>MDSX01060201.1_pt1 | contig 14641 bp, 10 predicted proteins | sample 811141 | NCBI WGS metagenome assembly MDSX01 (sample SAMN05326642, study PRJNA326480) | marine metagenome | isolation source: seawater | place: Atlantic Ocean: South East | collected 2010
CCAGAGGGTGCCTCCCGTGCAGGAGCCACTCTATCACCTGTTTCCTCCGGGCGGTGTCAAGCTGACGCCGCGACATTATGCTTATCTCAAGATCTCTGAGGGATGTAATCACAAATGCAGTTTTTGCATTATCCCGACCATGCGCGGCCGTCTTGCCAGTCGTCGGCCAGGGGATGTGCTGGAAGAAGCAGGGCAATTGGTTGAGGCAGGGGTCAGCGAACTGCTGGTGGTCTCCCAGGACACGAGCGCCTATGGCATTGACCTTAAGAAGCAGGCTGACCTCACAACGGGTCATAACCTGCGCCCGGAAATTCACAGTCTTGCCCGAGCGCTCGGGGAACTGGGAGTGTGGGTGCGCCTGCATTACGTGTACCCCTATCCACACGTGGATGAACTGGTTTCCCTGATGACGGAAGGCCTCGTGTTGCCTTATCTTGATGTGCCGTTTCAGCACGCCAGCCCCCGCATTCTCAAACTGATGAAGCGCCCCGCAAATACCGAGGACAATCTTTCCCGTATCCAGTCCTGGCGGGCCAGATGCCCTGAACTCGCCGTTCGCAGCACGTTCATTGTGGGATTCCCTGGTGAGACGGAGCAAGATTTTTCCGAGCTGCTCGAATTCCTGCGCGAGGCACAACTGGACCGGGTCGGGTGCTTTATCTATTCCCCGGTGACAGGAGCCCGGGCAAACGGACTGCCTGATCCGGTGGATCCTCGACTGGCCGAGGAGCGTCTTCAGGCACTGATGGAGGTGCAGGCGGAAGTCTCGCAAGTCCGCCTCGGTAGCCGGGTAGGTTCGCAGGTTGAGGTGGTGATTGACGATGTGGAGGCAGATATCGCCATAGCCCGAAGTTACGCAGAGTCCCCCGAAGTCGACGGCATCATTCAGGTTTCCGGAGCTGGGAACTTATCGCCCGGTCAGCGCCTGGATGTCAGAATCACCCACTTTGACGAGCATGACCTTCTGGCCGAAGTATTGCCTTAATCCGAATCGATTCATCGGCCTGGCCAGACTCTGTTGGGTCAGCACAGACAATATGGGAACATTCTGCAGTATTTGACGAGTACCCTAACGACTGACAGATGCAGGAATTATCCAGTTCATTTGCCATTGCGTTCTCTCTGATAGGGACGCTGGACGCCGATCTTTTTGAGATCGTCGGGCTGTCTCTTCGCGTCAGCCTGTCCGCGGTGGGCTTATCCCTGCTGATCGGCCTGCCGGTCGGTGCGGCGATTGCGATTGGTCGGTTTCCCGGGCGCTTCAGTCTGATCGTGATCAGTAGTTCGCTTATGGGGATGCCGCCAGTTGTCGTTGGACTGCTCGTCTATCTCGCGCTTTCCAGGGCAGGCCCTTTTGGCGTGCTGGGCCTGCTATACACGCCGACCGCCATGGTAATTGCGCAAACGCTGCTCATTACGCCGATCGTTATTGCACTCGCTCGGCAGACCATCGAAGACCTTAATTCAGAATACGCGGAATATTTTGCGTCCCTGGCGATCGGTTTAGGTCATAGGGTTCGGACACTGCTCTGGGAAGGACGGCACGGTCTTCTGACAGTCGGTCTCGCTGGTTTTGGCAGGGCGATCTCGGAGGTCGGTGCTGTGATGATTGTCGGGGGAAATATCGATCATCTGACCCGTGTAATGACGACGGCAATCGCACTCGAGACATCCAAAGGTGATTTGGAACTTGCGATGGCGCTTGGAATTATTCTGATGTTGCTGGCCCTGGCGGTGAATCTGCTGCTGTTCTTTGTCCGCCCCGCGGACCAGGTCACGAAAAAGCGGACGGCGGCAAGCGCCTGATCCCAAGATTACAGACTTTGGCTGATCCAATCGCATTTTCCGACCCAGGGAGTTGTCTATCATGATGCCTTCGGGGAATAGGCGTCGCGTCCTGTCGTTATTGGCCGGCGCGCTCTTTTGCAGTTTCTCGGCCGGTGTTCCCGCTGTGCAGAATTCTATTGTCATACAGTCGACGACCTCCACAGCCAATTCCGGTCTCTACGATTACCTGCTGCCTCTTTTTGAAGAGGCGCATGACATCAAAGTGAACGTGGTGGCGGTTGGAACAGGTCAGGCTATCCGTAATGCTATGCGGGGAGATGGTGATGTTCTGTTGGTTCACGCCGAGTCGGATGAGAAACGGTTTGTCGCGGATGGCTGGGGTGTTGAGCGTTTTGATCTTATGTTCAATGATTTTGTCCTGGTGGGCCCGGTAGCCGATCCGGCAGGGCTGGGGGAGGCAGACAGCGTCGGTGAGGCGCTGATGCGGATCAGCCTCTCCGGCAAGTTTTTTGCCTCCAGGGGGGATGATTCAGGCACGCACAAAAAAGAGTTGGCGCTATGGCGCTCAGCGGGAATCGATCCATCGGAGGCCAGCGGGGGCTGGTATCGGGAAACCGGCTCCGGTATGGGCACAACGCTAAACGTCGCCGTGGGAATGAACGCGTATTGCCTGACTGATCGTGCCACTTGGATCAGTTTCGCCAACAAGCAGGGCTTTAGGGTGTTATACGAAGATGATCCGCTGCTTTTTAACCAATACGGGATTATCCTGGTGGATGCCAAAAAGCATCCGCATGTCAACGCAAAAGCGGGGCAGATATTCCTAAACTGGATGATCGGCAAGGATGGTCAGACGGCCATCGCCAACTTCAGGCGGTTTGGGCAACAGCTGTTCGTTCCGAACGCTTCACCCTGAGCAGACGCATCGGCGTCGGGGCGATGGGGCACGCTACTGTGACGGTCCAACGGTCGTTAGAATGGAGCCATCGTTACTTCGGAGTGGCAGTACCTTGAACCGCAGCAGATGGAGTACCCGGCGCCGCATTCATCGTATCCGACGACGACGCTCGCACAATTTTGACCGCTACAACCCGCAGCTACCGTTACCGTTTTCGCAGTCCTTCCGCCCCAGTGGAGCTGATGAGGATTTGCGAAAACGTGAAGAGTATTAGGCCACTGTTCCACAGTTGGCGGCATACAGAAAAACGGTATTGAGGGGCTTTAGCCAAGGCACGGACCCGGCAGGACGGTATAATCCGCCGTCTTTTTCAGTCCAGCAACGACGGTTTTATGTCAGATCATCTGGAAGAGGTGCAGCGTCGGCGTACCTTTGCCATCATCTCTCACCCGGACGCGGGCAAGACGACTCTCACTGAGAAATTCCTCCATTACGGCGGCGCGATTCAGGAGGCTGGGACCGTGCGCGCCCGCAAGACAGGCCGGTATGCCACTTCTGACTGGATGAAGCTTGAAAAGGAAAGGGGTATTTCGGTCACCTCTTCGGTCATGCAGTTCGAGTACCGCCAGTTCATTGTGAACTTACTGGATACACCTGGCCATGCTGACTTCTCGGAAGACACCTACCGCACGTTGACCGCAGTGGACTCCGCGCTGATGGTGATTGATGCGGCGAAAGGCGTTGAAGAGCGCACGATCAAACTGATGGATGTTTGTCGCCTGCGGGACACGCCCATCATGACTTTTATCAACAAGATGGATCGCGAAGGACGCGATCCGGTGGAACTGCTTGATGAGGTTGAGTCCGTCCTCAAAATCAGTTGCGCGCCCGTCACCTGGCCACTGGGGTCCGGCCGTCATTTTTGCGGTGTCTACCGACTTCTCGATGACTGTATTTCCTTGTTTGACCGCAGTGGATCAGGAGGCTGCCCGCCCCAGGTGATTCAGGGATTGGACAACCCAAAGCTCGACGCGATAGCGGGAGACGATGTGCTTAAGCTTCGCGAGGAGGTCGAACTACTGCAGGGCGCATCACATGTTTTTGATCGCAGTGCCTATCTTGCCGGGGAATTGACACCCGTTTTCTTTGGGTCAGCCCTGAATCATGAAGGGACAGATGAACTGATCGATGCTTTCGTCGATTACGCACCAGCTCCCTTGCCCAGAGCATCAAAGACACGAACGGTAGACGCGAGCGAAACCCCGTTTTCCGGTTTCGTTTTCAAGATTCAGGCAAATATGGATCCGGCACATCATGATCGGGTCGCTTTTTTGCGGATCACCTCGGGTTCATTTAACAAAGGCCTCAAGGTTCGTCATGTTCGCGCGGAGCGCGATATGCAGTTACACAACGCCATCACTTTTATGGCCGCCCGGCGGGAATCAGCCAGTGGCGCGGTGGCAGGAGACATTATCGGGCTTCATAACCATGGCACCATTCAGATCGGTGACGCCTTCACGGTGGGGGAAGAGCTGAAGTTCCTTGGTATCCCCAGTTTCGCTCCCGAACTGTTTCGGCGGGTGAGACTGGCCGATCCGCTGCGGGCCAAAGCGTTAAACAAAGGGCTGGATCAGTTGAGTGAAGAAGGCGCCACCCAGGTATTTCGACCCATGCTCAGCAACGATCTGGTGCTAGGCGCAGTAGGCATTTTGCAGTTTGATGTGGTGGCGCACCGACTTAAGCACGAATACGGCGTGGAGTGCAGTTTCGAAGCGGTTCCCGTGGCGACCGTGCGCTGGCTCGACAGTGAGGACACCGTAAGATTAGAGGAGATGAAGAAAAAAGCGGCTCAGAACCTTGCTCTCGATGCCTCAGGGGCGCTTACCTATCTGGCACCCAACCTTGCCAATCTGCGCCTTGCGCAGGAGCGGTGGCCTGAGGTGGTGTTTCATACCACCCGTGAGCTGTAACGTAGATTCTGATGGTTCTGGAAGGTTTACTACCGGTGGGACAAATCTTAGAATCCCGACACGGATTTTTAACGATCTATCCAGTATTCTCCCAGCGCTGACAATGACAAGATCAGAACATTCTGAAAGCTTAATTGAAATTTAAAGCTTAGCGAAGGAGTATTAAGATGAAAAAATTCGTTGTTTTGGTGAGTCTTGCTCTGATGAGTTTCGGTTCACCAGCGGTTCAAGCGGACGGTGCAGCGGTGTACAACAGTGGCTGCATGGCCTGCCACAATTCCGGTGTGGCAGGTTCTCCCAAAATTGGTGATAAAGATGCGTGGGCAGATCGCATCTCTCAGGGTATGGATCTGCTTTATGAGCATGCCATTGTGGGATTCCAGGGCAAGGCTGGCTACATGCCGCCCAAAGGGGGATTCGCTCACCTGAGTGACGATGATGTCAAACTCGCTGTGGATTACATGGTCGTGCAGTCGCAGTAACGAAGCTCCAGTTGCTCCACTTCGGCAGACCGGAGCGGGCCAGCTTAGAAAGCCGGGCTTAAAGCCCGGCTTTTTCTTTTTAGGTTTGTCTCCAAACCGTCATCGACGGACTACAGCGTTTGAGATTCAAAAAATTCCTTAAGCGCTCGATACAGAAGGACTGGATCATGCCATCCGGTGGTTTCACGAATCGAATGCATGCCAAGCTGCGGCGCGCCTACGTCTACTGTATCCACGCCGAGTACGGTTGAGGTAATCGGCCCGATGGTGCTGCCACAGGCCATATCGCTGCGCATCGCCATAGACTGCACCGAAACGTCGGCACGGGCACACACCCCCCTGAAGACCGAAGCGGTCTCACTGTTGGTGGCGTAACGCTGATTGGCGTTGAACTTGATGACGGGTCCGCCGTTAAGGCGCGGCTGATGCTGCGGATCGTGTTTGGTTTCGTAGTTGGGGTGCAGCGCGTGCGCATTATCCGCTGAAATCAAAAGCGAGCGGGCCAATACCCGCGCCATGGTTTCGCCATTGCCGCAAAGTCGCTCCAGCACGGTATGCAGAAAGGGTCCTTGTGCGCCGGCTGCAGATGCGCTGCCGACCTCTTCATGATCATTGCATACCAATAAAACGGCTTGCTTTCCCTGGGCATCCAGCAGGCTGCGAAGCCCGGTGTAGCAGCTCAGTAGGTTATCCAGCCGGGCGCTGGCGAGAAAGTCACCCCGTAATCCCACCTGCTGTGCGCCTTGGGTGTCATAGCAGCTCAGCTCATAGTCTGTCACCGTCTGGACGTTTGCCTCGGGATGCTCCTGATGAATCTGGTGGAGGAGTAATTCGCGAAATCCGGCTTCGCTTTGATCCGGCAGGTCGCACAGTATCGGAACCAGCTCCTGCTGAGAATTGATCGTGCGGTTTTTGTGTACGTCGCGGTTAAGGTGAATCGCGAGGCTGGGGATGGTGACAATGGGTTTCTTGAAATCAATCAGCAACGAGAGACGCTGGCCGTTGGTGTCAGAGCAGGTGACGCGTCCTGCGATCGAGAGATCCCGATCAAACCAGGGTGCGAGCAACACACCTCCGTAGATCTCAACACCAAGCTGATGGAAACCGGATCGTCTTACATCAGGCGCCGGTTTGATGCGAAGACAGGGGCTGTCGGTATGGGCGCCGATCATGCGCACACCGGATTCGATGAGGGGCGCACTGCCCATCCGAAATGCGATGAGAGATGAGCCATTTCGAAGGACTAGCGCTTTGTCGCGGTCACCGATTGACCATGGCGTACCAGGATCAAGATTATTAAACCCGTGTTCTTGCAGAGTCCGCTGCATGGCGGTGACGGCGTGGAAAGGGCTGGGCGATTCGTCCAGAAACGCCATCAGCCCGAGATTGAATGATTCCGGTTTCAAGTTCTTTCTCCTCTACGATCCGGTTTTTGCGCAAGGGGCGGTGTCGGCCAGGCCGTTTTGCCGAGTCGTGGTTGCGCCCTCGGGAAGCCAGCGATGCTCCGTTGTCTGTGCCTCCAGTGCGGCGAAGTCAAAAAGAGACCGATCAGCAAGCTGACTTGGTGCAACGTGTGTAAGGCTTCGGAAGATGCTGGCGATACGTCCCGGATGCGCTTTTTCCCAATCAGCCAGCATTGCCTTGATGGCCTGGCGCTGCAGGTGGTCCTGTGAACCGCAGAGGTTACAGGGGATCACCGGATATTCCCGAATCTGTGCGTAGCGCGCGAGATCTGCCTCTCGGCAATAGGCCAATGGTCGAATGACGATATTGTGCCCATCGTCGCTGCGCAATTTTGGGGGCATCGATTTTAATTGACCGCCATGGAACATATTCAGAAAAAGGGTCTCAATCATATCGTCGCTATGATGACCAAGCGCAATCCGGCTCATGCCGTTTTCTCGAGCATAGCGATACAGGATGCCCCGCCTCAGTCGTGAGCACAGTCCGCACATCGTCTTCCCTTCGGGGATGACCCGCTTGACGATGCTGTAGGTATCCTCATCGATAATGTCGAAAGGCACTTCGCGGTCGGCAAGGTATGACCTTAAGGTCTCGACCGGAAACCCGGGTTGGTTCTGGTCGAGGTGCACTGCACGCAGCGAAAAGGAGACCGGTGCGCGATGGCGCAATTGTTCCAGCACGTCCAGCATCACAAAGGAATCCTTGCCGCCCGAGACGCAAACCATGATGCTGTCTCCGTCGCCGATCATCTGGAAATCCTGAATGGCACGCCCGACCTCGCGGCGAAGCCGCTTACTGAGTTTCTTTTCGTCCACAGATGAGGTCATGGGATTCTAAATATCGTCGATCGGTTATCTTGATGCAAAAAATCCTGCTGCCACGTTGGCTGAGGGGAGGTTTTGCGGCGAACTAGGTCTGATTTCCTAGCGAACCCGGCGCGCATTGCCTTATGCTACGTCCATCATGACTCGAAAGCGCCTTATTTTATCGACAGTTGGGCTATTGGTGGCGCTACTGGTTCTCCCGGTACTGTTCTTGCAGTACTTCAATTGGAACGATCATCGCGATCGAGTTGCGAGTTGGGTGGGTACCGCCATCCAGCGTGAAGTCCAAATCAGTGGCCGGCTTGGTTTTCAGCTTTGGCCGACGACCAAACTGTCAGTATCGGGCCTTGAGATCTCAAGCCCTCAAGGTGTGTCGGACCTGCCTTTGCTGAAGCTTCAAAGCGGCGAAGCGGAGTTCACAATCTGGCCTCTGCTGTCCGGTATCCTGGTCATCGACAGGCTGGAACTTGACTCGCCCGCTATAAATTTCGTGTCCGGCCTGGAGGAGGGGACAACGAACTGGCGTTTTCGTCTGGGTGAGACTGCTGAAGGCCGGTCGTTCGCTGGACCTCCCTTGATTGTTCGCGAGTTGCAAGTACGCCGCGCTGATGTCCAGTACTCTGATCCTGATCCACAGTTTGATCAGGATCTTCACTTGAGTCAGTTGGACTGGGTGCTGCCCGAGGATGCCTACAACAGCACGGTCACTGCCGTGGGAACACTCAACGGCAGTGACCTCGAGGTGAACGGCGCCCTGACGCTCGTAGGCGAGGATGACCTTGAGGCAGCTTTGAATCTCGTGTTAGGGAAAATCTCAGGAGAAGTTGGCGGGAGCGTCACTGAGGTTATGCAGGGCGGCAACGTCGATATGCGTCTTGCGCTCGAGACAAGCAACTTGACCCAGTCAGTTGCCATGTTTGTGCCCGGACTCACCGAACAGGAGAAAGGTCTTTTCAGCGGCACCGCCCGAGCGATCGCTGCAATACGCGGTCGGCCAGGTAGAGATTTACGCCTTGAAGATGTTGACGTCACGACTCGCTCATCCCTGTTGCGCCTCACGGCCTCCGGAGGGGTAAGTCTGGTACGCCGGCACCGACGCGGCCGGACCCCTTCGACCCGATTCCAGGTGCTGGCTGAGACAGACGCGCTCAGCGAGCTCGTGGGCTTGTATGATGCAACGTTGCCGTTTAAGGCAAGTGCTGAGGCGCGCGGCGTCCTCACAGGATCTCTTGGCAATTTCCGCATTGATGAGATCACGGTCAGTGCGTCGAGTGAGTATGGAAGTCTCTCGGCAAATGGTTTCATGGAAAGGCTCGGCGGCACCGCGCCCCCTTGGCTTGAATTTACGGCCAAGGCGCAAACCGCGGCAGTGGGCAGACTGATGCAGTCCTATGGGATGGAATTGCTTTACTCAGGGTCTGCCCATGCGATCGGTACGGTCAGCGGCCATCCGGGTGATGTCCATGTGCGCGAGTTGGATATCACACTTAGTTCTGACGCAGCGTCGGTAACGGCGAGCGGCAGCATAGGCCCACTTGGAGAAGATCCGGCGTTTGATCTGCCATTCAAGATTGATGCGCGAGATCTTGCTCTTGTGACCGAGCCGCTAGGGCTTGATGTTCCTGAAAAAGCGCATGCTCAGATGATGGGCCGGTTGATTGGAAAGGAAAACGCCCTCAGTGTGAGCAACATCAAGCTCAGCATAGCGTCTGACCCTCTGAATCTAACCGCTACGGGTGATGCGGGCCCGATAGGTAAGGCCGCGGTCTTCAATATGCCCGTCACCGTGGAGTCAGATGACTTGCCAGCCGCGATGCAGATGTTTGGGTACGATTCACCCATCAGCGGAAAAGCCCGCCTGTCGGCAGTGCTGACCGGGCGCTTCGATACGCTCGGTCTTGAGGACTTGTCTGCGCAGCTTGACAGCGAATCCGGCCAATTCAGAGCACAAGGCCGTGTCAGTGACGTGGGCCCGAACGCCGAATTTGATTTGGGCATCAATGTCGTAGTGTCTGACATTGCCCAGCTGAGGTCCCTGTTGGAGATGCCCCTGGATCAGTACCCTGATCTTAGCCTGTCCGCTTCAGCCAAACTTCTTGGCCAAAACGGTAAGCTGCGTCTGTCTGGCGTAGACGGCATGATTTCTGGTGAGGGTATTCGGTTTGGCCGTTTTTCAGGCCAGATTCCAGACCTGACTTATCCTGCGAGTGGATCGGTGAATGTGGATCTTGCGGTCGATGATCTTGGAGTGTTTACGCAGCCGCTGGGTCTGGAAATGGCCAAATCCCTTCCTGCGAGACTGTCGGGAAATATCGTCGGGAGCTCTCAGCGCGAATCACCACTGGTCGTTATCGTCGAGGGTATCAGTGATGATGCCGAGCTGCACATCAATGCCAAGGTGAATCCTTTCGGAGAAAAAACGACCTTTGCGCTGGATGCGCAGTTTCAGACCGAAGCGGTCTCAAACGTCAATGAAATATTCGGCACGGCGATTCCCTTAGAGGGTCCGCTTTCGCTGGGGATGGTGCTACGACGAGACGCATCACAGGACGCGAAAACGGCCAGCGGTCGTGTCCAGGTGTCGGCCAGTGGATTTGACGCGGACGCCAAGGGAGATTTCTCATGGCCGCTTCGTGCGGGTAACGCGCTGTCTTTGACATTCGAGACGCCTTCGCTCGCTAACCTCTCCCGATGGTTGCCGGGTGAATACCTGGACCCAGGCCCTGTAAGCTTTGAAAGCAATTTTGAGATTGACAGCCAGAATACGCCTGTCGGTGATTTTGCGCTGACCCTTGGAAATAACGACCTTTCCGGTGACGCCCACCTTCAGGGTATCAATTTATCCAAGTTTCCTGATCTGTCCGTAAACCCAGGCGAAAAAATTCGTATCACCGGAGCGCTGGAATCCTCCCGTTTGAATATGATCGAGATCCTTCCTCCGCGAAAACGAATACGAGAAGATCCAAAACCGCGCGACGGAGTATTTAGCAATGATCCTCTTGAGGTTGCGTGGCTGGATCACGTTAATCTCGATGTTAAGCTCGACGCGGATGATCTGCTCACTCGTGGATTTGAGGCGCGCGGACTCAAAAGCCGGATCCGGGCGTCTGACGGAAAGCTGGAGATCAGCGCCCGCTCAGGGGAGTTTTCAGGCGGGACGCTTGATATGGATATCGAATTGGATACTCGCCAGTCGCCGTACGCTGCTGATCTTGCATTCGATATGGATGGGCTTATCCTGAATCGCATCCCGGCACTGAAAGATGTCCAGTTGCCTTTGGAAGGTTCGCTGGATGTGGCGATTAACCTCTCCGGCCAAGGCGGGTCTTCTAAGGAGATTATGTCGACCGCGTCAGGATCCTTTCTTGCCAGAGGGGACAATACCTATATTCCAGCAACGGGGTTTGATCTTCTGACCAACTCAATCCTCGTGCAGATCTTCAGCGCGATCAACCCAAAGAAAAAATCAGAATTCCACCAGCTTGACTGTGGGGTGATTGGTTTTCGGGTTGTCGATGGGATCGCAATGTCGAGTGATAGTATTGCGCTCCAAACGCAGGATGTCACTTACCTGATCCGGGGCGGCTTCAGCCTCAAGGATGAGTCGCTGGTGTTTTTGATCAATCCCAAAGCCCGCAAAGGATTCGGTGTCTCTGCGGCGAATCTGACCAACTTTTACAGGATAGGGGGCAATCTCCTGGAGCCAAAAGTCCAGGCAGACCCGGAAGGGATTCTCAAGACCGCGCTGAGGTGGGGCCTTGCATTTTTCTCAGCAGGCGGGTCAGTCGTGCTCGAGGGACTTTTTGATAAGTTCACAAGCAGTCAGGATGTCTGTGCACTTGCAGAAAGCAGTCAGGAGCGACTCCTGGCAGCTAAACCCAAAACCATTCTAAAGGCCTGGAGGCGGTTGCAGCCGACACCAGACGCCAGCAATTAGGCATTGAAATTAAGCGCTACTACACTAATCTCTTATGTTGATGTCAATTCCGGCCGCGACAGGCCCGAAGGGATAAAGAAAATAACGAAATCCTATTGAATAGAAAATTATGCTGAAAGAGTTTTCACAACTACTGGGACCACTGAGACTGGTGTTGGCACTGGTGCTGGGAATCTTGGCTGCGATGGCGCCCTTCGCTTTAGTCCCCACGAGTTACGAGGGTTGGGCTTTTGCCACGACCGTGATTGTTCCGGCCCTCGTGCCGATCTTTTTTTTCGTTACGCTCCTGGATGTGCTGATGAGCGCCGTGTTTATGTCTTCCAGCAGTGGTGAGCGCCGGGCAAAGCATCGCACGGTACTGATCACCCAATCTGTGCTGGTAGGTTTGCTGACGATTGCCTGGTTGCCGCTCTTCTGGCAGGTGTTGAACCCGGGATAGGCGTAAGGAGTCTTTTAGTCTGGTGCGCAGCGGTTTTCAATATGTCTTGCGGTCATGAGATCTAGATGGCCTCCACCGCCGTTTTTGAATAGGGTAATGTCCTGGGAATTTTGGCGTCCGGTCTTATTTGCGCACAAGTCAAAGAAGTCACCAAGCACATCCTCTTCAGAGATCACCCCAGCCTCCATGGGGATTACCAGTTCACCGATTTCTCCTATGGTGGTTTTGCGTGAGTCAACGAAGACGTGTGCCCGTCTTATGGCCTCGTTATCTGCCTCCCGCATGTCTTTGCGAAATGCACCGACAAGATCCAGATGTGTGCCTGGCTTGAGCCATTTTCCCTGGATCAAGGGTTCAGAGGCCATGGTCGCACAGCAAATAAGGTCAGCCCAGGCAACCGCCTCTGCAAGATCGTCTGCGGCCTCAGCATGGCGCCCATTGTTTATCTCGTCCAATAACGCGTCGCGCCGTCCCACCGAGCGGTTCCAGACGCGAATCTCTTCAATCTGTGGGTGAACGGTGCAGTGGGCCTCAATGAGATAAGGCGCCATGGCGCCAGCTCCCACCATGAGCAAGCGCTGGGAATCGGGGCGTGCGAGCAGTCGAGATCCCAGCGCGGAGTCTGCGGCGGTTTTGAGGTAGGTAAGTGCGTTGCCGTCAATCGAGCGCACTGGCACACCGTTGGCGCCGTCAAAAAGAATATAAGCGGCATGAATTGCCGGAAGATCGTGCGATACATTGGCTGGAAAGACGCTGGCGATTTTGACGCCGAGCGCTGCGCCACCCTGCCAGGCCGCCCTGATCAGGCAGTAGTCTTTACCCATCTGCCCCGCCTGCTCCAACAGCATGTCCTGTAGATCAGCGGGGGATTCCCGATGCATTCGGGCAAGATCATCGACAAGCGGGCCGAAGCTGATGCGTTCGAAAATGTGGCGCGCGTCAAGGTGGAAGGAGTGTGAGCTCATGGATAAATGCTTTTGCCTGCGGAAGGGCTTTATTTTAGCCTCTTGTCTTGAGTCCAACGTACGCAAACCACTGAATCAGGAGCCGCAACCAAGATGAGCGTTCAAGAGTTGTCCGTGCAAGAGTTTGCCGATCAGTGCGGATTGGCGTTGCTCTATCACAGCACATTTGCGTCGCCTCCCGCAGTGCTTGGGAAGGCGCTCCATAACGTTGCCCCGGACACGCTTTTTCGCCACTTGGAAGCCTTGTCGCGCGCATACCGGTTTGTCTCGGTCGACGAATACTGCCAAGCACCCAACCGCAAGGGTCTTGCCACCGTCACCGTTGACGATGGTTATCAGTGCGTGCCTGATGAAGCGTTCCGCGTCCTTGAGGCGCTGCAGATTCCCCTGGCAATATTTATCAACGGCGCGTTTATGAAGGGCGGGCTTTTCTGGCGTGATCAAGTCCGGGTCATTATGGAGCGGGGGCGCACTCAAGCGTTCGAAGCGCGTTTTGGGAAGGCGTTGCAGCGGGATCCGGGGCAGTCTTTCTACCGCTATACCAAGGATCCAAGAAACAGCAGTATCCGGGTATGTGAAATGCTGGATGTTTTTCTCGAGGATGAGACGCCCATCGAAGAGTGTACCGGGTTCTACACTCAACAAACTCAGCAACTCATCGCGCACCCCTTGGTCAGTTATGGCAGTCATTCCCTACATCACTATGTGCTGTCATCTCTTAGCGAGGATGAGCAATGGCGTGAAATAGATGAGAACCGTCGCTTTTTGAAAACCCTGGCCAATGTTCAGAGCACCTCGGTTTTTTCCATTCCGTTTGGCGGAGACCGGGATTACAATGACGCAACCGTCAGGCTCGCAGCGGAAGCAGGGCACAGTGCGATGCTGCTGAGCCGCGGCGTCGTACAGGGTGGCAGCGTTCATCTAGATGGTCGACTGCCGATGATTGATCGGGTGATGCCAAGAGACGTCAAAGTGGCCGATCTGATTTTAGATCTGCAAACCCGATTCAATCCATCCGGGCACTAGGCTCGGGGAACGTGATCTGGGAGGATTCGGGTGGCAAATAAAACCAGTCGAATGGGTGGCCGGGCTGCCCGTCAGGCATTACGGGCAGCACCGATACCTGAAGAAGAAAAACCGGTTCGTCCGGGTCTGCAAAGCGGGCGCTATCAGCCGTTGACCCAAGAAGAAGTGGAGCGGATTCATGAGGCAGCGCTTCAGACGCTTGAGACCATCGGCTTTGCTAATGCTTTGCCGTCTATCATTGAGCGGGTAACGGCAGCCGGCGGTATCTATACCGAGAATGAGAGACTACTGATCCCGCGGTCCCTCGTGGATGAGGCACTGGCCAAGTGTGCCAAGAACATCACGCTGCATGGTCAGGATCCCCGCTATGACCTGGATCTGAGCGGAAGTCGCACGTACTTTGGGACGGCGGGAGCCGCGGTACACATCGTTGATACTGTCAATAGAGAGTACCGCGAGTCGACGGCACAGGATCTCTACGATGCGGCACGCATCGTGGACCAGATGGAACATATCCACTTCTTCCAGCGTTCCATGGTACTGCGGGATATTGAAGATCCTGCCGAGATGGATTTCAACACCTGCTATGCCGCTATCGCAGGAACCGCCAAGCATGTTGGGACGAGTTTTGTTGAGCCGACCCATGCTCACCAGGCGATCGATATGCTGGAGATGATTGCCGGAGGGGAAGCCGCTTGGCGAGAGCGGCCTTTTGTCAGCTGCTCATGCTGCTTTGTGGTTCCGCCCATGCGTTTTGCCGAGGATGCCTGCCGCGTGCTCGAAGCCTGCGTAGAGCGGGGCATGCCGGTACTGTTGCTGGCGGCAGGACAGGCCGGAGCCACCAGTCC
>MDSX01066176.1_pt1 | contig 14632 bp, 13 predicted proteins | sample 811141 | NCBI WGS metagenome assembly MDSX01 (sample SAMN05326642, study PRJNA326480) | marine metagenome | isolation source: seawater | place: Atlantic Ocean: South East | collected 2010
AGAAGAACCCATAACTCCTACAAAACCAAAAAACAGAAAAACAAAAAGGTCTCCTCCACCCCAGTATGCATAAGGCGTATCTCCTAATGTATATGATCTAGCTGCCCATACCGCCAAAATATTAAGCAGCTGAAACACCCAAAAGAGCGTGCTGCCCCAAAAGCTTACATAAGTTAAAAGTGCACCTGAACTTAATGCCAAAAGGGTAAACAACATAGTAGCCCTTTTCATTTGGTCAATGGAAATTAGTCCCGATGCTACTGCGCGTTGCTCACCTTTTTTATTCTTATCTGTGCCCTTTATACCATCACCTAAGTCATTCGCATAATTAGAAAGTACTTGATACGTAAAACTCACCATTAAGGCCAGCAGAAAAAGATATGGTGAAAACCTATTACTGTGTAAATAGGCTAAACCACTGCCTAAAATAATCACAGCAAAGGCCAACGGTAGAGTTCTCAGCCGTGCCGCTTGAATCCAATATTTAAAGGGCGTTCTATTGCTGCTTAACATCTTAGTTATTGTTCAATTTTCTAAATTGCTCTACGTTGGGCGAGCCAAAGGTGCGCACCTCAACAAGATGAACCTTACCCACATTTAGAAGGCCATCTACGTCTTGAACCTTAGCAACTTTACAATTATAGGCTATTGCGAGTGTATCTATTTGAACTTCTTGATAATTAGAATAAACCGCCTTGGCTTGGTAGGAATTTTGCGCTGATCCTGGCAACCAATTGAAGATAGCGCCCAACCTGTTGTTTAAAACGAAAACCCGAAGATTCTTCAGTTCAGCAAGTTCCTTCAGCGCATTACTATCATAGAGTACACTCTGATCACCAATTATTAAGGTATGTTCTTTCTGTGCGTCTGCTCTAGCAGCACCTACGGCTGTGCTCAAACATCCATCAATACCCGAAACGCCTCTATTACTAAAAACCTTACCCTTGTGACTGAAGTATGATAGGTAACGAGGAATGGAACTATTCCCTAAGTGTAATACAGATGTTGGTTTTAACCCATTCAAAATGGTCTTAAATGCGAGAGCATCAGACCATTCTAAATCTGCAGGGGTCACAGATACGCTATCCACCTTCAACGCGGTTGAACCTAATAATATTTTCGCAGCGTTTACCACAGTGGATTTAATCCATTTAAACTCTCGCGTATCTGACACATCCCATCCCTGATATAAATCAATGTGCAGGTGCTTTTTAATTTTTAAGTCACGGACATGAAATTTTGGAAATTTACTCATCCATTGCCCTCCTAGAGAAAGTAATCCGTCAAAATTATATTCTTTAATTCTTTCTATATGAACCGTATTAGGTTCACCAAGCAAACCACTGAGCGGATCAACAAACCATGTAGAATTAGACTGATGTAGTACTTTATGCTCTTTGAGGTATTCCGACTCGTGAGGATTTAATTGTCCACAAACAATGGCTACGTTCAATGATGGTTGGAAAAATTCAAAATCTACTTGCTGCGAATTCTTTGCTTCTATAGCATCAATCACGATGGGTTCATGTTTGGTAATTTGTCCATAAAGTGGTTCTTCAAAACTCACATTGAAATGGACTGGCTCACTTTTATCCTTTATATTTTTTGCAGCGGCGTTCATTGCATCTTGCACTTCAGCCTTACTGCTTTGTTCAGATAAATAATAACTTGCTCCAATATGAGGATCAAAAAAATTGGATTGAACGCAGCTCTGTCCTTCCCCTTTCCCTATTCTGCTAGCGGGTCTATCCGCAGTAATAATAATTATGGGAACCTTACTGTAGAAGGCCTCTAAAACAGCGGGATAGTAATTGGCAACGGCACTTCCTGAAGTACAGCAAATGGCAACTGGCTTTTGTGTAATCAAGGCCTCTCCTATGGCTTGAAAAGCGGCGCTACGCTCATCTAGAACGGTATAATGAGACATACTGCTATGTGCAGTTCCTGCTATTATCAATGGGGCGTTCCGGGAACCTGGAGAAAATACAAGAGTTTGAACGCCCATCTGCTCAAGAGCTTCAATAATCCATTGTGCAATCGCCTTATCTGAGGTCATCAATATGTATGAGTTCTTTTAAAGCGGAGATTTTGTATTCTGTCTCCATCCATTCATCCAAAGGTACGCTGTCTTTGGTAATGCCTCCTCCTGCATAAAATTGAACGCCACTATCAAACCATTCCATGGTTCGGAGTAATACTGCAGCATGAACTTGATCTTCAAAAAGAGCCAAGTAGCCCGTATAGAGTGAACGATCATACCCCTCCAATTGTTGAATGAGCAAGCTGGCATTTGCAACAGGCGTTCCACAAATGGCTGGCGTCGGATGCAACTCTTCAACAAGTTCTTTAGGATTCAATACACTATTGTCCGTATTTACCCAAGTCAATAAATGCTCCACAGGTCCAGCATGAAATGTTTCTTGTTTGTCACGCGTAATTCTTCCTCCAAAGGACTTAAGACTTTTATGAACCTCTTTTGTTACAAATTTTTGTTCCGCAATCTCTTTGCTTCCCCAGTGATTAGCCCCCTCTAGTCTAGTACCTGCAAGTGACATACTTCTAAATCCTTCTTGTGTACTTTCTAATAAAATTTCAGGACTAGCCCCCATCCATGCACCAATTGATGCTTCCTTGATAGCAAAAACGGTACAATCCGGGTAATTCTTGGACAACGCTTCAAAAGTACATCTTGGATTAGCCCTTGGACAATCCCAATAAAACTTTCTGCTCAGCACGACTTTGTTTAATTCGTGATTTTCAATGTTTTCTATGGCACTTTTCACCATCTGCTGATACGAAGAGGCATCTTTTTGATTTTTGGTCTCATACTCTCCGCCTGAGGTAAAATCAACCCAAAAACTATCCGTAAGTTTAGATTCTTCAGATAAGTAATATTCAACCTCACCAGAGAAACCTCTTAAAGCAACATTGGCATTATTTTTATTGGTTCGCTCACATTTGAGTAAACGCAATGATTCATTCGGAATTCGCAGAAGTAATTCGAGCATTATTTGCGCTGTTTGATGAAATTGAGCAGCTTAACCATTGAAATCAACTCTCCTTGTTCATTTTCTACTTTTATCTGAAAAAGGTGAGAACTCATCCCATGGTGAACACATTCGGCTGTAGCAATCAACATTCCTGTACGAGCACTTTTTAAATGATTCGCAGAAATTTCAGCGCCTACTGCCATCTCCTTGGACGGGTCTATGAGCAATTGTGATGCTGCAGAACCTACGCTTTCTGCAAGTGCTACTGTTGCTCCACCGTGCAATATTCTCATGGGCTGGTAGACTCTAGAATCAACCGGCATAGTGGCTACAAGTATACCTTTAGCCACATCAACATCAACGTACTTTATACAAAGTGTTTCCATCAGGGTATCCTTGCAAAGGCCGTTCATTTGCGTCAATACTTCTTGTTTAGAAGGAGATTTTTTCATCATTGCTAAATTACAATCAAATATGGTTGGATAAAATCGGTATTAAAAAAACATCAAATGCCAACGAACACTTAAATTTGCGCTCTCAGGTATAACAGAAAAAAGACGAAAATGATTACTGTAACCTTCCCAGACGGAAATCAGAGAGCTTACGAACCAGGCACAACGGCCATGGACGTTGCGATAAGTATCTCTCACGGTCTTGCAAGAAATATTTTATCAGGCAGTTACGATGGTCGAACCATTGAGTTAAATGATGAATTGACGCAAGACGGTACGCTACAATTTTATACCTGGAATGATTCAAAAGGAAAAGAAGCCTTTTGGCATAGTTCTGCGCATATTTTGGCTCAAGCCATTCTTCATTTCTTTCCGGATGCAAAACTTACCATTGGTCCCGCCATTGACAAGGGATTCTATTATGATGTTGATTTTGGAGATAAGAATATTGGCGAAGCAGATTTTGCCAAGATTGAGCAGCAAATGTTGGAATTCGCTCGTGCAAAATCTGAATTTAAACTGCGTGCTGTTACAAAAGCTCAAGCTTTAGAGGCTTATAGTGACAATCCATATAAAACAGAGTTGATTTCTAATCTAGAAGATGGAACGATAACCTTTTGTGATCATGCAGATTTCACAGATTTGTGCAGAGGCGGGCACCTACCGCATACAGGATATATCAAAGCTGTGAAAATAATGAATGTCGCCGGAGCCTACTGGCGTGGTGACGAGAATAATCCTCAACTCACTCGCGTTTATGGAATTTCTTTTCAAAAAGCTGGTCAGTTAAAAGAATACTTAGAATTATTAGAAGAAGCTAAAAAAAGAGATCATAGAAAATTGGGTAAAGAATTAGAGCTCTTTACGTTCTCTCAACGAGTAGGTCAAGGCCTACCTCTTTGGTTACCCAAAGGTGCAGCTCTTCGTGAGCGTCTTGAGAACTTTCTAAAACGCGCTCAAAAGAAGGCAGGTTATAGTGGTGTGATTACACCACACATTGGTAATAAAGAACTTTATGTTTGTTCGGGCCATTATGAAAAATACGGTAAAGACAGTTTCCAGCCTATTCATACTCCAGAAGATGGTGAGGAATACCTCCTTAAACCCATGAACTGCCCCCACCACTGCGAATTGTATAAGGCTACACCAAAATCATACAAAGATCTTCCTGTACGCTTCGCAGAATTTGGTACGGTATATCGTTATGAGCAAAGCGGCGAGCTTCACGGTCTTACCCGAGTTAGGGGTTTTACACAAGATGATGCGCATATCTTTTGTACGCCGAATCAATTAAAAGATGAATTTAAGAACGTTATAGACTTAGTTCTATACATTTTTAAAACACTAGACTTCACTGAATACACAGCGCAGGTTAGCTTAAGGGACCCAAACAAGCCAGAAAAATATATAGGTTCAGATGATAACTGGGATAAAGCAGAAAGTGCGATTATAGAGGCTGCAGAGGAGAAACAACTAAACACTATTGTTGAATACGGAGAGGCAGCCTTTTATGGTCCTAAGCTAGATTTCATGGTTAAAGATGCACTAGGTAGAAGTTGGCAACTAGGAACCATTCAAGTAGACTACAATCTTCCTGAACGATTTGAATTAGAATACAAAGGATCAGATAATGAAAGTCATCGTCCGGTAATGATTCACCGAGCACCATTTGGTTCCATAGAGCGTTTCGTGGCTGTGTTATTAGAACATTGTGGAGGTAATTTCCCGTTGTGGTTAACACCAGATCAGGTTAAGATTTTACCTGTTAGTGAGAAATACAATGACTATGCTAAAGAAATAGCAGAATTCCTAGAAATTTCCGATATTCGCGCCCTCGTAGACGAGCGTAACGAAAAGATTGGCAGGAAGATAAGAGATGCAGAAGTGACGAAGATTCCCTACATGTTAATCGTAGGAGAAAAAGAAGCGACCAGCGGGGAGCTAAGTGTACGTCGTCATGGTGAAGGAGATTTGGGAACAATGACCCGTGAAAATTTTGTAAAAAATATTGAGAACGAAATATCTCAATTAATTAATTAATAACAGTTTAACTAAAAATAACGGAACACTGAGAAGAGGAAAAAGAAAGCAGCCAAAAGAAAAATTAGCTGCAAATCACAGAACGAATGAACGCATTCGCGTTCCAAAAATTCGCTTGGTAGGAGAGAACGTTGAACCTGGGGTTTATGACACTCGTAATGCCTTGAGAATGGCTGAAGACCTAGATTTAGATTTGGTAGAAATTTCACCAAAAGCTGATCCACCAGTTTGTAAAATCATTGATTACAGCAAATTCATGTATGATCAGCGTAAAAAGCAAAAAGAACTTGCTGCCAAAGCTGTTAAGGTCGTAATCAAAGAAATTCGTTTTGGTCCCAATACCTCTGATCATGATTATGAATTCAAGAAGAAACACGCGATTGAATTTCTCCAAAGCGGAGCTAAAGTAAAAGCGTTTGTCTTCTTTCGTGGTCGTTCCATTGTTTTTAAAGACAAGGGAGAAATTTTATTGTTGCGTCTTGCTCAAGACTTGGAAGAGTACGGAAAAGTTGAGCATATGCCGTCCATGGACGGTAAAAAGATGAACATTACTATTGCTCCAAAAAAATAAAAGTTACTCCAAATAAATACAGTTGAATCATGCCGAAGATGAAAACTAAATCCAGTGCAAAAAAGCGTTTTAAGCTGACAGGTTCTGGTAAAATTAAAAGGAAGCATGCTTTCAAGTCACACATCTTGACTAAGAAAGCTACTGACCAGAAGCGTCGTTTGACAAAATCTGGTTTAGTTCACGATTCTGATGTTGCAAACATCAAGAATCAATTGGGAATGAAGTAATTCCCAGAGTTAGTTAATAACCCTGTGTCCGGTGAATAAACCTTTTTGAAATAGTAGAAGTACCGCCCACAAAAAAATTAAACAATTATGCCACGTTCAGTAAATGCTGTTGCTTCAAGAGAGCGCAGAAAAAAATTGATGAAGCACGCCAAAGGATACTTTGGTCGTCGCAAAAATGTTTGGACCGTTGCAAAGAATGCTGTTGAGAAAGGTCTTCAGTATGCTTACCGCGATCGAAAGAACAAAAAACGCACTTTCCGCGCATTGTGGATTCAGCGTATCAACGCTGGTGCACGTATGCACGGTATGTCTTACTCACAATTTATGGGTAAGGTAAAAAAGGCGAACATTGAATTGAACCGTAAAGTTTTGGCAGATTTAGCCATGAACCACCCGGAAGCGTTCAAAGCGATCGTTAATAAGGTGAAGTAATAATCTTTTGGAGTACTTAAAAAAAGCCCCGTTCTTTTAGAGCGGGGCTTTTTATTTGGAGACTATTTCGAAATCAATCGGAACCCTTGGTAATTATAAATGTGCATCTCACCCTTTGGGAGTCTGATCGTTTCAATTAATAGAGCATCTAACTTGGGAAGTTCATGTGCATAGCACCATTTTTCGTTGCCATTCTCACGCCATATTCCAGGAATCTCAACATCTACAGGCAATACATTTATGTAGTCAAATAAACCTGCTATTTCATGGTGTATGGGTTCCGCTATAATCTCGTTAGGCTTGCCCTTTTGCATTAATTTCCCTCCTTGAACTACCCAAAGGGTATCGGCAACAAATAAAGCGTCTGCTGGGTCGTGCAAGACCAATAATGCTGCACATCCTTCGCGCTTAATCATCGTTTTAAAATCCATCAAGATTAAGGATTTTGTCCTCAGGTCTAATTGAGCTAAACTTTCATCCATGAGCAAAACGGGAGGGCTACCGGCCATCGCTTTAGCAATACTCACTCGTTGACGCTGACCGCCACTCAATGTTCTTACTTTTTGACCAGAGAACTGTCCTAAATACATAGCAGACTTTAAAGCATCTATACGTTGCTCTCTCTCCTGCGGATTCATTCGTAGAATATGATGACCTATGTTTTCTTCTAAACTCAACATATTCTGAAGTTCATCTAGTTGGGGCACCCAGCCAGCTTTAGTTTCATCTAATACAAGACGTTTTTTTCTTGTCTCAACTACGGCGCCTCCAATAATTACTTCACCCCTATTAGCCTCCAGTTCCCCCCGTAATAATCGCATCAAGGTGCTCTTGCCTGCACCAGAAGGACCAACAATTACCACAATCTCACCAGCGGCAACAGATGCGCTGCCAAAGGAGAATTCATCATAGTCGTATGAGAAATTTAAATCTTTGAATTCTAAACGTGGACTCATCATGTGTAAAAACAAAAAAACCGCCCCAAAGTTGGAACGGTTCTCATAATTAAATGCTTAGTCTATAAATGAATAACCTCATCATAAGCGGCCGCTGTAGCTTCCATAAACGCTTCACTGAGTGTTGGGTGTGGATGTACAGCTTTTAAAATTTCGTGTCCAGTAGTTTCAAGTTTTCTTGCCAGAACCGCTTCGGCTACCATTTCAGTAACATTTGATCCAATCATATGAGCGCCTAATAATTCGCCGTATTTCGCATCAAAAATAACTTTAATAAATCCGTCTTTATGACCTGAAGCAGAGGCTTTTCCAGATGCAGAGAATGGAAACTTACCTACTTTCAATTCATGCCCAGCTTCTTTAGCTGCCTTCTCTGTCATTCCTACAGAAGCAATCTCAGGGAAACAGTACGTGCAACCGGGAATATTCCCGTAATCCAAAGGCTCAACATTATGCCCAGCAATTTTCTCTACACAAAGAATTCCCTCTGCTGAAGCAACATGCGCCAGAGCTGGACCTTTAACAATATCACCAATTGCGTAATAACCTGGAACTGTAGTTTGGTAGTAATCGTTTACCATAATTCTACCACGATCTGTTGCAATACCTACATCTTCTAAACCAATTCCTTCAATGTTTGGAGCAATTCCTACGGCGGACAATACAACATCTGCTTCCAAGACTTCTTCTCCCTTTTTTGTCTTAACAGAGACTTTACAACCAGCTCCAGATGTATCTACAGAGGTGACCTCTGAATTGGTCATGATTTTTATACCACTCTTCTTGAATGTACGTTCAAGTTGCTTACTTACTTCTTCGTCCTCTAAGGGAACAATATTGGGTAGGTATTCAACAACGGTCACTTCTGTACCCATGCTATTATAGAAATAAGCGAATTCTATCCCAATAGCACCAGAGCCCACTACTACTAATTTCTTAGGCTGCTTTTCAAGAGTCATGGCCTTTCTGTATCCTATGATTTTCTTTCCATCCTGCGGAAGAGAAGGTAATTCTCTCGAACGGGCTCCAGTCGCAATAATTATATGATTTGCGGTATAGACGGTCTCCTTACCGCTATCATCTGTTACTCCCACTTTCTTGCCGGCCTGAACGGACCCAAAACCATTAAGGACCGTAATTTTATTTTTTTTCATCAAAAACTGTACACCGCCGCTCATCCCGTTGGCAACCTCTCTGGAACGATTCACAACTGCATTAAAGTCTTTGTCATATTTACTCACTTTTATACCAAAATCTTCAGCATGCTTTACGTATTCAAATACCTGCGCACTTTTAAGCAACGCCTTTGTTGGTATACAACCCCAGTTCAGGCATACGCCTCCGAGACTCTCTTTTTCTACCACAGCTGTCTTCAATCCCAGCTGAGAAGCACGAATAGCGGTTACATAACCACCCGGTCCCGAGCCTACTACAATTACGTCAAAATCCATTTTTGATATATTTAAAATGAGGGTGCAATTTAATACCCAAATGGTTAACTCTTACGCACTGCAATGCAGGATATCTCAACATTTACATTTTTTGGTAAGGTTTTTACCGCTACGGTTTCTCTGGCCGGATACGGCTCGTTAAAATGTTGTGCATAGATCTCATTGACTTGAGGAAAATAATCCATATTACTCAGGAAAATAGATGTTTTCACCACGTTATTAAAGTCAGACCCGGCAGCAAGAAGAACGGCTTGAAGATTACGCATCACTCGTTCCGTTTCACTTTCAATACTCCCCAACTCTAAGGCACCTGTATGAGGGTCCATAGCAATTTGTCCTGAAGTAAATATCATATTTCCCGCCTCTATACCCGCACTATACGGACCAATAGCTGGCGCAAGGCCCTTACCTTCAATAGCTTTTTTCATTCTCAAATCATTTTATTGTATTCGATTTAACTATCAATTTAGCTCATATTTGTATGATGAAGGTACTCCTACTAGATAATTACGACAGTTTTACCTACAACCTCGTTCACTACCTTGAAAAATTGCATGCAGAGGTTACGGTTGTTCGGAACGATAAGCCCCTTCCGTCACTAGACTTATTTGATGGACTAGTTCTGAGTCCGGGTCCGGGTCTGCCTGCAGAAAGTGGACAATTGATGTATATCATCAACCTGGCTTTTGGCCATATCCCAATCTTAGGAATCTGCTTAGGTATGCAAGCCTTGGCGGAATATTCCGGAGCTACACTCTATAACAGAAATGGCGTTATGCACGGACGTACCACACAACTACAAGACATTAAACCTAGCATACTATTAAATGGTCTTACAAACAAAACGGTTGGCCTGTATCATAGCTGGGCGATAAACGCGCCTTCTTTGCCTAAAGATTGGTGCATTTGTGCCACAGCAATGGATGACTGTGCTCCTATGGTAATTGAAAATCACAAAAAAAAGGCTTTTGCAGTGCAATTTCATCCTGAAAGCATCTTAACAACAGACGGCTTTAGGATCTTGGAAAACTGGGTAAGAATAATCAATTAAAAATCCACTGCAGTCCTGCGGCGCTGCGCCTTTACTTGCCTGAATTGTTGACTCTTTAAATTGATTCCAACTAAATAAGATCTGGTTGACCCAAAAGGCACCCAAGTAAATTTCATTTCCCAGCAATGTAAATCGCGTACTGCATTAATATTTGTAAAGGCAATACTACGTTCAGCCAAATCCACGCCCGTCTTGTAATTCAAACTCCAGTTGTCTGTTGGTCTAAAGCTGCCCGTAAGGCTAACGGAATGTGCGGCAAATTCATTTACAAATAATGGCATATTACTCGTATCTCCCCCAGGTTCCACTTTTGTTAGAAAACGAAGGTCATAATTGAGCCGAATGTCCCAATCTTGACGCATTGATACTAAACCGTCATATTGATAATAATCAATATCTCCTTTGGTGAAATTACCCCCTATCTGCTCTAAAGTAATCGCTTCTCTACTTTTTTGCCTATTGCTCTTTAATGAGGTGCTTGCGGAGAATTGAGATGACCTGTGCACCGCTAAACCCTGTCCTTGACGCCAAGCAAAAATAGCCTGACGCTCTCCTTCAACATCATAGCTATAGGGATCAAACTGACCCTGATAACTCAGTCTTAATTTCTTCTTAAAAAGAGCACTTTGGGCTGTTAAGCGAATAATATTCCAATTGTATCCGTCTTGAGCGGCAAGGTTGTAGTTCGTGCTAAAATTAAAACGTTCAAGAATTTTCACCTTATTCACTTTCCCTGTTGTATCTCCTCTCGCCGTAATTTTCGCTTCTAAATTGTTATCCAGATTTAGAGAAATAGATCCATTAGAACCTCTACCTGGTGACCCGTAAATAAATCCGTTGTACCGATTGTAGTAGAGTTCATTGCCCAAAGTATCTGTAAAGTTCTGATAGTATCCCCAGAAATCGTTACCAAAGTCTGGTCTGTAATTAAAACTTGCCCTTGGGGTTACCATGTGACGAACCGCCTTAATAGGCCCTTTAGAAAACAGGAAGGTCCCATAAATTTTGGTGTTCATGGATGCGTTAAATCCAAAATCGCGCACTGACTTAAATCCATTGACTGTATCTATTACAGCTGCTTTATTCTGCAGACTGTCAAACGCATAGTCGTATTGTTGAAAATACCAACGTTCTGTGAAATTTGCACTGGGATTAAAAGTAATATACTTAAGTAACTTAGCATTAGTACTCAGGCTAGAGGTGTGCTTGACTCCATATTGACCGTATTCTGACAATACATCATTGAAATCATACCCTGCAGTACTATCCAAATCTTGCGAGATTGTTCCAAGATTACCCTTAACTCTTGCTTCCGCTACAGAACTATAGTTCATTCCTATTTTATCATACCACTGACTCTTGCCATCATTTGTCTTTAAAGGAAAAAAGCGGGGGACATTAAAAGAGGCTTTAGGTAAATTCGTAGTAAAATTTTGGGTCCCGTTGTTCTGACTGTGGTTACCGCTCACAGTAAGGCTTGCCCGACCTAATTTTTGGTTGTAGGTTATGCTTGAGTTCATGGTGTTATTGGTGGTGGTCATGGTACCGTTCATCAAATCCTCTGCATTCGCTGCGTTTCTAAAAAAATTCGGATTCTGAAGATCTATGCGCGCATTAAATTTTCTGGTAGGATGCGCCTTTGGATCCTGATTGTGTGTCCACCTAATGTTGAAGTTTTTGGTCTGAGAATATCTTCCAAAGGGTTCGTATATTTTTAGACCCCGACGCACATTTCTATAGCTGTAGGAAAAATTACCAGTGTATTTGTAGCGTTTTTTATAATTCGTTGTTGCGTTTAGCGCCCAAGAACCTCGTAAAAAGATATCGCCCCTAAGCTCCAAGTTCATGAACTCATTAATAGGAAAATACCATCCGCCGTTTACCAACCCCAACCCTTGCGTTGGAGAATTTTGAAAACTTGGCATAAGTAATCCAGCAATATTTGGCTTTTCAATATTCGTTGGAAAATAACCGTAGGGAATCACCAAAGGAGTAGGAATGCCAAAAAATTCGAAATGAGCAGGACCAGTTATTATCCTTTCGCCCATGACAATCTTACTCTTACCAGTTTTAATTTGGAAGTGCGGTTCTTCATGCGAGCAAGTGGTAAAACCCGTCCCTTCCATAAATAGGATATTGGAATCTACTTTTTTTACGGCATCACCGTTTAAAAAATTGGTTCCTTCTTGAGTAAAAACCCCTTTGATTTTTGCCTTTTCAGTAGCCCAATTATATTTAATTTCACTGAGGTAAAATGTTCTTCCATCATCTTCAAAAACAGGAAGTTGAGTGACATTACCTAAAGTATCTTTATAACCTGATGCTTCAACAATATGATCCTTTAAATAAATTTTTGCATATCCGGCTTGAAGCTTGGTTTCCCCAAAAGTGATGAATACATTATTGTACAATTCTACCGTACCCTCTTCAACGGAACTTACAATAGAATCTTCCCACGTATAATCTATAGGACGTTCTTGAGCGCCACCATAATACGGTGCACAACATGTGAGCAAAAAAAGTAGAATCGTAAACCTCTTAACCACGAGGGTATGTAATTTGCATTGTTAAGATTCAAAGGTAAAACGAACAATCGGCCCAGTTGGTATGAAAGAAGGAAGTTATAAAGGTTTGCGAATCATTTCAATTGCGTTAGTGATGACCGTTACGGCTGCCTTTAATCCGACTCCTTTTACTGAAGAGAATGAAGGTGTCAACATCATAGTTATTGACCCTGGTCATGGGGGAAAAGATCCGGGAAATCTTGGAACCGGCAGATACAAGGACAAGGAAAAGGACGTTAGCTATGACGTAAGTGTTTTAGTGAAGCAATACATAGAACAGTACCTGCCAGATACGAAAGCTATTCTCACAAGAAATGACAATGAATTTATAGAACTCTATCAGCGAGCAGTCATTGCCAATAGAGCGAATGCTGATTTATTTATCTCCATTCATTGTAATGCAAACGACGCAAGGTCTGCTTACGGCACTGAAAGTTTCGTTTTAGGCATGGGTGAACGTGATCAACGCCTTAATAAAACTGCTCAATTGGAAAATTCAGCTCGGCTTTTAGAGGATAATTGGGAAAGTAATTACGAAAGCCTAGATGCTTCAAATCCAGCAGCAATCATAGCATTACGCGCTTATCAAGATGCCTATTTAGAACAAAGTATAAGTATCGCCGACGAAATTCAAAATCAATTTCAAACAAGAGTTAAGAGACGCAATAGAGGGGTAAAACAACAACCTCTCGCGGTCTTGCGCGGTTCTACTATGCCCGCCGTATTAGTAGAATTAGGTTTTTTGACAAATCCAGGAGAAGAAGATTTTTTACAAGGTGCTAGAGGTAAAGAATTATTGGCAAGTGCCATTTTCAGGGCAATTAAATCATACAAATACAAAAGGGAAAGCAGGGATGCCTTAATGAATGAAGAAAGTATCCTAGAAGATATTATTGATTCGGAATTGGCAAACACCAGCGAGGAAGAACCTCTATTGAGTTCCCAAGAAGAAAAGATTGATTCGAAAAATAGTGCAGATGAACAAGCAGAAACAAACGCTCGTGGCCTAAACTCGCTACCAACCTTTATAAATGGTATATCTTACAGTGTTCAAATTGCGGTAAGCAGAAATGACCTTCCTCTAAAACCGGAGAATTTTATGGGACTTTCTAACGTTTATAAGAAAGATGTTTACGGTTTGTATAAATATTATTTTGGAAAAGTTCATTCATACCAAAAGGCTATTGAACTGAAAACAGTAGCTCAACAACATTATCCTGATGCGTATATCGTAGCGTTTGAAGGAACACAGAAAATTAAGGTGCAAGAGGCTAAAAAGGTTGCTCCATAACGTAACTTAGATTTAAAAGATAACATCGTTGAAAACAGAATTTAAAATAGGAATTGCACTAGTATTGAGCACGTTACTGCTCTATTGGGGAATCAATTACATGAAAGGTGAGGATGTTTTCTCCAAGCAAGATAAGTTCTATGTCATTTACGAAAATACACAAGGGTTGTTACCCACCTACCCTGTAACGGTAAATGGATTCAAAGTGGGTCAAGTGAGCAATATCAAGTTTTTACCAGACGGTAGCGAAGATTTAATTGTAGAACTAAAAATCACAGATAACTTTCCTGTCACCAAGGGTACCATTGCCAAAATCTACTCTTCAAGCATCATGGGCGAAAAAAGTATTTCGCTGTTCACCAAACAAGGAGAGCCACTTGCCATGAGTGGAGATACCCTTGCAGGTGATACAGAACGTGATCTCACAGAAGAAGTCAATATGCAATTGGCCCCTATCAAGGCAAGGACAGAAGAACTTTTAGGTACTTTAGATACAGTTATTGGCTTGGCTTCAGGCTTTTTGGACGAAGGCACTTCAGAAAATTTCAAGTCCACCTTTGAAAGTATTGAGAAAACTTTTGAAAGCGTGCAACAAAGTGCAGAGGAA
>MDSX01061238.1_pt1 | contig 14619 bp, 13 predicted proteins | sample 811141 | NCBI WGS metagenome assembly MDSX01 (sample SAMN05326642, study PRJNA326480) | marine metagenome | isolation source: seawater | place: Atlantic Ocean: South East | collected 2010
CAGTGCCGACGGCTCGCCGCGAACGGTGCGCACGCCATCGAGCTCGTGACGTCGGGGATGGGCGGGCGGGTTAACGGCCGACGCGGGACGGGCGCGACGGGGGCGGAACAAAATTTCGCCGCGGCGACGTCTCAGGTTCGTGAAACGGACGCGTCCGACCTCAACGCGCTCATCGCGCGGAACATGAACCTCGACGACGCGCGCGTCGGGTTGGGCCCTACCGGCGTGAACATCGACTGGAGCGTGCTGCGGTCGGAGGAGGCGTTCATGGCGGCGGCGCGTGGCGGCGGATCAGACCCCGGCGGCGATTTCATCGCTCGAGACGCTCCTCGCGGCGGGGTCATCTTAACGCGGGTCGGGGACGGTGATAGATACGGCGCGGGCACGGCCACGGCGTACGCGGGCACGTCGAACGCGGGGAACGAGGACGACCCGGATTATCCCGAGTGGATCAAGGGGTACGCGCGGGCCAAGCGGTGTTTCACGTCGCCGCTGACCCGCGCGGTGCAGACGGCGGCGTTCGTGGTGCAGCAGTTGCCGACGCGCGATTTCGTCGGCACCACCATGTTGCGGTCGTGCCGCGAGGTGAAGGGGACGATGGGGAGCATGGACTGCGTCGGGATTGAGTCCGGGCCCGCGATCGTCGAGCGTTGCGTCGCGAAGCTCAAGGAGCTCAGGGGATCGATCCCCGAGGGCGTCACCGACGTCGTCATGGCGTCGGTGTCGGGTCGGATGGATTATTTCGACGCGTTCGGTCAATGGTGGACGGCCCGCGAGGACATCGACGTCAAGGAGGAGGTGGATGAGCGAATGACCGACTTTTTCGATACCATGCGGTTCGACCCGAGCGACACGTGCGTCGTCGTGACGCACTCGCTGTTCATACGGGAGACGTTGGCGCGGTTCACGAGCCCGGCGCTGGAGGCGTCGGCGCCCGTGTTGTCTCGGCGGATGCGGGAACACAAACTGGAGAACTGCGGTGTCCTGGGCGTGGACGTTGTGTTCGACGAGGCGGGTACGCCGGCGGTGGTTGACGCCAAGTTGATGTTCGGGAGTGACTTCACGGGTGGGGGCAAATAGTGTGCTCGTCGATGAATGAGTAGGTTTGGTATTACAGTCTCGTTGGCTAGTGGGAGGAGGTTGACCTGCGGATGGGCGGTGAGTGAGTTTAGTGCGTTTAGAATGAAAGTCGCGTCGGCGTCGAATGCGACGGGGTAAAAGCGGACGGCGGCGCGTGGATCTCTCGGGTGCTTAGTGTGGTTTGTACGCCACGTGCTGGACAATAATCATCCGGGTATCAAGCCGGTTCATTCCGCCCGTCACAATGGTGTCGTCATCGAGATCCGAATAAACGCCGGGAAAAAACCAAAAACCGAAACATGGAGTCCAAACACTCACCTACGTCGCGTCACCCTCTGTGCGCCAATCACATCACCTCGTGGATCGTCCCCAAATCCACGTGCGCATCGCTCCCGATCGTCGCATCCAGGTCTTCCCACCACGTATCTAGAAATCGTTCGCAGATTATCCGGAACCACGGCGACCACCTCAGGTTCGGGTCCGCCATCATGGATCGCAGCTCGTCCCGCGTCACCCACTTGGTATCGTCGATCTCCTCGCGGTTGGGTTCGATGGCCACCGGTTCGTCGGGTTTGATGAACAGGATGTAGTCCATCTCGTGTTCCCCCCACGGCCCGCCGGCGGTGGTCTGGTTCTCGGCGAACGTATCGGACGCGCAGTAGTGCAGCCTGGTGAGGTACCGGAACTTTTGGATTGGCACAGCGGCTGGTGCGATGCCGAGCTCGTGCTTGAGCTTGCGCACCGCCGCGCGCTTAGCGCCGAGGACGCTGCCGTCCGCGATGCCCTCGGGGGTGTCCACCTCCGTGGGTTCGTACCCGTACAGCGGGTGCGAGCAGCACGTGTTGGTCCAGAGCGACGGGAAGGTGATCTTGTTCGCCGCGCGCTGTTGCAGGAGAAGTTTGTTGTCCTTGTCGAAGAGAAAGACGCTGAACGCGCGGTGGAGCAAGCCTCTGGGTTGGTCCGGGATGAACCGGTGCGAGGCGTACTTGCTGTCGTGCCCGACGATGTTGTCCTTCTCGTCCTGTGAACGATGACATCGATGAAGGTTGGGGGGGACGGACGGTCAGACGAAGGCTGGGCATCGCGATCGATCGATCTAGGTTTTGTATTTGAGATGGGCGGCACGCACCACGAGGATGCACTCGTCGCGGTACATGAGGTCCTCCTGGGTCCCTGACCCGTCCCACGCCGCGGTCGCCATCGTGTTTCTACCGCTGGGTTTCTTCGCGAGGAGTGGGTTGGTGGAGCGTGAGGCGGCCCTCAGGTGGAGCGCCCGGGCGACCAGGCGACCGGCAGCTGCGCCGAGCATACTGGCGCTCGGTCACGTGCGACTCGGCGTTAAAAATTGGCTTCCCGAGATAGACGGATAATTGTTCGCGCCAATTCTCACTTGCCGTTGCACGACCACCGCGTGTCGTACCATGTCTCTGTGCGTGTCACGCGTTCACGTCGCGCCCCGTGCGTCGTTCGCACCCCGAATCCGTCGATGGACCCGCGCGCCGACGCCGTCCCCCGTCCCCCGCGGGATCATCGGACGATCTAACGGAAACGCGGTGCCGATAATTCCGCCGCTTCCACTTCGCGCGTTCGCCTTCGAGGCTTTCGCCTTTGCCGCGCAGGAGGAACGCGCCGATACCGACCCGCGACCGGACGCGACGTCCACGTCGTACGTCCCGGTGGATGACGAGGCCAGGAGGACGAGGCTCGAGCAGCTGCAAAACGCCTACACCAACCGCGCCCCGTCAATGGGCTACATGGCGCCGAAGATGCCCGACGGGTACCGCGTCCGGGTGGAGGAACCCACTGCGGGATCCGGTAAGACAAGGATCGTCGTGACCCTCGGCGCGGATGAAAAGACGGGGATGGGGGGTGATGCCGTCGGGTGGGTGACGTGCTGGGTGAAGAAATCGAACGTCAACCGGGTTTTGAGCCCCGGCGCGGCGGCAGACGGCGACGCGCTGTTCCTCTCCAGCGTCGAGGTGAAAAAGTCGCACCGGCGGATGGGTATCGCGTCGCGGCTCCTGCACGAGGCGGAGGCGCTCGCGTCACTCGCGTTCAATTGCGAATTCGCCACGCTTACCGTGTTGAAGAACAACGACGCCGCGATATCGCTGTACGAAGGGAGGGGGTATAACATCGACGACGGGAGCGGAGCTGATGCGGCGGAAAAGGTGAAATCGTTTCTGATGGACCCGCAGCGCATACTGCAGCACAGGATGACGAAGCGGCTGGGTAAATACGCGGACACGGGAGCCGACCGCGTGGTGGAGAAGTAACTAGCTAGATAGACCGCGCATCGATGTTTATCATACTGTGTTAACCTGATGAACCCCCCGGAGCCGCGGCTGACGACGACAAAACTGAGATGAACTGAGTTTGCGTGCGTCATTGTTTTAGGGCGCGGCACGATGGCGGACCCGTGCGCGCCTCGTGGTCCAGGTCGGCTCGTCGGGGTGATATTCTGCCTGCTCATGACCCTGATACTCGCGCGGGAGATCGGCGCGCTGCTGGGCGCGAGGGTGGAGCTCCCTGGGATGTCGGAGAACCCGGCGTGGACCTCCCCGACCGCGATTGTGGGCACCCTCGAGGGCGTCCCGAGTGACGGCGCCGGGGACGCCGGGGTGCCGACCGATACACCCGCGACCACGAAACAACCGCCGTACGGGGTGAACGAGCGCGTGCGGCTCGTGGAGGTGGACGAGACGTGCCACGGGGAGGCTTCGCTCGATCTCGACGGACCTGCGCTTACCTGGGGATTAAACCATAAGGCGTCGTCCGCGCAGGAATGCTGTGATGCATGCAAAGCTCAGGCGAAGACCGCGCGGGAGAAGGGTGAGGCCAAGCAGTGCAACAGCTGGGTGTACTGCCCGCTCCCCGAGTGCTGGGCGCCGGACGTGTGGAATCACACCAAAGGCGAGTGCTGGCTCAAGACGCAGGCGGATGCGACGGATCCGAAGATCAACTTCCGAGGAGCGTACCCTCCGGAGTTTAGGAAGGAACACTCGACGTCGCCGATGCACGTCCCGTGGCAGGCCGGGGTTCTCTTAGAGTAGGATGTTATCGTGTAGGTGTCGTAGTGAGGCGTGAATTCGATCGGAACGATGTGTCGTGGTGGGTTTGTCTCGACGCCGAACGCCGGGTTGGTTGTCATTTTAACCATTCTGTTAGCTGGAGCGTTTTTGCTGACCGTTGCGCTTTATCGAGATACTTGTATTTGCGACGTTCCCGCGCGGACGGGAGGGCAGCGTACGAGGCACCTAGGTCCACGCGACGGCCTTCCACCGTCGCACACGGGTTATCGACACACCCGTGACCATGCCCAGCCCAAAGAACGGCGGGTACTCCCCCGTCGGCCGCGACGGGATGGACGAACTCGAACAGGTTGCGCGACCCAACGACCGCGTGAACAACAGCGAGAGTGAGAAAGAAAATGCGCCGGGCGGTTCGAGGTTCAACACGGCGAGGTTCAAGGCCATGGTCCGCGCGTCCTACACCGCGAAGACCGGGGGTAAGAAGCTGCTGACTGAGCGCGACGAGAACGACGAGAACTCCGGCGACACCGCGCTGCCCAAGGGCCCGCTGCCGGACGCCAAGCCTGTTAGTTATAAAAAGAAATTGGCCCGGCTGATGTCCCGAGATGGCTGCACGGAGGGTGATCGCAAGCGCAAGGCGGAGCGCGCCAAGGCGCTCGAGAAGGACACCGGTGAGCGGGTGAGGAGCGGGAACTCGTGCGGTGGAGGCGATGGGGGGATCGTGGACGTCGTGACGAGCATGTTCGACCGGAAGGTCCGCTTCGACGTGGAGAGCATGCAACACACGCCGGTCGTCTCCAAGACCAAGTCCAGGGCGGGAGGGGCGCCGCCGCAGACGCCGGGGACACCGGGCGTGCCGGAATCGGCGTGCGGGTGGCTCTCGTGCCCGGCGCCGAACTTCGGGTGGAACGCGCCGGAGACGCCAAAGGGATCCAAGCCCATGACCGGCAAGGGCATTCGCGCGTGAGCGTTAGTATAACACTTAGTTGAGAGCTTCGTTTGGATGTTAACGTGGTCGCTCGTTACACATCGGAGTCAGTAAAACACGGTGAGCGTCCTGTGGTGCTTCCCCGCGCTCGTGTCGTCCCTCTGCCGTTCGCCCTCCTTCCACAGGAACCAGTCCAGCGCCACGGACGTCACGAACTTGTCCTCCGCCTCGCCCGGAACCGTCGGGTTCAGCTCGGGCTCGTTCTCGATCCGAGCCTCGAGCGCCGCACGCATTCGCTCCACCGCCTGCACGGTGCACGCCCTGATGTCCACCTCCTCCGCGCTGCCCGCCTGCACGATGTCCGCGGTGCTGAAGTTGTGCTGGTCCACCTTCCTCGCCAGGTTCGGTTCGTAGATCAGTATCCCCATGCTGCGCAGCACCACGGGAACGCGGTAATCGGCGAACATCGTCAGCTCCTTGACGGTATCGTCGAAGTGACCGAGCCCACGGCCGTTGAACCTGCCCCACAGGTCCCCGACGAAGATCTGCGCGCGCTTGTACAGGAACACCTGCGAGCCGTCCCTGGGGTCCACGGTGACGTCACGGAACCCGCCGAAGATGCGAACGATGAGGTCCACCAAGATGTGCGCTCGGCCGTTCGCCGCGTTGATGAGCCGAGCGCACGAACCGCCGAAGTGGTTGAGAAGGCCTTGGCCCACCTCCCGCAGCAGCCTCGCGCGCTCGTCCTCCAGCGGCAGCGGCCGGGGCCACCCGAGCATCTTACGAAGCGCCGGGCCGTCGATGCCCGTCAGGCGCTTGGCGTCCAGGGCGCCTCGGTCGGCCTCCAGCGCCTTTTTCAACCCGAGCGCGATGTGCTCGTACTCCAGCCCTTGGAACAGCAACGCGTTGGGGCCTTCCTCCGTCTCTGTGCGCACCGGCACCTTGAAGTCGCCGTCGTTGTCGAACCCGTCGTTCTTGACGAGGTACTTCGCGGTGACCGGGTACTTGGCCCACTTATCGCGCTGCGCCGTCGCGTCGCGGATGGCTTCGTGGTCGGGCCAGAAGCAGAAGTTGATGGCGTCGACGCAGAGGATGTACCGGGCGGTGAGCTCGGGGTCTTCCGGGTCGTTGAAGTGGACGTTCTCGACGTCGAACTGCCTCGGGCCGAGCAAGGACGCGACGACGTCGTTGGACATACGCGAGACGACGCGATTGATCGCGGCGTCGTCGATGGTCACCTTGCATCCCTGGCGGTTGGCGACGCGCGCGGTGGACTCGCGGACGAGGGCGCAGGAGTGGAGCATGGAGGGCCAGGTGAGGGGCTCGGGGGGTCGGTCGGGGGCGTGGAGGGAGTGGAGCCAGTTCAGAGCGGCCGTGCCGCCCATCCCTTCGCCGGGGGAATTGTGATGCGAGAACTTCTCGGCCGGGGACCTAAAGTTCACTTTCTGTTGTTAATAACAGCGCTGTCGACGCGAGGATTCCAAGAGACAGCCCGCGGACGCGTGAGATGATGTGACAGTACCTAGTCTATACTCACGCCCGGCATCATCGCCTCCAGCTTCATCCGCGCCGACGCGTCCATCTCATCCAACTCCTCCAGCGAAACCCCCGGAAGGTTCAGCCTCGTGTGCCACGCCGGCGCGCCCTCAGTCGCCGCCATCTCCGCCGCCGCGAGTGGCTCGCCGCCCATCGCCCTCAGCGCGGCATCCGCGCTGACACGGACCCGGGCGTCCTCGTGTCCTCGAAGCTTCGCCAGGTGCAGGTGCGCTCCGAGCGTGTGCAAACGGCGTTGAATACGCACGTCGTCGAAGCACATCCGTCGAATCAGCGCAACCGCCGCTACGTACCCGTCGAGCAAGCCGGGCGTCGGGCCCTTCTTCTTCCCGCCGCCCTTCTTCTTCTTGCCGCCGGTTTTCTTCTTCTTTGCCTTCTTCTTGGGCTCGCCGCCGCCGCCGTCGCCCGCGGGTGTCTCGTCCCCGCCGCCTCCATCCTCGTCGTCGTCGTCGTCTTCGTCTTCGTCGTCCATGTCCGCGTCGTCCGCGGCGCCGGCACCGGTCTCCGTGGCATCGCCGGTGGGCTCGTCCGGTTTGGCCTCGGCATCCGCAGCCTCGGGTTTCACCTCATCATCGGGTTTCACCTCAGCCTCGGCGCCAGCCCCGGGCTCTTCCGCGGCGGCTTCCCTCTCCAAGCGTTCAAACTCCGCCAGCTCCGCCGCCCTCACCCGTTCCTCCTCCAACGCCGCGAGCTCCGCGGCGGTGGGCGGGGGTTTCGTCTCCTCCTTCGTGGGTTTCCGTAGCATTCGACACAGGCCCTCCAGCACCCCGTCGGACTTCGCCACCGACGCCACTCGCCTCGCCGTCCGTTCAAAGTCATCGGCGGTGAAAGTAACGTTCACGACGCTCGCCTCGCCGCCGGTGCCTTCGTTCCCCCCGATCGTATCCGTTCCCCCGGCGCTCGCCGCGGTGGCCCGCAGCAGCGCACACGCCGCGGACGCCTTCAGCTTCAGACTCGGCGTCCTGTGGTTTCGGACGATGGAGAGCAGCGTGGCGGAACGCGACAGCACAGCGTCTTTGCGGTCCTCGTCAAAGGCCAAGTCGGCGACGCACTTACACGCGTGTTCCTTCAGCTCGATCGCCACGTCCGCGTCCGACGCCTCCAGGCAGCTCATGAGCGCGCTGAGTCCGTCCCGAGTACCGCCGTCGCCCGCGAAGAGCCGGGCGCGGAAGCTTCCGGCGTCGTCGTTTTTCTCCGGGTCCGCCAACGCGTGGATGGTGATGAGCGCCCACTTCCTCGCCTCCGTTCGAACCTCCGCGTCTCTTGGTTCCGCCTTGGGCAGCGAGTGGACGTACATCGCGGTCTCCACGAGTGCCCGGACGTTGAGTTTGTCCCGTAGCGCTGGTCTGAGCTCGGTGGATTTGGCGAGTTCGCGGATGACGACGGCGGCGGCTTTCACGGCTTTGACTGATTCCGATTCCGCGCCACCCTCGGAGTAGCTCACGCAGACGCGGCACAGCGCGTCGACGATGCCGGAGGGTAACAGACGCGTTCTGAAGTCCTCGGACGATGCAGCGACGTGCGCGATGAGGGTGGTGACCGCCGATCGCGTCACCGGTCCCTCCGGGTCGGCGTCGCGCGCGTTCATCGCCTTGACGCAGGCGGTGGCGAAGGCGTCGGTGGCGAGGTCCGCGAGCTCCTTCTTGCCGCCCGCGGCGTGGTCCCAGAGGTAGAGCGCCGCGTGCGCGCGAGAGAGGACGCAGGGCTTGGCGGTGCCCTTGAGGTTGTCGATGAGCGCCGTGATGTTCGTGCGGATGCCCTGTCGGGTTGGGAGAGGGAGGGAGGGAGGAGGTGAGTCGGGGCGAATTTGGCAGTGCTGGCTCGATCCTTTCCTCGGACGGGTCGACCGTGAAAGGGAAGGCGCGGGTGGCTCACCTCCTTGCCGGGGGGTTCCGGGACGACGGCGGAGATGGCGGTGACCCTCGGGCCGCTCTCGCCGTCATCGCCGCCCTCCTTCTTCTTGCCTCCCTTCGCCATGGCGCGACAGGGAGTGATGACTGCGCGTGCCAGAAACGGATTCTCCGAGACGCGAGAACAGACGCGAGTTTTCACCCGGCGTCGCGATCGATGAGCGCGGACACACTCAGACAGCACCGACACGCCCGTCAGATATGGCCATGAGCGTCGTCCAGGCCGCGGTCATGCCCGCGCGCCTCGCCGCCGCCCCCCGCGCGCAGACCGGGGCGCTCCGCGCGCGCCCCGTCGCGCGTCCCGCGCGCCGATGCCGCGTCGCCGCCCGAGCCTCCGCCGACGGCGCCGCAGAGGAGGTCGCCGCTGAGGTCAAGGACGCCCTCGACGGCTCCAGCCTCTTCCTCGTCGGGATGATGGGCACGGGGAAGTCATCCGTGGGCAAGAAGCTCGCGGCGTCGCTCAGATACAGCTTCTTCGACACGTGCGTGCCCCAACCCCGCCGCGCGCGAGCCTCCCATCCCCGATCCCCACCCGCGTCGTTATCCAAACAACGCTTCAACCCCGTCCGTCCCCTGACCCACCACCCGTGCCCCACCCACCCATCCCACCAGCGACGAGGTCATCGAGCAGGTCACCAAAACGACCATCCCGGAGATCTTCGCCGAGAACGGCGAGGACGGCTTCCGAGAGATCGAGACCGCCGTACTCGCCGAGGTGGCTGCGTACAAAAAGTGCGTCGTCGCGACGGGCGGCGGAGTCGTCAAGAAGAAGGCGAACTGGATGCACCTCCGCAACGGCGTGGTGCTCTGCCTCAGCGGCACGCCGTCGCTACTCGCGGGACGGATCATGCGGGACGGCGCGGGTACCAGGCCGCTGTTCAAGGGTGTCGAGGACGACGCGGGCGCCGTGGCGGGGAAGATTGAGGAGATGATGAAGGAGCGAGCGCCAATGTACGCAAACGCCGACGTGCAGGTTCGGTTGGCGGAGAACGAGGAGGAACCCGGGACGGAGGGTGAGACCCTGGAGGAGCTCAACGTGCGGATCATGCGGTGCGTCAAGGCACGGATCGAGGACGACGGTACCAAGGACAGGCTTCGGTCCGAGCCCAAGCCCGGCGACATCACCATCACCGGCGCGTGAGGGATTAATACTTAACGCGGATTATACTCGGATTCGCTAATTACTCACATCGTCTTGACACGAGGTACTAATACACAGCCACTCAGCCGATCCACTGGCGGCACATCTTCCTGTGTTCCTTCACCTCCTTCCAGTCGCGTTCCATCTTCGCGACGGAGAACTCGCTGTCCTTGTTGTTCTGTTCCTGGATGCGTTTCAAGATTGCGGCGTTCTCTCGCTCGATTCGGTCGAGCTCTCGTTGGCGGTTGAGTAGGTTGAGGCTCTTGCCCCGCGCGCCGGGCGCGTCCCCTCGACGCAGCGGTTTCTTCGGCGATCGCTCCTCCACGCCCTCCACGCCCTTGCGCTCGCTGATCTTCGAGAGGTTCTGCAGGAGCTTCCTGTTCTGGTGCTCAATCTCCACGAGCCGGTCCTCCTCCAGCTGAGCCTTCTTGGCGTTCACGACCATGTGCTTGAACCGGGGCGGGGCCTTGTTGTTGACGCTCGCCTTGACCTTCTTCAGCTTATCCTCGGCGATCTTCGCGCATCGCTCCTGTCGTGCGAGTTTGGGAACCGGGACGTGAGCGGGGACGCGGGTCGAGTCATCGAGAGGGGAAGAAAATTCAATTTAGAGGGACGCGATAGAACGCGGTGCGTGGGCGGCGTGGTGACGATGGGAAACCACCGGGCGGTACGTACCCTCTCCCACTTCATGTACGGGGTCGGGAGTGCGGGCGCGGAACTCTTCGCGCCCCCTCCGGTGCCTCCTTTCACTCTCATGGCGTCAGTCAAACTGCGCAGTAGAGGAGCGAGTTTGGCATTCACTTGGAAACGACTCGAAATATTTTCGCGCTGGAGACCCATATTCTAAAGTTGTATGCAAAACAGGTATGTCCAGGCTAAACATTTGGCGAGTCATAGACCGTCGTGTGGGCCAGTCAATTAACTCAAGAATTAAATCAAGAAGCTCATAAAATTTCCAAACTTTTAGGGTTCTCCAAGCGGTAAAAAAGCGGGACGCCGGCCCTCAAAGCGCCCTCTTTCAGCGACGCACCGCAAGCCGCAAAGCTTCGGTGTCAACGTAATCAAAGCGTAGACACAGTCTTCGCTTCGCAGCGCCGTTTCTCGACGCTCGCCACCCGTCGCGCAGTTCACACACTCGCGTCGTCGCAAAGATGTCCCTCATCGTCGGTGACGACTTTCAGCACATTCTCCGTGTGCTGAACACCAACGTCGATGGCCGCACCAAGGTCATGTACGCGCTGACCCAGATCCGTGGTATCGGTCGCCGCTTCTCCAACGTGGTGTGCAAGAAGGCTGAGATCGACATGGGCAAGCGCGCCGGCGAACTCTCCGCCGCCGAGCTCGAGTCCCTCATGGTGATCGTCTCCAACCCTCGCCAGTTCCGCATCCCCGACTGGTTCCTCAACAGGCAGAAGAACTACAAGGACGGCAAGTACCTCCAGCAGGTGTCCAACCAGCTCGATACCACCCTCCGTGACGATCTCGAGCGCCTTAAGAAGATCCGCAACCACCGCGGTCTTCGCCACTACTGGGGTATTCGCGTCCGCGGTCAGCACACGAAGACCACCGGCCGTCGCGGCAAGCGCTAAAAAACTAGGGCTTTCGATTGGAAAGGTTTTCCAATCGGGGGTGCTGGCGGTGTTGGGGTCTTGAGGGCCGCGTCGATACGAGGCGCGCGTTCGAGACAGGGCCGACCGGGGTTCGCGGATTATCAACCGTCGCTCGTGTAGGAGGGATTCGAAGCCGCACCGACGGACCCGAGGGGGTGCGGTCGGTGGGGCCGAAGTGAGGGACGGATGGGAAGTTCGCAAAGTCTGGGTCGGCAACTTGGGTTCAGGGGTTGTGGGTGAGATATAGACGCATATTTGCCTAGAAATATTAATCCACTCCTCGTCTATCACGTCGGCGTCACGTCGAACGCGCGCGGGAAGGCTGAAGCGTGGGACGCCCGAGCTTTTCCAACAGCCTCCAAAACAGACTCTGCTACAACAAACGCGCTAATCGATGCTAAAACGACTAAGTGTTAAGCCTCCTCGTATTTCCCCGGGTACTGTGTCGACAGTTTCCCGTCCGGCCACAGACGCAGGCCCTCCGTGACGTCTCCGTCGGGAACGTCATCGTCGTCCGGCCAGTCCACGTCCACCTGCGTCGCCTTCATCGCGTCCGTCAACCCCGCGAGCGCGTCCATCTCCATCTGTGTCTTTTCCCGTTCCCGTTGTAGAAACTCCAATCCCATCCGGTACAGACCGTCGTCATCCGTCGGTTCCGTCTCTTCGCGCCAATCGCACGGCTGCTTGAACCGCAGCTTCATGCGGAACGCGTCGTTGCCCGTCAGGTAGTACTTCTCCAGCCGCTTGTCCCTGATGAACCCGAGGGAGTCGTAAAGTCGAAGCGCGCCCTCGTTGTTGTGTTCCACCTCGAGGACGCACTCGTGCGCGCGCTCGCGTTGCATGACGGCCAGGCACCGTCGCACGAGCTCGCGCCCGAGCCCGAGCTTGCGGTACCGCTTCACGACCACGAGCATGGCGATGTACCCCCTGTAGTTTCCTTTCTTGTGATGGTCCAGCTGCGGCGGGGAGCGCGGCGGGATGGACGGTCAGGCGCGTGAAGATTGGTGAAATCGCGATGAAGGATGGAGGGGCGGGGCGCACCTTGCATATGATCACCCCGACGCACTTATCGCCGTGCCACGCCAGGAATGTGAGCTTGGGCCAGTTGTTGACGAAGTACCGGTACGTGAAGATGTTGTACGGCTCGCTGAGCTCGTTGTCCACCAGGTCCATGATGACCTGAATCTGTTTGTCCTCGTCGTAGTAGTCCTCGAACCGGATCTCCACCTCGTCCGGATTCAGCGGCGGCTCGTCGGGCTCCGGCTCTTCCTTCTTCCGAGGCGGGAACGTTTCCCCCGGGGCCCGGTTGGGGAATCGCGCCCGCGGGTCGACGAACCCGCGAGGCGGGAGGTCATCCTCCTCCTCCTCCTCCCGTATCTCGCCCGCCAACTTCTCCATCGCCTGAACCTGCGCGTCCTTCTCCTCCAGCCGCGACGCCATCACCTTGCTGAACTCGTACGACAGCGTCTTCATCTCGGCCATACCCGCCTCGATGTTCCGCCGCCCCGCGCCGCCGCGCCCGTCGCTATCCGCGTAGTCGTCCCCGTCGACGCTCCCAAGAACCGAGACGGCGATATGAAAACGAGAGCGTCATCGGAAACTGTGAAGTACAATCTCGCAAGAGGTGTGCCAAGCGCTCACTGGTCAGCGGCGCGATGGCGGACCGGTCGCCGGAAGACCGGTCGTGGTACCGGCTGCGATGGAGCCGCCCGGCGCCGGACCTTCGCGCCGTGCGAATCGAGTGCAAGAGGTGCGCGATACGCCGACCCGTCGTCGAGCCTTCACAGCTGTCGCTGGGCACCCCACAGATTTGAATCCGCGTCGTCATCCCCCCTCCATCTTCCCCGTTCCCCTCGCTGACGTACGCCACAATCGTCACCCGCAGGCCGCTGGCGCTGAATCTTCTACCCCGTGTCCAACCCAAGGCGCGGCCGGACGTCAACGCGGGGAAGATCCTCCGCGACGCCGCCAAGGAACGACGCAAAAACGGCGAGAAGTTCTCCACGATGGCGCCAGACGAGGTCCTCAAGCAGCAGCTCAAGCACCTCTTCGGGGGGGATTCCGATAGCCAGGGATCCGAGCCGGACGGAGGTGGCGTGCTCGGTGCGCCGCCGCGCGCGCCGCCGCCCGCGTCCATGCCCCATCCCGGCGCATCACGACAGCAGCAGCAGCAGCAGCGGCACCCGCGTCCGCTCTCGACGAGGGTGCCCTCCGCGGACTCCGAGCCCGCGTTGTTACCCGCGCCGCCCGTCGAGCCCGCCAGGCAGCTCAGGTACGTGGTCCCGGCCAAGGATGCCGAGAAGGAGAACGTGTCGACACACGGCGGCGGCACCGGTGGACGGGACAGAGACAAACCGACGGGCGGAGTTTCCAAGCCGAGGAAAACCGCGGCGGGCAAACGGAAAGACCCGAACCAGCGCACGCTATCCCAGGCATTCCGAGGCGACGACGGGGATATCCCCGGGGATATCCCCGGGGAAGGCGTCGACGTGGCGCGTCGTACGGCTGATGCGAGGTGGGCGGCACCCGCGCCCGAACGCGCTCATGTAGCCGCCGCCCGCCCGCCGCCCCCGAAGAAGAAGAAAGTCGCGGCGAAGAAGGCGCCGGCGGCGACGGACCCGAAAGCTTCATCCGCCCCGCAGGTATCACGCCCGCTTCGATTCACGGACCGCGCGAAGGACACAGGGGATCCACGCGTCCTCGAGGAGTTCGAGGCGATGAGCGCGATCGCGGCCGCGTGCGCGATCGGCGTGCTCCTGAGGGACACCGTGAACGGTACGTTGTTCGGGTTCAGGAGTAACCTCGAGCCGGAGATGGGCGGCAAGGCGGGCGGCGACGACGCGAAACGCGCGGCGAAGACGTGGCTCGCCTCCCTTCCGCCCGGGCACCCGCGGCGCGACGCGGGGGTGGGTGGTGCGATCGAGCGAACGGCGGTGGCGTTCGGGGTGGTGTTCCTCGGCGGGGGGATCCCGGAGGTTCCGGGTTCCGACCCGGGAGGGGGTGTTTGTTACGTGTTTACGGTGGACCCCAACGGGTCGTTCGCGAGCGCGACACACGCCGCCGCGATCACGCGCGCGATCACCGCGAGGCGCCAGACGACGACTGACACCTCCGGTTCGTCTCAACCGCGTCCGGTGGTGGTGCACCACGCGCAGGCGGTGACGCGCGAGCTCGCAAAGGCTGGGGTGATCCCGGACGTCGCGACGCTCGAGGTGATGGATTCCCGGTGCATGGCGTGGCTCGCTCATCCCGACGATTCGCACGAGGGGGGCATCGCCGTCGCATCATCGCGCTTCCCGGACGCCGCGGGTACCCGTCCCGATGGGTCCACGGGCGATGCGCCCGCTCCCCCCGCCCCCGACCC
>MDSX01020611.1_pt1 | contig 14614 bp, 25 predicted proteins | sample 811141 | NCBI WGS metagenome assembly MDSX01 (sample SAMN05326642, study PRJNA326480) | marine metagenome | isolation source: seawater | place: Atlantic Ocean: South East | collected 2010
ATTCTTTTTCCTTCATGGCTACCTCATTCGACTGAACCCAATGAGACAAATGAAGATAGAATAATAGTGAGTTTTAATTTCACTTTCGGTGGGGGCAACTACCAATGACTCTCCCTATTAGACTGATACAAAGGAGGAATCTTTACTAATGACCACATCATTTCTACATGGGCCAGAAGTACTCGAGATTGATAGTGGCCTTCGCCCTATTAGAACAGTTACTTCAGCCGTTATAGGACTCGCAGGAACAGCACCAAATGCTGATGCTACTGTGTTTCCATTGAACACACCTGTTCTCGTTTCTGGCTCAAGAACCAAGGCTTCGAAACTAGGTGCGACAGGCTCTTTGCCTACAGCAATTGATGGAATATTTGATCAAATTGGTGCGACAGTCGTTGTCGTAAGAGTTGAAGAAGGTGCTGATGAAGCCGCAACCCTTACAAATTTAGTCGGATCAGCAACAGGCTTTACAGGCGTTCACGGTTTTATGGCTGCTGAATCTACTGTTGGCGTTATTCCAAAAATTCTTATAGCTCCCGAATTTACACATCAAACATCAGGCGGCAACGCAAACCCAGTAGTTTCAGAACTTCTTGGATTAGCTAGTTCAACTGCTGGTATAGGCACAAGGTTGAGAGCAGTTGTTATTGCTGACGGCCCTAACACTGACGATGCAGACGCTATTCAGTATGCTGCCGATCATGGTTCTTCAAGACTTCTAGCCGTTGATCCATGGGTTAAAGTTTACAAAGGCGGTGCTTATTCAGACGAGCCAGCAAGTGCAAGAGTCGCAGGACTTATTGCAAAAAGCGATGCTGAAAGAGGTTTCTGGTGGTCTCCATCTAATCAACCTATTTCTGGAATAGTTGGAACTTCAAGACCTGTTCCTTTTGCTTTAGGCGATCAGAACAGCACAGCAAACACTCTTAATGAACAGAAAGTCACCTCAATAATTAGAGAGGACGGATTCAGATTATGGGGTAATCGTGGAACTGGGCCTGATGGTATGTTCCAATTCTTGTCAGTCCGCAGAACAGCAGACATGATTCAGGAGAGCCTTCTAAGATCCCATCTATGGGCTGTTGATAGGTGTATTAATAAAACATACCTCCAAGACGTAAAAGAAAGCGTCAATCAGTACCTAAGAAGTCTCAAGGCTAGAGGTGCAATTATCGGGGGTGAGTGTTGGGTTGATCCCGAGGCTAATACTCTTAGTTCTATAGCCGCAGGAAACGCAACATTTAATTTTGACTTCACTCCAGCGTATCCAAGTGAAAGAGTAACTTTCAATTCGTTAATTACTAACGACTATTTGACTGAATTTGTTTTCGATATTTCTGATGTCGATAACACTTCAAACATCACTGACGAACAATCAGATGATGACACAACCAACACTGAATCAAACGACTAGGAGGTAAATTATGTCATTACCAAGAACCCTGAAAAACTTTACCCTCCAAGTTGACGGTAGAGGATATGCAGGACGCATCACAGAACTAACACTTCCAACACTAACAGTCACAACCGAGGACTTTAGGGCTGGAGGCATGGACATGCCAGCACAGATCGACACAGGTATGGAGGCTCTTGAAACAAGCTTCACACTTGCTGAATATGAACCAGAAGTTTTAAAACTTTTTGGACTAACTGTTCAGAACGCTGTCAATCTTGTAGCAAGAGGAGCCTTACAAAGAAACGGAGAGGCAGCAGTTCCTATGACTGTTACTATGAACGGTCATATAAAAGAATTCGATCCCGGATCTTGGTCTGCTGGTGAGATGACTGAAGCATCTTTCACTCTTGGCTTGCGTTATTACAAACTAGATGTCGATGGTACAACTTACCACGAGATTGATGTTGAAAACATGGAACGCAAGATTGAAGGGGTTGATCAGCTTGCTACAATTCGAACAGCAATGGGAATCTAGTTAAATGGTAAAACCCCACACAAAAAGGCCTTCTGAAGTAATTGAACTTCAGTATCCTGTTTCGATAGATGGGACGACAGTTGAAGAACTTTCAATGCGTCGTCCTACCGTTCGAGATCAAATTTTGTTTGAGGACGGCAAAGGAAGTGAGGCAAGAAAAATTGTAAAGATGCTTGCTAATCTTTGCGAGGTTTCAGAAGAAACAATTATGGATCTCGATCAAATTGACTTCCTAAAAATAAGTGAAGTCTTATCGGGTTTCCAAGAGCCTCAGTCAAAGAACTAAGAAGGGGCTGCATTATTCTTGCGAAGCTTACTGGCTGGGGCTTAAACGACCTTCAGGATTTATGTATTGGCGAACTCCAAGAGTGGCTAAAATCTGCACAGGAGGTCGAAAAAGAAATTAACAAACAAATTCGGAAGAAGTAAATGGCAGGTCGTGGCCCCTCAAAAATTAGTATTGAGATAGGAGGAAAGGTTGACGCTTTCCAACATAGTCTCAAACAGGCTCAGAGGTCGGTTTCTACATTTACGGAACGGACGAAAAGATCTTTCAATGATGCTGCAATAGCCAGCAAAAGAGCGTTCAAAAATATCACTGGAAATGCACTATGGCAACAAAGTGCAATCGCAGCCGCAGGAATTGGAACTGTATTAGTTGCCAATGTTAGGTCAGCAGTCCAATTTGAAGAGGCGATGGCTGATGTAAAAAAGGTCGTTGACTTCCCTACTCCTAAAGCCTTCAAGGAGATGAATAGGGATATTCTAAATTTATCTAAAAAGATTCCTGTTACTGCTGCAGGATTAGCTGAAATTGTTGCTGCTGCTGGTCAGGCTGGTATCGCACGAGAAGAACTTACAAGTTTTGCAGATACAGCCGCAAAGATGGCAATCGCTTTTGATATGACTGCAGGAGAAGCAGGAGAAGCGATGGCAAAGATGCGAACTGCAATGGGGCTTAACCAAGAAGAAGTCACAGCCCTAGCAGATGCAATGAACCATCTGTCGAACAATATGGCTTCAACGGCCCCTCAAATCACGAACTTCATGTTGAGGGTCGGTGCTGAGGCAAAACAATTTGCATTCGCAGAAGAACAAGTTGCAGCCTTTGGTTCTGCGATGATTGCTGCTGGAGCTGCACCCGAAGTTGCTGCGACCAGTTTTAGAAATTTAACTAAAGCACTTTCAGCAGGAAGTAATGCGACCAAGAAACAAAGGGAAGCATTTTCAGAACTTGGTTTAGATGCAGTCGAAGTGTCAGAAATGATGCAAGAGGACGCTGCAGGAACTATTCAGAAAGTATTTAAACTTCTTCAAAATGTTGATCCCGCAAAAAGGGCATCAATGACTAAGATGTTATTCGGAAGTGAAGCAAGGGCATTAGCACCCCTTCTCACGAATATGGATCTTCTTGATGAAGCATTAAAAACGGTTGCAGATAATGAATTATTTAAAGGCTCGATGCTTAAAGAATTTGAAGCAAGGTCGGGAACTGCTGCAAATCAAATGCAGTTATTTAGAAACAATTTAAAAGCATTATCTATCGTTCTAGGTACGACAGTCCTCCCAGTTCTTAACGCTGTCATCGGTGCTTTAACTCCTATCATTGGTGGCCTTGCTGGACTTGTAGAACGGTTCCCCATTTTAGGGGGAGCCATTATGTTGGTTTCTGGCGTGTTTGTTGGCCTTATTGCTTTGATGCCTTTGGTCGCATCTGGCTTCATACTTATGTCTGCGGGGCTTACCTCTTTCAAAGCTTTGGCGGCGGCTGGTATTTTTGCGAAGTTGGGAACTTCCGTAATGATGCTCGGTGGAATTATTAAAGCTTTTGCCATTGGATCAATAAAAGCAATGATCCCACTGATCGGAACTGTCTGGACATTGGCTGCCCCCTTCCTTCCAATAATTGCTGCGGTTGCTGGGGTCGGGGCTGCTCTTTATGCTTTATGGAAATTTAGAAAGCCAGTTGGAAATGCTTTCAAATTTATTGGCAAAGTAGCGTTCGGACAAATTTATAAAATTTGGGATGCGATTAAGTGGATTTGGAGTACTGCCTCAAATGGTCTTAGAGACTTTATTCAAATGTATATCGATTTCTGGAAAACACTTCCTCAGAAATTGTTCAACATTGGCAAAGGGATGGTCATGGCTCTTTGGAATGGCCTCAAAGATATGTGGACAAAATTAAAAGCATGGCTCGTTGAAATTGTTGATTGGATTAAAGATTTAAACCCTTTCAAGGGATGGGGAGAAGCAATTGAAAATGCAATTAACGGTCTGAAGTTCTGGAATAAAAATAAGGATAATTCAGTAGATGATACGAGCGATGGTGACGGTGAAGGGAAAGTATTAATCCCACTGAAGAAGGATGGTGGTGGAATATTAGGCCCGATGCCTGACGTAAATAATTTCGACAGTAACCCAATGAAAAGGGACTTTCAGGGTCTTGAAATTCCTATGGGAGAAGTTGGAACCTTAGAGGGTGGAACGACTGAAAACCTTTCGAATAGCAAGACCACTGTGGTCAATAATAATGTAGAAGGTTTCACTATCAATGTCGGTAGTGGGGTTCCTGAAGAAATTGGCGAACAAGTTCAGGAGGCTTTAGTCGCAGCCTTGAACGATGCTACTTCAGATCAACGAGCTTTATTGAGCGATTAACATGACAATTTTTTCACAAAGCAAACCAGCACTAATGAACCTCGGAACTTTTCAATTCGAGGTAAACACAGCAGCATATCAAGCATTGAGAAGAAATACTTCTTTTCGGTGGGCTAAAAATGACAGGCTGACACGAACACCCTCTAGACAATTTGTTGGACAAGGTGATGACAAAATTACGCTATCAGGACGCATATATACCGCACATGGAGGAGGTTTAGGTCAATTAGATCGAATGAGGGAAATGGGTAAAGCTGCAATTCCTCTAATGCTTATTGATGGAATGGGAAAAGTTTATGGTGAATATGTAATTGACCGAGTAACAGAAATGCAAAGCAACTTCATTGCAGGAGGCAAACCAAGAAGACAAGATTTTACTTTAGAGATTTCGGCTTATGGCGAAGACCTAAGAACAGGTAGCTCAGAAGGTGGAGGTGGTAATTCAGGCGGTGGGATTTCAATATGGGATCTTATCGGATGGGGGATTGATCAACTAGCATGAGCAAAATTTACATCACAATTCAAGATGACGAACTGGATCAAATCTGTCACGATTTCTACGGTTACGCCTCGGGATCTGTCGAATTAGTTTTAGAAGCTAATCGAGATCTAGCAAAAGAACTTCCATACATAAGGGAAGGTATTCAAATTATTCTGCCCGAAATTCCAAAGCCAACAGTTAATCCAACGACTAGGCTCTGGGAATAATGAAGCCCGATTTTTCTGTTACTTCTAACGGCAATGACATTACTGCCGATATAGCAGATAGACTTCTCAAGTTATCTGTAAAAGACGAGGCAGGATTAAAGTCGGACACTTGTTCAATTGAACTAGATGATCGAGATCAAAAACTTAGCCTTCCTGCAACTGGGGTCGAATTAGAAATTAAAGTTGGTTTTGAAAATTTAGTAAGTTTAGGAAAATACACAGTTGATGAAGTAACAGTTAAACATCCTCCTAGTCGAGTTTCAGTAAAAGGGAAAGCGATGCAGGATGACTTCAAAACTAAGAAGACTCGGTCATGGGATGATAAATATATTTCTGAAATTGTTGCTCAAATAGGAATGGAACATGGTTTGAATTCTAGGGTTGCTTCCCAATTTCAAGGAATAAAAATTGAACATATAGACCAAACAGAAGAAAGCGATATTAATTTTTTAACACGTTTAGGAAAGGATCATGGAGCCGTAGTAAAGCCAGCAGGAGGGATGCTTCTTTTCGTAAACCAAGGGGAAGGAAAAAGTGCATCGGGACAATCATTGGGAACTGCAGAAATATTATTGGAAGAATGTATTTCATGGTCAGCAACAGTTAGTGAGAGGGGTAATTATGAAACAGTTACAGCCCGATTCAACGATAAAGAAACAGGGTTAGAACAAACAGTTTCAGCAGGGTTAATCACAGGAAATGAAGATGGCTTAACCCATAAAATCAAAAAATTATATCCGACAGAATTGGAAGCCTTAGACGCAGCCGAGTCTGAATTAAAATCGTTGAATACTGGAAAAATTTCAGTTAATCTGACGATCATTGGGCGAACGGATATTTTTGCAGAACGTCCAATAAAACTGACAGGATTTAGATCAGATCCAGTTTCAGGAAATTTCACGATTCATTCTGTCACTCACGAGCTATCGAGTAACGGTTATATCACGAAAATAGACTGTTCCAATAAAGACGCATCCTAAAATTAGAAAGGGGTCACGATTGGATATGAAAGAAGAGTCCGTTTCTCAATTGCATATTTACAAAGTGTTAGTCGAGGTGAAGACGACCCTTGATCTAACATTAAAGCAGATTGATGAAGACAAAAAAAATGACGCACTAGAAAAAGAAGAAATTTTCAATCGCTTGAACACACTGGAAAAGCGAATGGCTCAAGTTGTCATCATCGCAGTCGTGATCTCTATGGCTTTACCTATAGGGATTAACGTCATGTTAAAAACAAAAACACTACAACCAAACATCGAGCAACCTCGCTAAATAGCGATATAATTTGAAAGGAATACCCTTGGAACTTTTATTAGCAATGGAAGAGACTAACAAAATTTTTGAAATATTGGCGGCACCTCAAACATGGATCGTGCTTACAGCAATTTCTGAAATTGTAGGTATCACACCAAAACTAAAGTCAAATTCAATTCTTCAACTTCTTCTTTCAGCACTTTGGGCAATTAAGCCAAAAAAGAGCTAGAAGGGTTGATTCCCGAAGATACGCAATGGGTTTTGAGATTTAATACAGACCCACTTCGGGCGGTGAGACAATTCCTGCGATACATGAAATTTAAAACTTCTTTGAAAGGAAGATTAGATGCTGAAATTAATTCGGTCATTTCTGAGTGGGATAAGCAAGAACGAGCCGATATGGACGAGCCAGAAGTCATCGTCATCGATGGGGTTGCAAGAGGAAACAAGCTTTCCTCATTTGAAATCAAGGCACCTTGGAGGGTTCGACGAGAGAAAGATGATAGCCCAACTAAAGGCACATGAGGGTGAAAGATTATATCCCTATCGCTGCACCTCTGGAAAGCTAACTATCGGCATCGGTAGGAATTTAGACGATAAAGGTATAACGCCAAAAGAATCTGAATACCTATTAGCGAATGACATTTTATATCACAGTCAACTTCTCTTTGCGAAAGCACCTTGGATCTTAGAACTTAATGAAGTTCGACAGAGGGTGCTTGTCGATATGGCTTTCAATTTGGGGGTAGAAGGGCTTCTAAGGTTCAAGAAAACACTTGAGCAGGTTCGACTACGAAATTACAAGAAAGCCTCTGAAATGATGCTGCAAAGCCTTTGGGCAAAGCAAGTCGGGCAACGAAGTCGGATTTTAAGTATAATGATGGAAACTGGGGAAGATCCAGAACACTCACGATGGTAAAAGGAGACACTTTAGGTCGCTTCACTGTTTCAGTGAACGGCTGTCTCCAAACATATAACGACTTTAACGATATTCCTAATCGAATAGAATCTATACTACATTTCGAACCCAATGTCCCAACAGGGCCGCACACAATGGCTCAACATGCTGAGATAGAACATTGGAATTATCGACTTCAAATGCTTATGGCGAGGTGTAAATAGATGGCTGCAGTCACAAGGGTAGGCGATCCGGATCTATTTCATTGTTCTGCGATGGTAAGAGCAACAGGAAATTCAACTGTGAAAGTAAATGGGCGTCCAGTTAGTTGTCAGGGGGATGTGAATTCTCCTCACTTAGTTCCTGCAGGGAAAAAGTGCAGAACTCATGCTCGTCCTATAGGGGTTGGATCTTCTACGGTTAAAGCAGGGGGAAGAGGTGTTGGTCGTGTTGGTGATTATATAGTTGGATGCACAGCCGTCGCAGGGGGTTCTTCATCGGTGTTCGCTGGCTAATGTATCACCCTGAACGTCAAGAAAAAGTGTATCGGTTTATACTTTAAGGACGTTCACCCACAAGGGCGCATATTTCATCAGCGTGGAACGGAGCTGATCAAATGGAGACTCACCATGTTCAAAATTGTAAGGATCAAGCCTGACACTTCAAAACTATGTTATCGAGGTGTTCCTTATTCTAAAAGTTCAAAGTAAGGGCTAATTCATCATTAATTGATTTGGCTTTATCGTTAAAAATATGAGCATATCTTTTTGTACTTTCAGGTGACTTGTGACCTAATAGCAAGCCCAGTTGGATCAAAGATGTATTGCCAGCATTAGCGATGTAACTTGCATAAGTATGACGCAGATCGTGAAGGCGAAAGTCTTCTAGGTCTGCTTTTTCTTTGTAACTAATCCAGATCCTTCGATACCCATTGAGAGGCTTATCAGGTTCTAGACCAGCAATAACCCATTCCGAGTTCGTTTTAGATTTTAGGTCTTGCAATATTTCCAAAGCCTGTTTGCCTAAATTTATAAATAAAGGTTTATCAATTTTATGCCCTGACTTGTGATGCTCTTTTGGAATTTGGATATATCCCATTTCCCAATTTACCCACGACCAACGACATTCCATAATATTTCTAAGTCTTGCACCTGTAAGAAGTAACAGTCGAACACACTGGGCAAACCTCCAACGCAGAGGATCAGTTTCTTCTGATAACACTTGTGAAAGCCGTTCAAGTTCGTCCCTGCTAAGAAATCGGTCTCTCTCATTACCATTTAAAAAAGAAACTTGAGAAGCAGGGTTGAGGGCGTTTTCAGGTAGTATTTCCCATTCAAAGATCGCTAGGTTATATGCTTTCCGAAGTACCTGAACACACTTTCCAGCCGTAACAGGTTTCGGATGACCCCGAACAAAGTCTTTCACTTGTTTCCTACTTAACTTTGAAATTTTGTTTTTACCTAAAGCAGGAGAGATCCAGTTGTTTATATATCCTTTATCATTTGCAATTGATTTTTTTCGTGGTTCTTGGTGAACTATGTATCGAGCTAATAATTCTGAAACAGTGATTTCGCCTTGCTGTTTTTTCTTTTCTGCTTGTGGGTCGATCCCATCAAAAATTCTGTTGTATTCCCCCTGAGCTTTTTTGGTAGCCTTAGCCAAACTAATTTGATCGGCTTTACCTATTTTGTAATCTACTGGCTGACTTTTATATTCAGGACGATATCTAAGAATATAAGTTTTTACTCCCGAGGGATAAATCTTTAATATAAATCCCGGAACTTTGGAAATTTTTAAAGTATATCTCTTATTTCTTGGTTCTAAATTATCGACATCACTTTGCTTCATAGACACACCTCAGACACACGACTTCAAATTATTTCGATGTATATTGCCTATATGGGAAGTAGGTTTGAGACAAGAGAAAAAATTGGATTTTTTTATTTAATTTCAATGAATTAGATACTTGGAAATACTCCTAAAATAAAGGTCATATCTAGGCATTTAGATCGCCTCATAACCTGAAGGTCGTAGGTTCAAATCCTACTCCCGCAACCAAAATTCTTAAGTGATATCAGTCACTTAGACCGTTCAGCTTTTTATGAAATATCTCTACTTTTTTAGGTGGACACACGACAGGCACACAACGCTTATCATTCGGGCCGAAGTGCCTTTCTTCTTTCGTGCGAATCCTATGACAATTTGCACAACGAATATCACACTTTGCGACCTCCTCTGCTAATGTTTTCAGAGATACACCTCCAGCAACCCTTCTAGAAATAATGAAACTTTTTTCTGATGGGATGCGATGGTCGAATTCTAAGACTCGAATATCTGTATTACCACAATCGACACAAGGATGCGTCAGAAGATAGCCTTTAACCCATTCTCGGGCCTTTTCTTGCATCTTCTTTTTTCGAATTAATTTTTGTTGCCTTTGCCGATCTTTGTCGGTCATTGGCTAAGTATTTTTTTTGCCTCACTAATTCTAGTGATAGGTGTCAACCTACTTATCGCAAACTTAGAAAAGATGTATTCTGAGGAGGCAATGCGGTGGATGAAAATGGCATGGATAAAATTGAAACTTCCACTTGAGGAAGAATTCGAAGTTGAACAGCAAGCAAGATACATATTGAATGAAGACAGCGTGGACGAGCTTCAAGAATGTGCTTCCACCCTTTTCAAATCGCTTTACTATCAACAAAATTTGACAGCCCAATTATTTCGACAGTGTGCCGAGCTTGAATATAAAAATGCCAAATTAATGAAAAAAAAGTTGCCTTCTAAGCAATACATGAAATGGGCAAGATCGCTATATCCCCACGAGCCTCCTAGTGCCGCAGAAAACGATATTCACGCATTTATGGACGAGTAGAATAAATGGAACTACTCCAAGCCCAATGATCGACGATTCAATGTGGTTAGATGTAGATCTGCCATTAGAACTGAAATTTAAACTAGAACGACTTCAGCGACTAATGGACAACCTCGATGAGGACGAACTTCGACACGTTGCCAAAGCATCGATGACACATAATTTCCACCTCATGCACTATGCCAAACAATCGGTCAAAAAAGTTGCAGAACTTGAAGAACAAAGACCAAACAGGAAAACTCGTAAGGCTCCATCAAAAAGCCGAAAAGTGCAAAAGCCGAAAGAAGGCTCAGAAGATATTGCTTAAGGCTGAAAAGTTAATGCCCACTTCTTAGCAAAATCCATTGCCTCGGATCTTGTTTGAAATGAGCCTTCATAATATCCGTGACCATTGCACAAGACCCACGCATTGAAATAAGTGTCTAAGCCGTAATACATAGGAGAAACCCCATAAGCCTCATATAAAAGACCATTGGGGGAATAGGCGGTTGCGTTAATCAATTAATTGCTTTTGGCTCTGAGTAAATGCCAAATCCTACTTTTAGAATATCAACTTTATCTAATGCGGTCTCAATATTTTTGAATACCCACGCATGTTCAACAATGGGACAGATAGCAAGGGCAGGAGGAAGAACTAAGCCTTCGCCCTGCCCATAGGGTGCAGAAATCCATAAACCTTTATGAATTAATCCAAAAACTTTGTGCTGATTCCATCTTTCTCTAATTGATCGCAAGCCTTCGATATGCCGTAATGGCAATCCCGAACGGTCATCTCGGTCAATGTCTCTGTCAAGCAGTAGAATAATCCTGCAGCAAGGCTGAAGCAAAATAGGCTGCTGAGAAATACGTCTCTTAGATTAGCTTTTCCTGATTTTTGGTGCAATGTTTTGGGGTTAGACATAATCCTCTCGATAATCGGAATAGTTTGATGTGTATTTGGGCTTCGCTTTAAGTTGGTCTCTTAAAGCTTCATTCTCAGTTTCCAACCTTCTCACCCGATGGACAAGGTCTATAAGATCTAAATAACTTGTATCAGACCTTCTCTTCTCGGCTGAAAGTGCGTTTATAATACTGTTTGCTAATGTCATTTACACACCTCTTGATTGATACCGATGCCGAGTAATGTTCCTAGTGGAATTGACCATCCATAAGCGTCTTTCTCGCTTACAGCAGCCGCAAGACCGCCTCCAATAAGCCCCCCAGTAGTCGCAGATGCTTTGCAGCCTTCTTTTGATATGGGTTGCTCTCTAGGTGTTGGCGTGTGGCAGGGGATGGGAATTTTTTTGCGATCAACTGTTACTCGTCCAGTGATCCATCGGTCTCCAACTTGATAGCCCCGAATATACCTTTCTTCAAAAACCTCTTTGAAACACCCCCTCTCGTAGTGAACGTGATGGGCGTTGGCGTGGCTCATTGGTACGAGCAAGAGAAGGGGAAATAGTTGTTTCATAGGAATCGAATTGGTAATCGATGATGACTTGTTTTATTTGGGCAACTAGCTCGGGTGGCCAGTTGGGGATCTTGTTTGAGGTGTGAGCATCGATAGATGCGATCATTTCGTCTTTAGTCAATTTCAATCTTTTTCCTCCGATTTGATTGTTACTTCGACATCTAGTCCGAAACCCTCGGCTAGTTCTTGTGATCCTCGCACAAACATTTCAACCATTTGTTTCACATCTCGACCTTTGTAAACAACGTCATCAAGTTCGAATTGATAATTGGCTTTATTGGAACAATTGCGAAGAAGTTGAAGAGATTTGTTCAACTTGAGAACTCGCTCGGGGAAGACCCTCTTGAAGCGATCTTGCATTGCTGCTTTGCGTTCTGCGTTCATGGTTAAAAAGTTTTAGAAACGATTTTGGGGATAGATAGACTTAAGCCTGTATTTTTTTCGAATAATTCGAATAATTGGCTGGCTTGAACGTCGGTGTATTTTGCAACAGGTTTCACATAAGCTCGGAAACCATTTTTTGCAGTTGGTTTCTTATAACGAATAAATTTCATCGCATAAGAATCTGACTTGCGAAGATAGGTGATTTCGCACATGTTTACTTTCTTGTCTGTCTTACCTGCGAGCATGTGAACGAAACGAGTTGTGACGTTCTTTGTAGCAGGGTCAGACGTGTATCCAAAATTTCGTGCGTTGGTCATCATTGCTAATCGACCTTTGCCACCCATTTGATTGAGGGTAGTGTCAGAAATAAATTCGGGGGAATAAGTGTTGATCATTTGTACCAATTGCGAATAACAGAATTAGCAAGGCGAAGTTGTTGTCTTGCGTGACGTGAAGGCTCTTGTCCTTCTAAACGTGCTATTGAGATAGTGTTTTCCCAATAGTTTTTTTGATCGATCCAGTGTTGAGGAAGAATGGTTGTCATTATGCTTCTCCTTTGGTGACTTTTGTATAAAGTTCTTGAAGTAGTTGAGGGCTGTCTAAGCACTCATCAACAAGTTGAGGAAGTGTTTTGCCAGTTTCAGGATTGAAACCGCCTTCATCTAACTCAAGAATCGTGTTTCTTAGGAAGTTGACTGTCGTCATTGCTTTCAGGGGTTGGGGGCTTTCTGCCCATGAATTAATAATCCCGCAGAATGGGATATTAGACAATACCTATCACAATATATATACATTCAGTCACATTTATCGGCTGATATTATTGGTGCGAATGAATGTTTGCCCTCGGGCCAAAATTGTTCAACACCTTGCCATTCTGAAATTTTTCTGGTGATGAAATAGTTTTTATTAACTGGGACATCCCTTTCAAGCCATACAGTTTTTTCAGTGCGTCTTAAAACCTTATATTTGAAAATACAGTTGTGATCCCCGATGGATCTAGTTGAATACCATTTTCCTGCGATGAATTTAGTTAGGGGCATTTTGGGGGGGGCGAGTAATTTTGCAAAATTGGTCGGGGGTTGACACGCCTGCTCATCATCGAGACTCCGCACTGTTATCCCCCGAAGGGCGAAGCTTAGTGCCTCGACCCTCTGAACTGGGTGTATTGGGTTAGAACACCATTAGCAGAATTTGAACCGTAACGGTAATTCCAGATCAACTTAGCCTGAACGTAAAATGCCTCGGTCAAACTGTCATTTTTGCCGTATGCAGTTCCTTCTATGCGATTACCATTTAGACGGAAATTAGCTTTATAGAAATGCTCATCTTCTTCTAAATATTTGTTCATTTTGCCTTCAAACTGAATTCGAGCTTTTTCGACTGTTGCTTTTGCTGCTTCGCAAATCGCTTCAGTTCTAAGTGAAACACCTTTAAAAGTTTTGGTCGCCTTTACTGGATATGTGTCTTTGATAGGGGTGATTTCAAATTTGCAATTTAGGAATGAATTTCTTTCGTACTTTCTCCATTGCTCGTAATAACCATATTCAGCCCAACGATCTTCGAATTGTGGCTTAGGTGCATTGAAAAAATCTCTTGCTTCTTTGGCTAAATTTTTGGCTTCGTGAACGTACCTGTTTAAAGTGATAACAGTGTACTCTTGAAGAATTTCTAGAGGGATTTCGAACTTTTTGGTAAGTGTTGCGGTCATGGGGGTGACTGATTTGTATGAACTAAATATAACATGACTTTTCATATACTGTGTCATATATGTGATCGAATATATATATTCTGTAATATTTAGATCAGATTAGTATTGTCCTCCCATTGGTCGATCACTAGGAAATTGAAGGATAATGAAATGCGATCTTCATCGGTTGTATTGGTTAAAACTTCATGCTCAAGAAAACTTGGAAAAACACAGATTTTTCCTTCTTTTGGTTCAATAAAGTTTTGAACTGACCAATGCGGCTGAACCTTGGTCGGGTTTTTATGACGACCATAAAATGCTTCACTTTGGATCATTGCCCTGCTGCTTTCTTCACTAACTACAAAATGACCCCCATTTTCGGGAGCCTTTAACCATACGACTCCTGAATACATCGATCCGGGATGATTGTGTCTCACGTTTAGACCATGTTTTCGATTTATGTTGAACCATGCGTTTGACAGGGTTACATATCCCTCTCGGTCTTGAGAATGAATATATTGAACTGCATTTCCTATCTCGCCCAGTAGGTCATTCACTGGATCTTTTTTATCTGGGTTATATAAAATATCTTTTGATTGAAAATTGTCTTGACCTTTATTACTTCTCATTCTGGGCTTGGTCGTTTTCTCATATTCATAAATTTGGTCGATTACAGGTTTAAGATCATAGTCTTCTAATTGAGAAGTCCAAATTGGTTTTGGAAAATAATAGTCACATTTAATTTCAGGCATTTTCTTGTTCA
>MDSX01010673.1_pt1 | contig 14609 bp, 12 predicted proteins | sample 811141 | NCBI WGS metagenome assembly MDSX01 (sample SAMN05326642, study PRJNA326480) | marine metagenome | isolation source: seawater | place: Atlantic Ocean: South East | collected 2010
AATTCTTTTTGAGCAAATACAGAAACTAATAGACTAACTGAAACTTTGTCTGATATATTTTTAATCAATAATCTAAATGATGAATTAAATATAGAAATTGAATTACCATCTTTAATATTCTTTGAAAATCTAAAAAAACTTAAAAGATCTATTTGATATTTTTTTAACTCATTAATAATGAAATCATACTCCAAATATGGATCTTTTCTAAACCTCAATAAAACATAAATTTGATTAATAAAATTTTTGAATTTTAAATTCCAAATTAAAGTTAATGATTGAATTACAGACATTATAAGTGATTTATTACTAAACAAGTATGCTTCTGGAACTTCTAAGATTGGAATAATTCTTTTATTTGAAAATTCATCTTTTATGGTGTTTTTAAATTTTTTATTTATAATTATTTTAAGATCATTAATCCACAAATCAACAATCGGCTTATCTAAAAAACTATTTTTAAATGCTAAACTTTCCTTAAACTTAAATCTTCCTTTATGATCTTTTAAATGAGGCAAGTATTCTTCATATCTACTTATTAGATAAAAGCTTGCTGCAAAAACATCAAATTCCATTGCCGATTTTTTTGTAACCGAAAAAAAAATGGGATACTTTTTTTTTGAAGAGACATTGATTGAAATATTTTGAATTCCATGATCAATTAAAAATGGACAACAGAAAAAAAATAATTCATTACCTAATGGTTTAGTCGAATAACTAAATTTTGGTCCATTATGAGCTACAAAGTCTTCAATTGAGTTAGTAATTTTAATCTCAAATGAAATCATTCTGTTAAAAATATGATTAAAAATATAAAGAATTCTTGAAGTTATTTTTGGAGTATAAACCAAAAGCATAAAATAATTTTATATTGGTAAAAGTACTGATTTAACTTATATCAATTTAAATGATATTAAAAAGTAAGTTGATGGCTAAAAATTTAAATCTATCTAATTATAGATAAAGATTATTCATATTTATTTTTATTCATTTAGAATCTCCCATAATCCATCTTTTAATTTATCCAAACCAAAGTTTGAAATAGAAGAAATAAAAAAATAACGTATAGTATTAAACTGATTTTTAAATTCAATATCATACTCCTTTAAAAGTTGACCGTCTAATAAATCACATTTTGTTAAAGCTATTGCAAATTTTTTATCCAATAATTCAGGATTGTATTCTTTAAGTTCTGAAATAAGAACTTCAAAATCTTTTTTCAAGTTATTCGATTCACAAGAAATCATAAATAATAAAATTGAATTTCTCTCTATATGTCTTAAAAAATAATGTCCCAATCCTCTTCCTTGACTTGCCCCATCTATGATTCCAGGAACATCTGCTATTACAAAAGATTGAAAATCTCGATATGGCACTATTCCTAAATTAGGTTTAAGAGTTGTGAATTCATAATCTGCAATTTTCGGTTTAGCAGCAGTTATCGAAGCCAACAATGTTGACTTGCCTGCATTAGGAAATCCAACTAATCCAACATCAGCTAAAGTTTTTAATTCTAATGTTAAATCTAAATCCTTTCCTTTTTCACCGGGCTGAGCATATCTTGGAGTCTGTCTTGTTGAAGATTTGAAATGCCAATTACCCAATCCTCCCTTACCTCCTTTTAAAATTAAAACCTCTTGATTTTCATTTGTAATTTCAAAAAGAATTTTATCGTCAAGTGAATTTTTTATAATTGTTCCAAAAGGAACTTCAATATAAACATCTTTGCCTTGAGCTCCAGAGCTCCTATTTTTACTTCCATTCTCTCCGTGGCCAGCTGAAAAATGACGATTAAACTTAAAATTATATAAAGTCCACAAATTTGAATTTCCTTTTATTACAATATGACCTCCTCTTCCTCCGTCACCCCCGTCAGGACCTCCTTTAGTTATAAATTTTTCTCTATGTAAATGAATTGATCCTTTTCCGCCATTACCCGATTTCAAATGAATCTTAACATAGTCTACAAAATTACCTTCAGTCATATCGTTTAATTTGATTCATCAAATCAATTAATCTGTTTTTAATTTGATCAATTGATCCTATTCCGGAAACAGCATAAAGTTTATTTTTAGATTTATAATAATTTTTAAGTGGAGAAGTTTTTATATTGTATTCTTTAAATCGATTTTTAATCTTATCAATATCTTGATCATCTGATCTTCCACTTAACTTACCTCTATTGATTAATCTTTCTTCTAAAACTGTCTCATTTACCTCTAGAGAAATAGTAGCTGTAATTTCCATTTTGATAGATTCGAGAAAAGAATCTAAAACTTCCGCCTGAGATATTGTTCTGGGAAAACCATCAAAAATAAATCCATTTGCATTATTACTTTTTTGCACCTCACTCTTTAGCATCTGAATAGTAACATTATCTGGAACTAAATCTCCATTATCCATGTATGATTTTGCTAAAACACCTAGCTTAGTTTCATTTTTAATATTATTACGAAATATCTCTCCTGTCGATATATGTTTTAAATTAAATCGTTTTTTAAGAAATTGTGCCTGAGTACCTTTGCCAGCGCCTGGTTTTCCAAATAATATAATATTTATCATAAAGTAAATTAAGACTTCAAATATACCTAATTTGAATAGCTTTTTTCAAAACACCAAAAGATATGCTTATTTTTGTAAAAAGATTAAATGGATTTTTTTTCAACAGATAATAAACTCGGAATCCTAGGTGGAGGTCAGCTCGGTAAAATGCTTTTATATTATACTCAACAGTGGAATATAAAAACCCATGTTCTAGATCCTGACGAGTTTGCTCCTGCTAAATTAGCTTGTGATGTTTTTGTTAAAGGTGATTTAATGGATTATGAAACAGTTTTAAATTTCGGCAGAAAAGTGAATATTTTAACTATTGAAATTGAAAATGTAAATGTTGATGCACTTTTTGATTTAAAAAAAGAAGGAGTAAAAGTTTATCCTCAACCAGAAGTAATCAAAACAATACAAAATAAGTCAAGTCAAAAAGATTTTTATAAAAAAAATAATATACCTACTTCCAATTACAGAAAATATTCAGATCTAGAATTATTAAAAAATGATGTTGCTAAAGGCAAACTGTCATTTCCATTTGTTTGGAAATCATCAATGATGGGATATGATGGATTTGGGGTTTCTGTAATTAGAAAAAACAAAGACCTAGAAAAACTTTCCAATTGTATGTGCATTATTGAAGATTTTATTCCATTTAAAACTGAAATTTCTGTTATTGTTGCTCGCAGAGAGCATGGTGAAATAAAGGAATATCCTTCTGTTGAAATGGAGTTTCATCCTACTGCAAATCAAGTTGAATACGTTATAAGTCCAGCTAGAATATCAAATGATATAGAAATTAAAGCAAAAAATTTAGCTATTAAAGTTTCAGAACTATATAAACACGTAGGATTATTAGCCATTGAAATGTTTTTGACAGAAACAGGAGAAATTCTTGTGAATGAAGCTGCACCTAGACCTCACAATTCTGGTCATGTTACAATTGAATCTTCATTTACTAATCAATTTGAACAACACATAAGAGCCATTTTAAACCTCCCTCTAGGAAAAACTGAAATTAAAATTCCCGGAGTAATGGTAAATCTTGTGGGTAAAAAATCTCACTCTGGATTAGTATTATACAAAAATATTGATCAAATTCTTGCAATAGATGGAGTTACTCCTCATATTTACGGTAAAAAAGAAACTCGTCCATACAGAAAGATGGGACATATAACTATTATAAATAATTCTTTGGATAAAGCAAGAAGTATAGCTGAAGAAGTAAAATCAATAATTGAAGTAATATCTAAATAAAATGGAACAAGTTGGAATTATAATGGGAAGCAAATCTGACATGCCAATAATGAATGAGGCAGTTGAAATTTTAAAAACTTTTAATATTAATACTGAAATTGATATTGTATCAGCACATCGTACTCCATCTAAATTAATGGAGTATGGGAAAAATGCTCATAAAAGAGGATTAAAAGTTATTATTGCTGGAGCTGGCGGAGCAGCTCATTTACCAGGAATGATAGCTTCTCTAAGTCCACTCCCTGTGATTGGTGTTCCAATTAAATCAAGAAATTCAATCGACGGCTGGGACTCAGTCCTTTCAATTCTTCAAATGCCCGGTGGAGTTCCAGTAGCAACAGTAGCTTTAAATGGCGCTAAAAATGCAGGAATTTTAGCAGCGCAAATCATTGGTGTTGAATCAGCCAAGATCCAAGAAAAAATTGTAAACTATAAGAATGAGCTCTCTCAAAATGTAATTGAAAGTTCAAAAAATATAAATAAAAACTAAAGATAAATTGTATAATTATTACAGTAAAAATTTTGTTACGACAGATGGTTAAAAAAAAATAAATTTATATACCAAAAAATTGGAATTCCTTCAACCCAAAACCTTGTGAAATTTAATGATTTTTTTTTGTCAGAAAAAATTAAGGAATATCCTAAAAATATATAAATAGATAGCTCAAGATATTTATAAAAGTAAATCATATTATTTACTAAAAACAAAATAAAAATATTTACCGTTAAAAGTAAAATTCCTAGTAATTTACTTTTAAAAATTCCAAACCTTTGTGGTAAAGTTCCGATTCTACTTTCATCAATTCTAATATCTCTAATTTCAAATGGAATAATTGCTACAAATACAAAAATAAAACGCTGAATAGCCAAAATTAAATATTGAAAATAGTGACTAGAATTTACTTCATCTATTAAAGAAAAATGAGTAATCATAGTCCAAGAAAAAGAAACCAAAAAAATCTTGATTCCATATGTATTTCGTAAATTATTTTTTAATGGGATTGGAGGAATTGTATAAAAAATTACAATTAGAAAAGTAATTATAAAAATAAATTGTGTTAATAAACTAACATGAGCAAAACTCCATAAACCTATAATAAATGCTAAAATAGTAGTAAAAATAATTTCATTAGAAATCAGTTTTCTGTTTTTAAAAAAAACTGATCCATATTTTATTTTGTTGTACCCAACAATAGATGAAGTCACTACTAGGTAGTCTAAATAAGGGTTAGTGTCAAAGTCGAGATATAAAACTGAGATTCTAAAGAGGGCCCAAACTGCAAATGAAACATGAATACTAGTTTTTAAATAGAGCTCAAAAATTGATTTTATTATTTTCATATTTCAAAAATAATGAAAGGATTATTTATTTATTTTTTTGGTTGAAAAAAAAAATAAATACATCTATTCATCTGAAATAAATAAGTAAATTTTGAACTATTTTTGAAAAAAAAAATATGAATACTGATCTCTTTGAATTAAGGCACATTGGTCCTAGACCAAATGAAATAAAAAAGATGTTAAATTCACTTGATCTAAAAGACATCAATCAATTAATTGATCAAACTATTCCAAAAAGTATCCAACTAAAAAACCCAATGAATCTTCCTGAGGGAATAAGTGAAAATTCTTTTTTAAGTCATATCAAAAAAGTTGGTGAAAAAAATAAAATTTTTCAAACTTATATTGGACTCGGATATAGTCCAACTATTACACCAGCTGTAATTCAAAGGAATATACTTGAAAATCCAGGCTGGTATACTGCATATACTCCTTATCAAGCAGAAATTGCACAAGGAAGACTAGAGGCTTTATTTAATTTTCAAACTGTAATCTGTGAACTTACAGGTATGGATTTAGCTAATGCATCTTTATTAGATGAAAGCACATCTGCAGCTGAAGGAATGACAATGCTTTACAGTTTTTTAAGTTCAAAAATTAAAAAATCAGGTTCAAATAAGTTTTTCGTCCATGATCAGGTTTTACCTCAAACTCTATCTGTTTTAAAAACTAGAGCTATTCCACTTGGAATAGAACTAGTTATTGGAAATCCTGAAAAATTTAATTTTACAGACAAATTTTATGGCGCATTAATTCAATGTCCTGGAAAGTATGGTGAAATAGTAGATCTTCCACAAATAACAAAGAAATTAAAACTAAATGATATTAAATGCATTGTTGCTGCAGATATTCAAAGTTTAGTTTTACTTGAAGGTCCAGGAAAATATGATGTTGATGTTGTAGTTGGAACTAGTCAACGTTTTGGAATCCCCTTAGGCTATGGAGGGCCACATGCAGCTTTTTTTGCGGCCAAAGAGATATATAAGCGAAATATACCAGGAAGAATAATCGGACAAACAAAAGACTTAGATGGAAACATTGCGCTTAGAATGGCTCTTCAAACCAGAGAACAGCATATAAAAAGAGATAGAGCTACATCAAATATATGCACCGCTCAAGTTCTTTTAGCCGTAATGGCAGGGATGTATGCAGTTTATCATGGACCTGAAGGTTTAAAACATATTTCATCAAAAATTCATAAAAACACAAAATTATTAGAAGAAAAATTAGAAAGTATAGGAATAAAACAATTGAATAAATTTTATTTTGATACTCTTAAAATAAATATAGATTCAAAAAAACTTAAAAAAATTGCTGAAAATGAAAAGATTAATTTAAACTATATTGATGAAAATACAGTTTCTATCTCCTTAAATGAAACAACTGATCAAAATAGCTTAAATGAATTATTTAAAATTTTCCAAACCTTTTCGATAATTTCAAATACTAATAATCAAATCCAAAGTAAAGTCTCCTTTACAAGAATTCCTGAGTCAATGAAAAGATATAATAAGTTCATGACCCATTCTGTTTTTAACTCTTATCATTCTGAGACATCTATGATGAGATATATCAAAAGTCTAGAACGTAAAGATTTAGCATTGAACCATTCGATGATTTCACTTGGATCATGTACAATGAAACTTAATGCTGCATCAGAAATGCTTCCTTTAAGTTCTCCTAATTGGAATAATATTCATCCTTTTGTTCCAATTAATCAAGCTGAAGGGTATCATGAAATATTAAAAGTTTTAATAACTCAATTAAATGAAATAACTGGATTTCACGCTACCTCAATTCAGCCCAACTCTGGCGCACAAGGAGAATATGCTGGTTTAATGGTAATAAGAGCATACCATGCTTCAAGGGGTGAGAAATATAGAAATATTTGTTTAATTCCAGCATCTGCCCATGGAACTAATCCCGCTTCAGCTGTCATGGCAGGAATGAAAGTCGTTGTAATAAAAACAGATGAAAGAGGAAATATTGATTGGAATGATATTAAAGAAAAGTCTGAGTTACACAAACAAAACTTAGCTGCATTAATGATTACTTATCCATCTACTCATGGTGTTTTTGAAAGTCATATTCAAAAGATTACAAAACTAATTCACGATTATGGTGGTCAAGTATATATGGATGGAGCTAATATGAACGCTCAAGTGGGTTTAACAAGTCCAAAGATTATTGGGGCTGATGTTTGTCATTTAAATTTACATAAAACCTTCGCTATTCCCCACGGAGGAGGTGGTCCTGGAGTTGGGCCAATTTGCGTTGCAAAACATTTAGCTAAATTTTTACCATCAAACCCAGTTATAAAGACAGGGGGAGAAAAAGGAATCACTGCTATTTCTGGGGCTCCTTGGGGTTCAGCATTGGCCTGCGTCATTTCCTATGCGTATATAAAGATGCTAGGAGAGAAAGGTTTAAAAAAATCTACTGAAATTGCAATCTTAAATGCTAATTATATTAAAAATTCTCTTGAAGGGGCATACAGCATATTATATACAGGTGAAAATGGGAGAGCAGCTCATGAATTAATTATAGATTGTAGAGATTTTAAAAGAAAAGGAATTGAAGTTGTTGATATAGCTAAAAGACTTATGGATTATGGCTTCCATGCGCCAACAGTATCTTTTCCTGTTTCCGGAACTATGATGATCGAACCAACTGAAAGTGAAAATTTAAGAGAAATCGATAGATTTTGCAAAGCAATGATTTCAATTAGATTAGAAATTGAAAGTGAAAACCCAAAGGAACTCGAAATACTTAAAAATGCTCCACACACTTTAGAAATGATATCCAGTGATTCATGGCCATATAATTACAGCAGAAAAAAAGCAGCATTCCCACTAGATTTTGTTAAAGAAAATAAATTTTGGCCAAAAGTCAGAAGAGTTGATGAAGCTTTTGGGGATCGTAATTTAATATGTAGCTGTATTTCTATTGAAGAGTATCAAGAGAATGATAATCAATGATATACATTTTCATATTATAATAAAAATAAAAAATTGAAAAACATGAACATCACAGTTTATTAAGTTTTTAATCTTTATTAAAACTCAAATATTAATAGTATTACTATTATTATGAACTCAAAGATAATTGGAACTGGAAGTTATATTCCATTAAGATCAACACCAAATAGTAGTTTTTTAAATAATTCATTCCTTGATGTTGATGGAAATCAAATTATTTCAAAAAATGATGAGATAATTCATAAATTTGAATCAATTACTGGAATTAAGGAAAGAAAATATGTTTTAAACTCCAAAACATCTTCCGATATAGCTTTTGAAGCTTCTAAAGATGCTATTCTATCCTCTTCAATAGATAGTGAAAGCATAGACTACATAATTTTAGCTCACAACATCGGTGATGTTACTGAGGGGTCCAATCAAGTTGATGCAATGCCTTCACTAGCATCAAGAGTCAAATCAAAGCTTGGAATAATAAATCCTAATTGTGTTGCTTATGATATTTTATTTGGTTGTCCCGGATGGCTTGAAGGCATGATTCAAGCTCAAGCTTTTATAAAAGCAAAAATGGCAAGAAGATGTCTTGTTATTGGTTCAGAAACTTTGTCTAGAGTTATTGATTCTAACGATAGAGATGGTATGATTTTCGCTGATGGAGCTGGAGCTGTTATTATTGAAGCCTCTAATGGAAATGATGGTATTTTAAGTCACAAAACTGTGACATATTCTAATAATGGAGAGGCTGATTACATTTACTATGGAAAATCAAATAATTTAGAATCTGACAATACAAAGTATATTAAAATGCAAGGAAGAAAAGTATATGAATTTGCATTAAGCAAAGTCCCAGATGCAATGAAAAAATGTTTTGATGCTTCTGGCCATCAAATAAAAAGTTTAAAAAAAATATTTATCCATCAAGCAAATCAAAAGATGGATGAAGCTATTATTAAACGTTTTTACAAACTATACAATCTAGAGGTCCCTGAAAATGTTTTACCTATGAATATTGAAAAATTTGGCAATAGTTCAACAGCAACTATTCCAACTCTACTAGATCTTGTAATCAAAAAAAAATATAAAGGTCACGAAATTAATAAAGGAGACATAATTCTTTTTGCTAGTGTTGGTGCTGGAATGAATATAAATGCTGTTTCTTATCAATATTAATTTTTTTAACTTTTTAAACTTTTCCTTTTTGTAATTTTACACAATATGAAAATTATAGAGAAAATTGGAGGTTATTTTATAATGCTCATAAAGGTATTTGAAAAGTTTACCAAGTGGAGTGTACTTAAATCTTTAATTTTTAAAGATATTGAAGTTTTAATTATTGGATCTTTAGGTATTGTTAGCGTTATTTCATTTTTTGTTGGGGGAGTTGTTGCTATTCAAACAGCCCTTAATCTAACAAACCCCTTAATTCCTAGGAATTTAATTGGATATGCAACTAGACAATCAATAATTTTAGAATTTGCTCCTACTTTTATGTCAATAATTATGGCTGGAAAAGTAGGGTCCTATATAACATCAAGCATTGGGACAATGAGAGTAACCGAACAAATTGATGCCTTAGAAGCTATGGGTATAAATACATACAACTATCTTATTTTTCCTAAAATAATAGCTTTATTACTCTATCCTTTTGTAATAACATTTTCAATGTTTTTGGGGATTCTAGGTGGATATATTGCTAGTGTTACTGGAGGCTTATGTTCAAGTGCTGTTTTTATTGAGGGAGTTCAAATTGATTTTATCCCTTTCCATATTCAATATGCGTTTATTAAAACAGTGTTGTTTTCATTTCTTTTAGCTACTATTCCATCTTTTCATGGATACAATCTAAAAGGCGGAGCTCTCCAAGTGGGAAAAGCAAGCACTGTGTCTTTTGTTTGGACTAGTGTAGTAATAATTTTAGCAAATTTTTTAATAACACAATTAATTCTTGCTTAGAAGTGATAAAAGTTAAAAACATACATAAGTCATTTGATGGTTCATTAGTTTTAAATGGAATTAATGCTAGGTTTGAACTTGGAAAGACAAATTTAATTATTGGTCAAAGTGGTTCTGGAAAAACCGTTCTACTAAAGTGTCTTTTGGGTCTTCATACTCCTGAAAAAGGAAAAATATTTTTTGATAAACACTCATTAACTGATATGAAAGAAAAAGAAAGGAGACTTCTTAGACAAGAAATGGGAATTGTTTTTCAAGGTAGTGCCCTTTTTGATTCAATGAATGTAGAAGAAAATATAATGTTTCCAATGAAAATGTTTACCAATAAAAATATTGATGAAATGTTACATAGAGCAAATGAAGTTATAGACAGGGTTAATTTAAAAAACTCAAATAAAAAAATGCCCTCTGAACTCTCTGGCGGAATGCAAAAAAGAGTTGCAATTGCTAGAGCAATTGTTATGAATCCAAAGTTTTTATTTTGTGATGAGCCCAATTCCGGTCTGGATCCAAGAACTTCTATTTTAATTGATAATCTTATTCAAGAAATAACTAAAGAATATAATATAACTACAGTTATTAACACCCATGATATGAATTCAGTAATGGAAATTGGAGAAAATATAATTTTTCTTCAAAATGGAAATAAAGAATGGGAAGGGACAAATCGAGAGATCTTTCAAACTGAAAATAAATCATTTATAGAATTTGTTTATTCATCAGAAATTTTAAAAAAAGCGCGAAAGGTTTTAAAGAAATAAAAACTTTTAGATTAAAACCTCTACTAATGGATTAAATAAATATTTTATTCCTGAAGATTTTTCCTCACACTCAAAACGCTTTCTTTTCTTTGGCCCTTTTTTAAAGATTCGTCCATTATAGATTTTAAATAACTTTCCTTCAGGGATTTTGTATAGATATAATTTACTGTCTTTTTCTGTAGAGTTTAATGCTATTATTAAATCTAAATCAGAGTCTGTTGAAGCTTTTGGGTTAATAAAATGTTTTTTTAATTGAATCAAAATTGATTTTGGAAATACATTTGAATTTATAAGAGGAGTCATTAAATCTTTATATACATTCTTCCATTCTTTTCCATGAGGTTTTATGGATTTTCCATAAGTTTTAAATGCTACTAAATGTGAAATTTCATGAACCAAAGTAATCAAAAACCTGTAAGGGCTTAGATTAGAATTAATAGAAATTTGCTCTAAGCCATTAGAATATAATCTATAATCCCCATGTTTACTATATCTTTCTTTAGAAATTTTAAACTTTACTGGGTAATCCTTTAAATATTTTGCTAAAATTGAATGGGCAGTTTCAGGAGTATAATCGAAAATTGTTTTTAAACTTTTATTTATCATGGCGTTGACAAAGAAACAGGAATTACCTTACCATTGAAAAACCTGTGTCCTGATAGAGAAAAATTTAAAATGTATTCTGCCATTTTTTTTGGAGTAGTGTTAGATTTATAGCCAGGAAAAGCTTTTTCTAACATTTTGGTTTGAACTGCTCCAAGAGCAAGTGCATTAAATGACGGTCCAGTTTTATTAAATTCCTCAGCAAGTAACTCAGTTAAAATAATTAAAGCACCCTTACTGCTAGAGTAAGCTGATAGTCCACTGAATTTAGAAGAACCCTGTACTCCTCCCATACTACTAATATTAATAACATGGCCATTTTTATTCATAATTGGAAGACTTTGACGAATGATTGATACCACACCAAAAACATTAACGTCGTATAGCTTTTTGAATGCTTCAATTGTTGTTTTCTTAAAAGGTTTATTTATAAGTGCTCCAGCATTATTAATTATAATATCTAATCTAATATTTTCACTTTTAAGTTTTGTTATTAAAGACTTTACTAATCTATCTTTTGTAATATCTATTGAATATGAATTAACTCCGGCTAAAGATTTTATAGAATTAATATTTCTTGAAACAGCAATAACTTTATGTCCCTGATTAGCAGCGATCTTTACTAATTCAAGACCAATACCATTACCTGCTCCTGTTATTAAAATATTTTTATTGATACCCATAAATTACAACAAAATAGCTAAAGGATTTTCTATAATATTTCTTAAAGTTTTAAGAAACAAAGAACCCATAGCTCCATCAACTGTTCTATGATCACATGCCAAAGTTAATTTCATAGTATTTCCAATAACAATTTTATCCTCCCTTACGATTGGTTTTTTAATTATTGAGCCAATAGACAAAATTGCAGAGTTAGGTTGATTTATAATAGATGTAAATTCAGAAATACCAAACATTCCAAGATTAGAAATCGTAAAAGTACTTCCATCCATTTCAGCAGGAGTTAGTTTTTTAGATCTTGCTCTTGAAGCAAAATCTTTAACCTCTTCACCAATATCAAATAAAGATTTTTTATCTGCATGTTTAACAACCGGAACCACAAGACCTTCATCTACAGCAACTGCTACTCCAATATTTATATGGTTATAGTGAACTATTTTGTCTTCATACCATCTTGAATTTACTTCAGGATGAGACTTCAAAGATCTTGCTGTTGCCTTAACAATTAAGTCGTTAAAAGAAACTTTTGATTCATTTAAATTATTGTACTGATTTCTGAATGAAATCATATTATCCATTTGAAATTCAACACCTAAATAATAGTGAGGTGCTGAAAATTTGGATTGAGTGAGTCTTTTAGCAATTGTTTTCCTCATTTGACTATTTGCAAATTCGACCAAAGACTCCTTAGCATCAGATATCAAGCTTGTTTTTGATGAAATGTTTGAGGATTTAAAATTTTCTATATCTCTTTTTATAATTCTACCATTATCGCCACTTCCAACTATCTCCGATATATTAATCCCTCTTTCAGTTGCCATTTTTTTTGCTAATGGAGAAGCAATAATTCTTTCATTAGAAACAACGTCCGAGTCTATTATTTCTTTTTCTTTTTTATCAGAATCATTTATTTCAATTACCAATTCATTTTTTTCAACTGTTTTTTCAGGGTCAATATTATTGGGTTTTTTAGTTTTTAAAGATTTAAGGACCTTATTAACATCAGTATCCTTATCACCAATAATAGCTAAAATACTATCAACTAAAGCTGACTCCCCTTCATTAACACCTATGTAAAGCAAGTAGCCAGAATAGAATGACTCAAACTCCATTGTTGCTTTATCAGTTTCAATTTCTGCTAATATTTCTCCTTCTTTTATTGAATCACCTACTTTTTTATTCCATGAAGCAACAACACCTTCTTCCATAGTATCACTTAATCTGGGCATATTAACAATCTCAACATTAGATTCTTTTATATCAAATTCATCATTATCATTTGTATTTTTATCTTCAGAATCAATATTGTTATTTGATGCTTCAGGGCTTACATTTTGTTGACCTATATGACTTGTTATATCCTCACCTATATTTCCAATTATGGCAAGCAAACTATCCACAGGAGCAGTTTGACCTTCAACAACTCCAATATGAAGAAGATTACCTTCATAGAAAGATTCGAATTCCATCGTTGCTTTGTCTGTTTCTATTTCAGCCAATATATCTCCTTCTTTAATTGAATCACCTACTTTTTTAAACCATTTGGCTACAGTGCCTTCTTCCATAGTATCACTTAAACGAGGCATATTTATAATTTCTGCCATATTAATCTAATTTATGTTTCAAAAAAGGATAATCTTCTTGGTCATATACAACATCATACATTAAGCTCTTTTCTGGATATGGAGAATCGTTGGCAAATTTTTCGCATTCAAGAACTTTTTCTTTGACACTAGCATCTATCTTTTCAAGTTGGGCTATAGTAGCATATTTTTTTTTGATGATGATGTCCTTAACCTGAATAATTGGATCTATTTTTCGATACTCTTCAACCTCTTCTTTAGTTCTATAATGCTGAGCATCAGACATTGAATGGCCTCTATATCTATATGTTTTCATTTCAATAAATGAAGGACCTTTTCCCAATCTAGCATTTTTAATAGCTTTATCTAAAGATTTAGCAACAGTTACAGGATTCATTCCATCAACAGGTTCACATGGCATTTCATATCCAAGTCCTAACTTCCAGATTTCCTGATGACTGGCAGTTCTTGCAACAGATGTACCCATAGCATATCCGTTATTTTCAACTACAAAAACAACTGGAAGTTTCCACAATGTTGATAGATTTAATGTCTCATGAAGTGTTCCTTGCCTGACCGCCCCATCTCCTAAAAAACACAATGTAACATTATCCCTATTAAAATATTTATCACCAAATGCCATTCCAGCTCCCAAGGGTATTTGACCTCCAACTATACCGTGGCCTCCGTGAAATTTAAATTTCTTAGAAAAAATATGCATAGAACCACCTAAACCATTAGATGTACCTGTTGACTTTCCAAATAGTTCAGCCATAACTTTTTTTGGATCTTCTCCCATTCCAATAGGTTGTACATGATTTCTATATGCAGTAATCATTCTGTCTTGACCTAACTCCATAACATGTAAAGCTCCAGCCAAAACTGCTTCTTGACCATTATACAAG
>MDSX01038700.1_pt1 | contig 14607 bp, 14 predicted proteins | sample 811141 | NCBI WGS metagenome assembly MDSX01 (sample SAMN05326642, study PRJNA326480) | marine metagenome | isolation source: seawater | place: Atlantic Ocean: South East | collected 2010
ACCGTCCGGAAGCTATGAGGCATCCCAACCGGTATGGCAATGCTATCACCCACCCTCAACCGCACAGGATCCTTGCCTTTCTGCCAAGCATCCATCTCACCCTCGAGAATGAATAAAACCTCTACATAAGGATGCCAATGCATCTGTGCTTCGTAGCCTGGTTCACAGATCTGGACACCGGTCCGCACCGGTGTATCGCCGTCGGCAACCAACGGATGATAGGAAGACAGAGGGCCGAAATCAACTTCTTCAGCTTCTTCCAATTTACGGATTTTTAGTTCTTTCAGTTCTGCACTCATACAGTATGCCCCATTTATTGGCCTCAGCATAGCAAATCGCGAACTTAGCTCCAAAATGCGTGTCGCCAATTGAATGCAACCGCCAACGTTGCCACAATCGCAATTATAACAAAGATCCAGGTTGTATTAGTGTAACCAATAGCCTCTATCAGAACGCCTGCGATAGGCAAGGCCATAGCGAGACCATAGACGGCAAGCATTCGCACGCCCAAAACACGCCCTCGCAACTCCGCCGCTGCAGATCCAATAATAAGGCTCGCCATCGATAACATCGTGAAACTTTGCACGATGCCAATAATGAAGAGGATTGCCAGACCAAACTCTATTTGAGTAATTACGGCAAAGATCGCTAGCAAGACGAACCAAACCATTGCAAATGAAAACATAAATGTCGCTGGTTTGCGCGCGCCCCCCGTCACCGCCATAAATATTGATCCGACAAAAGCACCAGACGCATACGCGGCCACAAGCATGCCGAGGCCGCCTTCGGAAACTCTAAAAACTTCTTTTGCGGAGAATGGGAGCAAAGACAATGTGAATGGAAAGGCAGCAAAATTGATCAGAAAGGCCAGCCACATCAGCGCCAGCAGACGCGGTGTGCTCCAAATATAGGCAAAGCCTTCTATTAATTCGCGCCAACGAGACGAGCCCTCACGCTTAGCCGACAACTGCGCGACACCCAATGAAAGCAAAAAACTTAGGACATAGAAAACAGTTACGACAATATAGGTATTGCCAATGCCAAATGCGGCAAAGAGACCCGCACCAGCCAACGCACCGAAAATCCGGGCAGTGTCCTGTGTCGTCCTGGCTAACCCAATACCACGCACCAAGTGCTCCGGCGGCATCGTATCACCCAGCAGTGAGTTCCGCATAACGAGGTCAGACATGCGCACCAGTCCGGCCATTAGCGAGAGCGCCAATACGAAGTATGGAGTGAGATTATCAGTCATTCCTAGGACCATGATAAGAACAGCGAGACATCCGTAATAAGCCCGCATAAAACAAATCATGGTTCTCCGCCCGAGACGGTCGCCGAGCATGCCAAAGATAGGTGCCACTAAAGTGCCGATGAAACCAAGCGCGCCGAATGCCGTTAGAAGAATGACCGAGTCCGTCGTCACAAGCACATACCAACCGAGCACGAGCATTTCCATCTCGAAAGCCCAGGATGTCAAAAGGTCTGCAGGCCATTGAAACCGGAAACTTCGGACCCGAAAGGGAGCTAAAAAGCCTAGATCAGAAAACCGCGTCATCGGGGTATTTCACCCCACACCTTAAACCACTCCCCTCAAGAGAAAGGAAATTTGATAATGCATGAGATCAGCCCAATCCTTCTCGATGGGAAGATGAGGCAAAGAGAGCACCACAGTCGAAAAGCAAGCTTGTATGTAGCTAATGCCCACCTACCTGGCCTCAATCTCGTCAATTCGGGCCGACGGCGATATATGATTGAGGCTGACGCGGGTCTCGATGACACATGGCCCCTCATGTGCCATAGCCGCAGCCACAATCTCATCCACTTCAGCCTCCGTCTCAATTTTGAAGCCTTTGGCACCAAATGCTTCGCCCCAGGCGGCGAAATCCGGGTTCATCAATTCCGTTGATGTCACACGCCCCGGAAATGCTTTTGCCTGGTGCATGCGTATCGTACCGTAAGCATTGTTATTTGAGACAAAAATCTTGATTGGCACGCCGTATTGGATAGCGGTTGCCAGCTCGTTGCCCGTCATCATCGCGCCACCATCGCCAACAAAGACAATGATCTGGCGGCCAGGCGTCGAAAGCCCCGCTGCAACCCCCGACGGCACCCCCGGTCCCATCGCACCAACAGTGGCGCCTATAAACATATTCTCTTGTCCCATATGCAAGAACCGCGACGGCCAGCTGGAGAAATTACCAGCGTCACAAGTGACAACTGCATCTTTCGCCATATGCTTATCGATCGCAGTTACAACATGGCCAAAGACAACACCATCATTCGAAGAGACCGGCGCCCAGGTCATGACCTCTTTATGGACCATATTGAGCCGTTTTACCCATTCAATCCGGCTGACCGGCAAGTCTCCTGCCCCTTCGGCCATCATCGCCTTGATAAATTCATGCGGATCACAGCCAATCCCGAGCTCTGGTTCGTAGTTCCGCCCGACCTCCTCGGTACTCGGCCAAACATGGATCATGGGTTGGTCGGGTTTCGGCGCTCGTGGGAAGGTATAACCTTGGCTCATTGATGGTCCGATCCGCTCACCTATAACCAACAAAAGATCGGATTCTTTCATGGCCTCCAGCATCTGGCCCGGCGCACGGTTGAAGAGGCGGCCTGCCGCATTCGGATGCCGGCTATCGAAAACGTGAAAGCGCCGTTGTGATGTCGCCACTGGCAGCTGAAATTCTTCAGCAAATTTGGTGAAGTCGCCAAGGGTCTCTTTCCCATGCAATCGCCCGCCCGCGATGACCAACGGTTTTTCAGCCGTACGCAGCATCTCCAAGGCCTGCTCCTTGTCGGCCGCGGATGGGGCCGTCAGCGCTTTTTTGCGCGGTCCAAGTGGCTCTGCATCGGAGGGGCCATAGAGAATGTCCTCCGGAAGCACAACAACGACTGGCCCCGGTGTGCCTGCCTGCGCCACATGAAAGGCACGCGCAACAGATTCCGCAATGCGGGTCGGGTCGATCACTTCAATTACCATCTTGGACGTATCGGAGAACGTCTTTGAGTAGTTCATTTCTTGAAGCGCATTTCGGCCCAGTTCGTCAATCTCCGCCTGCCCGACAAGAAACACTACCGGCTCTGCGTCGTGATAGGCGACGTGGAGGGCAATCGCGGTGTTCATGGCTCCGGGTCCACGACTAATGACACAAACGCCTACCTCATTCCGCAGGCGTGCGTGAGCGGCCGCCATGAAACCTGCTCCTCCCTCGTGTCGGCAGACGACCAGTTGGATATTTGGAAAGTCTATCAGAGCGTCCGTGAGCGGCAGATAGCTCTCTCCCGGCACGCAATAGGCAATATCAACCCCATGCTTATCGAGGGTCGCAGCAAGAACATGGGCGGCAGTTTTGGTCATGGTCGTCATTGTCCTGGATTTTGCTTTGAAGAACTTCGACTTATTATCTATTCCGATTGGCGGCTGTGAGAACGCCTCCCCCCAAAGCTTTTAGAGAATTTTCAGATGACCGATTACACCTCCGTAGACGGTGAAGCCCCCTTCAAAGAAATCGATGTGCCGCTAGTGCCAGGGCGAACTGCCATCGTCCATATCGATCTGCAGAACGATTTTTTGCACCCGAAGGGACACTACGCACAGAACGGGATCGATATTAGCCATATGCGTCGCGTAATCGTGCCAATTTCTACACTCACTTCTGAAGCCCGGCAGCGAGGAATCCCGATCATCTGGACACGACACGGCACTAAGGGCGTCGAAGACGGTGGCCCGTTCATGCGTCTCCGCCCATTTCTAATGTCTGGCGGCCTTAGGCAGAACACCTGGGGTTACGAAATTCTGAATGACCTCAGCCCCAAACCAAATGACTGGTACGTCGAGAAGACACGACTAAGCGGCTATTTCGCCACAAACCTCGACGTGATCTTGCGGGGTCTGAAGGCAGAAACCGTCATCTTCACAGGCGTGCTTACGAACCAATGTGTCGCCGCTACTTCAAAAGACGCGAGTTTTCGCGACTATATACCAATTGTCGTCGAAGATTGCACAGGCACCACGCTGCCCAATCTGCACGAGCCGGCAATTGAAATGATGCGTGTCGGGTGGTCTGCCGTCGCGTCGTTGGAAGACATCTTAGCAAAGCTGAGAGTGCTACCCCTCAGCAACCATTGACGTTTATCAATTCGGATTGTCGCAGGGAACGGTGCCCATATCCGCCGGAATAGAGACTTCCAAGAGCTCAAAGGTATCCGATGTCGCGGTCTCGTTATGAGGTGTGCCACCTGGGATATAAATTGAATCGCCAGGACCCACACGCTCTTTACGCCCGCCCACAAATTCGAGATCGACCCAGCCGCTCAGAATGTAAACGAATTGGCCTTCACAAAGATGCACATGCCAGCCGGTCTCTTCGGAAAGTCCTTGCGACGCCGACGTAACTTGCGCACGGATCTTACCTTCGCTTGCCTTTGTCACGCCAAGCTCGCGGTACTTCAGAAAATCACGCCGCCCCGGCACCATCTCCGGATTATCGATTTTTGAAACGGCAATCTCGTTGTCCAGTTGCACCAATGAGCTATCAACAGGTTCCGCACTCATATCTCTCTCCTCTCCGCGGTTCGGATCAATAATTGAGAAAGATCGTAGGAAGCGGGTGTTCGTTTGGCAAGCAAAGTCCCAATCTCCACATCTCATTTAACAGGAGATGAAAGGATGCTGAACAGCAATCTAAAGTTGCATCTCTCCGGAATAAAGAGGGTTAGGAAAGGCAATAGGACATTCTACTCGACAGGTGAAATACGAAACTCGCTGTGCTTCGGTGGCACGACCGCGCGTTCCCTTGGTTGATCGAGCTGCGGCACCCATTCGTAGGGAAATCGATAACCACGGAAGACGTCGCTGAAGAAGAGACCTTCCGTCTTCGAGAGATTATAGGGGCTTATATACTCCCAGACCGTCTCACATTCTGGCGTCACCTCGAAAATCCGACCGCAGTGGGATTCCGTGATCAATGTATTACCATTCGGCAGACGTTGCGCTGCGCTCTTATAGCGACTGTAAAAGCGGCTCATGTCCTCGCCCTCACAGGGATAACCTTGCGTCAGAGCATTGAATTCCCAAACCATCTCAAGCGTTACTGGATTGATCTCCAAAACCCTCGAGCAATCGCGAAGCGCATTCCACGTCCCGTCCGGTGCACCCGGATTAGGATCTCCAAAACCTCCAGCTCCACCATTGTCGAATACCAGGACGTTGCCCGCCCCGGGTAGGCCCTTGGGTATTACATGTGCGTGGTGCGGCCCTATAATCGGGCCAAGTGCCTTCATTCTCGGGTCCATGCCGTATTCTGGGCCCACCTTCCAAACAATTTCACCCGTCTGTTTTGAAATGATGTAAAGCATCGTCCCTCGGTCATCGGTAATGATATTCTCCGGATCAAACCGATCATCGCCTGCGTCAAACCACTTGTTCGGACCAACATAAGAGCACGTATTTTGAAACACGCCATGAGACGCACGGCATCGGCGCATCATGGCATTTCGAGCCGCCTCGGAGTGCCCAAACTGGTCGATATTCTCGGCCGGCATCCAGTCCCACACGATTTCACCATCCCAGGTTACTTCAATCATCCGGGTTGCACGGGTGAGATAGTCCCGCGTTACTTCGGGCCAATTACCACTGCGATAGCTTAGCATCAAAGTGCGACCTCCTTCAGCCTTAGGCGTCATGCCCGGAACGTAATAGCCAACGGGACAACCCTCACGAACCAAATCGTGGTTCTGGCGCGCCGACCACTTGGGACCGTCACCAACGTCGATTTCGTCTGCTTTAGCAAAACGCCACTCTTCCTTGGCATCCCATGTTTCTTGGACAACATCATCGGCACCCCAATTGTGATCGTAGACCTTTGTAACGCGACCAATTTGACCACCCAGCAAGGTTCCGCCTGGTAGCAGATTGATCATGAAACTCATGAAATTTGGCCACGTACGTACCACCTCACCATTCATATCCACCAGCACGGCACCAACGCCTGTGGTCTTAGAGGGATAGAGCGTGTATCCGTTAAAACATTTCTCTGGATTGTAAACTGTCGTCCCTGTTGGGAATACCGTGTGCATGACTAACTCCTGATACCGCTAACATTGTGACACAATTTGATTTATTGCCTCAGAACCGTGGCCTTATCCGTTCCTTTCGCCTAGGTAATAGTTAGCAACAAATACGAGGCTGCAATGATAAATCTTGACCGCGATGGCGATGTTTTTGTCTTAACAATGGATATGGGCGAGAACAGATGGAACACAAACTTCGTGCGCGCTTTCGATGCGAAGCTTGAAGAGGCCCTGGCATCAGAGGGACCAGCAGCCTTGGTCACTTGCTCAAGCAATGCAAAATTCTTCTCAAATGGCCTCGATCTCGACTGGAGACGCCAAGAAGGTGATGGCGAAGGCGGTGACAAATCTGTTTTCGGCGACGAGTTTTTCTCACTCATGAGCAAATTAATTACCTTTCCGATGCCCACACTTTGCGCGGTAAACGGTCATGGGTTCGGTGCCGGCTTCATGATGGCGCTGAGCCATGACGTCCGAATGATGCGGGCAGACCGCGGATATCTCTGTGCAAACGAAATTCAAATCGGCATGGCAATTCCAGATGCCGAACTTTCGCTCTTTCGTCACAAAATGTCAGGAAGCGCTTTCTTTGACACGGTGCAGCTCGCCCGTCGATGGACAGGGCCAGATGCCAAGGCTGCTGGCTTTGTGCAGGACGTCGCGGATATGGATAGCCTCCTAAATAAGACAATCGATCGGGCCCATCAGTTAGCGCCACTCGGAGCGAACCGTGACCTCTTCGAAAAATCAAAAGAACGCATTTTTGGAAAGGAACCGTCTATCAAAGATCGTTCAGGAGCCGCCCACCTGTTGCGCCAAGGGCACGGTTAGCCCCAAATTCAACAAGAGTTATCCGCCCTTCGCAACACTCCGGCACGCTTTACCGCGTCGATGATCTCTGGATAAGCGGCGCAGCGGCAGAGGTTTCCTGACAGGTAGTGCCGCACATCTGTATCCGTTGGGTCAGGGTTTTCGTCTAGAAGCTTTTTTGTCATCAGGATCATTCCAGGCGTGCAATAGCCGCATTGAAAGCCTCCAGTTTCAATGAACGCCTGCTGCTCAGCGCTTAACTTCCCGTCGACCTCCAAGCTCTCGATGGTCTGCACCTCCTTACCTTCCGCCAGCACCGCAAACTGCAAGCAACCAGTAACCGCCTTTCCATCGATCAAGACTGTGCAGCAGCCGCAGAGCCCCTGACCACAACTCTCCCTGGCACCGGTCAGACCAAAAATATTCTGGAGCATCTCCACCAAATTCCAATGCGAGGGCACGTCTGCCGATACTGCTCTGCCATTAAGTGCAAATTTTATTGTGCGCTTTTCAGTAATCATCTCACGCCTCCTCCAGCGGATGACCCACCGCATTTCTCAAAGCCCGAAATACCTTCTCAGGTGTTAGCGGCATATCCGTGATCCGCACGCCGACCGCATCATCGACTGCTCCTGCAATCGCAGGCGAGACACCAAAGGTCCCGGATTCTCCAACCCCTTTGGCGCCAAAAGGTCCACTCTCCTGCTCAGCCTCGACAATCGCATTCTCAATATCAAACGGAATGTCGAAAAAACCCGGAATTTTGTAATCGGCAAGATTAGGGTTAGTCACTTGCCCTGCGTCGTAGACCATGTCTTCGGTCATCGTAAAACCAAGCTGCATGATGGCGGCGCCGGAAAGCTGTGTCGCAACAATTTCAGGGTTCAATGCTGTGCCAAGATCAGCCACGTTCACCATTCGATCAATCGTAGTATGGCCCGTTTCAGTATCGACCGTCACTTCGACACCTGTCGCACCGATCATCCAATACGGCGTCGCATTCGCTGACTGCCCGGTATTATGATCTGTTGGAAGGTATGGCGGTTTATAATTACCAGATCCAACAACATTCCCAGCCTGCATGCCAAATTTACGAATAAAAAGCTCTTTTACCGGCACGTTGGAGCCTTCTGGAAGACCAAGTTCGTCCGCCATCTCGCTCAGTTTGTCACGTGCCTCGGTGGCCGCGATACGCACTGCATGCCCCATATGATAGGTCGATCGGGATCCAAGTGTTGACATGTCATAGGGAGTCACATCCGTATCAGGGTGTATGACGATTACCGTCTCGATCGGCACGTCGAGAACCTCAGCAGCAATCTGAGCCATGACCGTATCCGAGCCCTGCCCCATATCCGTCGTGCTGCAATGTACAACTACACTACCATCCGCATTGACATTAACTATCGCGACGGACGTGGTCGGTGAAATTGATGCCTTAAACCCTACACCAATACCGCGTCCACGCCGGAGATTGCCTTCGCCTTTGTCGAGCGGCGTCGACCAGTTCATGCGCCGCCCCAGCTCTTCTAGAACGCCATCGATTTCCGTATCAATTAATTTGGTGCCCACCGCCTGTGGGCGGCCGTTCTTCAAAATATTCCTGCGGCGAAATGCCAACGGATCTATACCAAGCTCCTTAGCGATCAGGTCGGTGTGACCCTCATAAGCCCAAACTAATTGCGGAATACCAAACCCTCGAAGAGCACCAGCTGGCGGGCGATTTGTATAAAGGGCGTAGGAGTCGATCGTGACATTCTCAATGTCGTAAGGGCCCGCTGCCGTAAAACCAGATTTTTGCGTCACCCGCGGCCCAATATCCGCATAGGCGCCACCATTCCACCAGATCTCACATTCTCGCGCTAGTATCTTGCCATCTGCAGCAACACCACTTTTTATTCGAAAGGTACAGGGGTGTTTAGAAATCGTATAAAACTGCTCTTCCATGGTCTGCGCGTATTTCACAGGCCTCTCCGAAAGCAACGCCAAGGCAGCCGCCAACGCTTCAGTCTTGATATAAACTTTGGCACCAAAACCACCACCGAGGAATGGGACACGCACACGAACCCTATTCTCCGGCCAGCCCAACAAACGCGAAATCTCAATACGGACAAAGGATGGGCTTTGGCTTGAGCTGTGCAGGATCAATCGCCCTTCCCGTTGTTCAGCCAGAGTGACCATTGGCTCGAGGGGTGTGTGCATCGTCTGTTGTGTTCGAAACGTATGCTCAAAGACATGCGCCACATTCGCAAAGACATTCTCCGTATCACCCCGCCGCAGGTGATAGTCGAGCGCAATATTGGTGTCGCGACGCCCGGCCAAGTGCTTTAGATCTGGGAAAGTACCCGCCGGCTTCAATTCGTCGTGCACAATAGCCACAGAGTCAATCGCATCAATTTCATCATAAACGGCCGGAAGTTCTTCATATTCGGCATAAATTAATTGCGACGCCAGTTCGGCTGTGTGCGGGTCCTCTGCCAACACAACCGCAACTGGTTCACCGACATATCGCACCTTATCCAATGCGAGGATTGGCTGGTCGTGAAAGGCGGGACCGTAATAGGGTTCGGCAATGACAGTCTTAATATCTTCACCAGTATAGACAGCAAAAACGCCCGAAATTGCAGCCGCATCCGAGACGTCAATAGATTTAATCCGTCCATGTGGAATGTCGCTGCGGAACACCTTCGCATGAAGCATGCTAGGTAGCTGCATGGTGTGAATGTACTCCGCGCGGCCCGTGACCTTATCCTTGGATTCTAAGCGAGGCACCGATTGCCCGATTATCCTCGTCTGCATTGCCATCAGCGCACCTCCCCTTCGAGCGCCGCTCTTACCACGCGACCCACCGTCACCCTTAACAATTCACGTTTATAGGCGGCGCTACCTTGTGGATCAGTAATTAAATTCGTCTCGTCCACCGCCGCATCGCCCGCGCGTTTCAATAAATCTTCGCTGATAGTTTCCCCAGAGAGGACGGTCTCAGCACCATAGAGGCGCGTGGGTATCTCAGTTGCGGCGCTAACCACAATTCTTGCCTCCGTAATATGGCTACCCTCGCCCCTCATCGCCGCCGCGACACCCAAAGCCGGCCAGTCCTCGGCAGCTCGCGTTGTCACTTTCTTATAGGCAGCGCGGATACCATTTGGTGCTGGCACAGAAACAGACACGATCAATTCATTTGCGGCGAGCGAGGTTTCGTAATAACCCTCGTAAAAGTTTTCCAGCTTGACGGTCCGCTCACCCGACGGTCCAATAACCCTCACTGACGCGCCAAGCACTATCATCACTGGTGGCAAATCCATGTGCGGGTCTCCATGCGCCAGGCTGCCGCCAACCCTCGCAACATTCCGCACACGCACATTCGACAATGTTTTCATTGTCTTACGCACGACTGCGGGAGCATCTGCCGAATGTTCCAAAATACGCAATGGCGTTAACGCACCAATATTCAATGACCCATCGTCCTGCGTGGTCACGCCATGGCAATCGTCTTCGACTTGCTGCAAACTAACTAAAGTACTCGGCACAAATAGTCCCGATTTCATCATCAGCATTAACGCCGTGCCTCCACTGAGGGGACGGATTGTTGGATCTTCTGCATCCAATAAATTTACCGCCTCCTGCAACGTCGTCGGTTCTGCCAATTTAAATGGCATCATGTGTTACGCTCCCACTTCGGAAAAGGCAGCCGCCAATCGTTCGGCAAACATTTTCTCCATTTCTCTAGCCTTTGCGGTTAGTACAGGCCGCCCGAGACTGCCTAACTTGCCAGTTAGCGAAAATTCCGTCTCATAGGATATCTTCGTCCCGCTGTCCCAATCTTCCAGCCTGGTTAACGACTTGGCCACAAGCCGTCCGGCGAGTTTGATCGGACGGCCATCGATCTTCGCTTCAATAAGGCTTGGCGCATCGTCCCGAAGCACCTCAACCGATACATTAAAGGACACCTTGATATAGGCAACCTTGCTCTCCATCACGGCAGTGTAGTGACTATCATCTATAACCTCGAGATCGCGTACTCCCTCGATACAGGAAACAAAAAACTTTGCATCTCGGATTTTCGCGTAGACCTGATCCCGGGGTGCCGCGACCGTTATTTCACCCTTAAACTCCATAAATCACCCTAAGTTCGCTGCGCACCAGGTCGTCCTTTATTCGCCGTTCACCAAATTAAATATAAACTGTATATGAAACGGCCATCGCGCTATGGCATAATATAGTGGAACGTTCCGACGGAGTGCGGCAGATGACGGCGAAGATCAAGCAAATTCACCCAGTTTTCGTAGGAGAGGTCAGTGATGTGGACCTGCGGAAGCCATTGAGCACGGAAGACGTGCGTATAATTGACGAAGGGATGGCAAAATTCGGCGTGCTCATATTCCACGGGCAGAATATCACCGACGAGCAACAAACCGCATTCAGCCGAAATTTTGGTGAGTTGGAGCTGCCCGGCAAGATATCCAACGTCACGAAAAGTGAAGACAGGCGTCTCGGACCGGAAATGGCGGATGTCTCCAACCTGGACAAAAACCATAATCCCCTCGGTAGAGACGACCGGACACGGATGTTCAACCTCGGAAATCGTCTTTGGCATTCAGATAGTTCCTACAAGGTTATACCGGCGAAATACTCACTCTTGTCCGGTCGGGTCGTCACGGAGGAAGGTGGTGAAACACAGTTTGCTGATATGCGGGCGGCCTACGATGCGCTGGACTATAAAACTAAAGATTTGATTGAGGAAATGGTCTGCGAACATTCATTAATTTATTCGCGGGGTACCCTCGGTTTTGATCAACTCAGTGAAGAAGAGTTAAAGAATTTTACTCCAGTCTTTCAAAGCTTAGTTCGGACGAACGTGGATAGTGGCCGAAAATCTATCTACCTTTCAGCGCATATTGGCCGAATTATTGGCGCACCGCGCCCGGAGGGTCTTTCACTCATTCGCGACCTGACAGAAGAAGCCACCCGCCCCGAATTTGTATATGAACATAAATGGCAGCAATACGATCTTGTGATTTGGGACAACCGCTCCACAATGCACCGTGCTCGCGCTTTTGATGACGTCAACGAAATACGAGACATGCGGCGGACGACCATCGCCGGAGAGGCGCCGACGGTCACACAGGCGGTGGCCGCAGAGTAAGAGTGAATAGGGCCTAATCGTCTTAGGTTCTGACAACCATCTTTAGCCTCCAAAATGGAAAGGCGTATTTAAGTAAACATGCGCTTGAGCTTAAGCACCGAGGTATCCGGTGGCGTGAGCACAGGCTTGCCGGTCCGCTCGGCGATTAGAGCGGCAGCCGGCGAGAGACTGAACTGCGCAAGTGCAATCACGTCGCACTCCAACAGCTCCATTGCCGCCATATCTGCCGCTGCCTGGTCATGTTCCTCCCGATTGCCCGCGAATAGTGCATCCAACGCTTCTGTTGCCAACGCAGTCTTCATACGAAAACGTGGCTGAGCTGCGTGGAATTCTGGCGGCATCGTATCCAGCGTCTGCTTAAACGTTGCGAGCAAGCCGACTGCGGCTTCAGCCCCACCGATGGCGGCGCATTCTTCAATCAGTGCCTCGTTTGGTTTTAGCACTGGCAGTGGTTTTAGATCCGCGGCACAGACTTCAATACAAGGCCCAAAGGCGGAGCAGGTAAATAGAATCGCATCCGCACCCGCCTCGGCGCTGTATCGCGCGAGCAAACGGAACCGGTCCGTCATCTCCGGCGGCAGCGCGCCGGCAGCAGCCAAATCGCCCGCCAAGGAGTCGTCTGTAAGATTAACAGTCTCCGCCTCCGGCCAAAGTCGCGTAAACGCTTCTTCGATAGGCGGAATCGAGACCGGCAAAGCATGGATGAGCGCAATCCGCATGGTCAAAACCCTTCATTTCATTTTCCGGCGATATAGTCCGTCGTTACTAACGGCATATACTCGTTCTAAGATCAACAGCTCGAACTGAAAGTCCTGACATGATTCATGAACTCCGTGTTTATCACTGCATCCCTGGGCGCTTGCCAGCACTGCTCAACCGATTCGATACAATTACACTCAAAATCTGGGAGCGACACGCCATTCGCCAAGCCGGTTTCTGGACCGTCGATATCGGCCCTTCAAACCAAGTGCTCTACTACCTTCTCGAATGGGCATCACATGCAGACCGCGAGGCTAAATGGGCAAAGTTCCAAGCGGATCCCGAATGGATCGAAAAGCGTGCGCAAACGGAAGCTGATGGCCCTATCGTCGCCCACGTCGAGAACATGATGCTTCGGCCGACAAGCTTCTCAGCGGTAAAGTAGCAAAAACTTTTTAGAAGCACAAAAGGAGTACAAATCAATGAGCAATTGCATTGTTGTTGTCCAATTTCCACTCAACAAGCGTACCCAAGAAGATGCCATCGTTAGCGGCACATCAACAGCCCCTAAATATCGCAACCTCGCCGACAAAGGATTGATCCGCAAAGACTATCTGAATGGTGACAGCGGCACAGGTGGTGTCTATCTCTGGGAAAACCGTGAAGCTGCCGAAGCTTGGTTCACTCCTGAGCGAGTTCAGATGCTGACCGAAAAATTTGGCGCGCCCCCGTCTCTTACCTGGTACGACACTCATGTGAGCGTCGACAACCTGAAGGAGGAAATCCGCGTCAATGGCACCCCCCAAACGGTTAGCCAAGCGGCGGAGTAGGATCAACCGCCTCGAGGAAATTTGCCACAAATTAATTCGCGCCAAACGCCTGCTGTACCGTTGCCACAGCATTATAAAATTTTTGCTGCCGCTGTTCGCGCGCAGATCGCAGGCACGGATGCATTTTCTCCTGATGACTAACGCGCTTTAAACGACAAAAATTCTAGCCAAAAATAGTGATGCCATGCGCCGGGAGTTGGCCACGTTCGTTGCCCCACGGAAATCAATTTGAATTTCTTGGCGCCTGCAAAAATTGGCATTTACGAAACGGTATGGCGGCCCCATATCGTTTGTTAATAAATTGCTTATTTGAAATAAGGGAATCGGCTTATGCGCTGCGAAGTCGTCGCCATCGGTTCGGAGCTCCTCTTGGGGCAAATCGTTGACACAAATTCATCTTGGATCGGCGAGCAATTGGCGATGTTCGGTATCGACTCGCATTTCCAGACTAAGGTTGGTGATAATTTTGACCGCATGGAATTCTGCATCCGCCAGGCTCTAAGCCGAAGCGATACGGTGATTTGCTGTGGCGGTCTCGGCCCAACACAAGACGACATTACCCGCGATGTTATAGCCCATATAATGGGTGTAGATCTGGTCCGCGACGAAGCTATCGTCGACAAGATCCGCCATATGTTCGAATCGAGAGGCCGGCGTATGACGGACAACAATCGCCGCCAAGCAGACATTCCAACTGGTGCGGAGCCAATCCCACATATGCCTGGCACAGCGCCCGGACTTTATTGTCCGATCGACGATAAAGTGATCTACGCAGTGCCGGGTGTGCCCCACGAGATGCGCGAGATGATGGAACTTTTCATCTTGCCGGACATTCAACGGCGCTCTGGCGAAACCGCCGTGATCAGAAGTCGTACGCTCCGCACCTGGGGAGATAGCGAATCTGGACTGGCAGAGAAGCTCAGCGACCGGATTGAGCAACTCGATAATATCGGCAATCCCACACTCGCCTTCCTCGCCAGTGGCATTGAAGGAATAAAAGTACGCATCACAGCTAAATCCAAAGATGAAGCTAGCGCCGCACAG
>MDSX01061094.1_pt1 | contig 14607 bp, 6 predicted proteins | sample 811141 | NCBI WGS metagenome assembly MDSX01 (sample SAMN05326642, study PRJNA326480) | marine metagenome | isolation source: seawater | place: Atlantic Ocean: South East | collected 2010
TTACGATCCAGCGTGGGGACTCACTTATTTCCTACCGAATTTGTTCCCAAGGGATCAATGCTTGTTCTGGAACAAGACTCCAACCTTGATCAGATATGCCCGCTTCCCCCTGGCGCGGAATTTTTTCTCCGAAGGCCCAATTTAGGAGCGCAACGGTTTCGCAATATATCGAATACTCCGCTGAGTCCATTCAGGATTAGAACTGTGCGGCACGACTTCAACAGTGATCGGCACATAACTGATCTTGCAATTTCGCTTCAGAGCTCTATTTCGGTTGATGCACTCCAAATGGGCTCGTTGAGATTTCTCCTGAGAGGTCCAACTGATACGCAGCGTAGACTTTATCGATCATTTAGACGGGATATAAAAAGAATCGAGCTGCAAATGGGGCCAAATGTATTTTCTGTGGATCCAAGAAAAATACGTAACCTTTTCGAGGGGAGCGAGTTTCTTCAACTGGCGGGCAGGAATCAAGGAGATCTCGCGTTTGATATTGTTGAGTACTTTCTAAACTTCCCGGAGGTTCTGCTCAATTTTGAATTAAAACTCGATGATATTCACAGTAAATGGCCCACAAACAATAGCGCCGAAGACGACACCCCTGGACTGACAGACGCAATAGAAATTCGAATTGAGTTTGAGGGTGATGTTTTTGCGGGGCTTGAACTTACCAATAGGCATTTTCTGTTTAATCCTATTCTGGTGGAGAACACTTACGTAAAAACATCGAGCGTCACCTTTAGGAACCCGGAGAGCGAGGCAATGTCTCTGGATATCGGCATGACAGAGTCAGATTCGGAATTTCCAATTGATGTTTTAAGCGTATTTGAAGCGGGGAGTGAAGAGGAGCCGCCTCCGAGCTTTATCTCTGCTGCAGCCTCCGAGAAAGGAAGGTCTAACATTCAAGGGCGTTTTCAAATATTGGAGGCAGACCCCAGTCAGCCCTCTGCTCTTCATCCGTCAATTAGGGTAGCTCTGGCAGATCGCGTTAGGCAGCCACTTGCTGAGCCTGTCCCCTTTATGGCGGATCTGCTTTGCACTAACGGCGAGGCGGTGCAAGGCCTTGAAGCCGGTACCGTTCTTCGAATGGAACACAACGATCTCGGGGTTCTGGTATTCAGAAGCGCCACTGTCTCGACAAGGTACCAAACGGTTGGAGGAGATCGTCACCAGCTAGTCAATGAGCTTCTTGACGTGTATGGCTGTGATATTAATCTGTTTTCAGACACAGCACGGTTTAAAGCGATTTGGATGTTTTTTGTTAATCGGATGCAGTTGCCGGCCCGTGAGACATTGAAGTACTCCAAAGGGCTTTTGAGTAGCGTTTTGGAAGTGGGGCAAGTAATTGAAAACAGAGGTGCGACGCCCAGTTATGATCTTAAAGTCGTTGTTGACGACGCCGTCTTTAGCAATAGCCCAGAGTTATTTGTATTTGCGGACGTGATTCATATGCTAATGGTGCGAATGTGTCCAATTAATAGTGTCTGCAATTTTAAGGTGGAGAGCAGTAGAACAGGAGAGGTTCAAGAATGGCCGACAGTAATAGCCTCAGAGCGTCTGACGCCTTAGAAAACTTTCTCTCCTCGGCGGGAAACTTCTCTTATTTTCAGGCTGTGCGCATCGCACAACGCCTGAAGGAAACGGGGGCAATCGACGATTTCGAGGTGAAACCGTCCCGAACGATGGCTCTGACGAGTAAGTCGGGGTCGCCTGATGCACCCCATATTTCGTCAGCCTATCTTGAGGGAAGACGACTTATATTAACGACAGGTTTTCTGGCGTTTTATGGATACGGTTCGCTTCTGCCAGAATTTCTCTCGCGACGGCTTATTCAGATGCGGGCGGAGGATAATCCTGACATTCTGTTGCTCCTCGCTTTTATCAACAATCAGATTCACAAGCGAGTGTTCGATAGTCTTTTGATCAGGTACCCCGTGATTGCAGAAGTGGAGTTTAATAAAAATGAGATTGAAAAGACTCAGCTTTTCCGATTCGCTCAACAAACATTACCGAGCAACCTGAAGGAGGAGTTTGAAGAATTTCTACCTGAACTCGCGCCGCTACTCCTGGTACAGCATCGCAGTGCTCATGGGGTCAAGAAGCTACTTTCAATAGTGCTCCAGATCTCCAACCCTGAGTTGATTGAGGCGGATATTCGAAGCGTCATCGTTCCAAGAGCGAGTCGACCAAAGGTCGGGGACCAAGCGGGATTTCGATTAGGCGACAACGCTTTGATTGGTAATGTAGTTAAAAATGGGTCAGGAAATCTTAGCATTCAGATACTCGATATCGATATCGATCTTGCGACTCGCTTGGTGCACAACGAGCAGTACTTAAAAAATCTAAAGCACCTGATCTGTTTTTATCTAAAACGCCCCCTAATGGTTAATCTAGCATTCTCGCTGCCGATAGAAATTGACGCGTCCATAAGGCTCGGTAGCCAGCAGTGGAATCAATTGTCGCGTGTGGGGGTGACGCATTCTGAAGATCGAGGTCAGCGCATCGAGATTTAATGCAGCATGCTGGCGTCGCTTTGGATGTCGGTTGCAATAGCAGTGGAATGTCTAGGGCCTTGGTCAAGTCGCACAATCAGATTGCTGAGATGGCAATCAAGGTGAAGGAGGCCAAAAGTTATTCTGGTGAGTCGAAGTAGACCCGATTGACCGAGGGGGGTGCAAAGTAAGTGCATGCAGGGGCTTCGGTCTGAGAGAGGTTGGGCTTGAAGTGTTTTCCGACAAATACTGGTTACTGGTGCAACTTGAGAATAAAAAACGGCTACAGGTGGTAGAAGATGCGTGATATTGGGCTCCGAATTGAAAGAAAAAGCGGAAGTAGTTACCAGGATGCAGGGTTTACGATATTGGCGTTTTCTGGGGAGGAAGGCGTTTCACAGAACTTTTCTTTCTCGGCGCTCTTGCGTCTGGCTGCCCCAGCTGATCTGGATTATTTTCTCGAAAAAGATGGGTCAATCAACCGGAGTTCGATATGGCGGCTCTGTATTACCGCTTCCCCTGCTACTGAGGACAATGGAGACACCGTATTCGAAGAGCAGAAAAGATATATACACTGCCTGACAAATCGGGTTGAGATCGAGTCGAGTATTGACGAAGTGCATGTCAGCGTTGTGATGGTGCCGATGGTCTTGCCGCTAACCAAGGCGCCTGTCTCACGTTCTTTTTACGAAAAGTCAGTGCCTGATCTGATTGAGTTCATGGAGGATCGAATTAAGACTGTTGCGGCAGATGTCGGAGACCTGGTGGAGTTCGATTGCGCTCAACTCTCGGAGGGTATGGCAGACGAATATGAAAAGTGGACAACGCGGGTTCAATACCAGGAAAGTGATTGGAATTTTCTGAGTAGGGTACTTGAGCGTGACGGGATCTATTTTTTTATCCAAAATGATGAGCAAAAAGCAAGTTATATCTTCGTAGATGAATATGGGGATCATAGTGACATTTCGAAGCAGGAGACACCTCTTAGCCGAAGCGATGCGGGCGTACTGAACGTCAAGATTAAGACCGAATCAGTTCCAGACAGAGTGAGTGTTGCTGGGTATCAGTGGCATAACGGATCTCAAAATTGGGCATCGCTTGAGACACGCAAGCTGGACAGTGAGCCAACCACTACTCGCCCAGAAAAAGACGAGGAATGGCAGGCAGTATCCTACGAGGGCTTGATCTCTCCGGTGACCAAGGCTGTCACTGAGATAATTACGAAAGATCTAAAACACCTTGCGCAAGTTCGGGCCGAGGAAGTTGTCGGTTCTGCTACGTGCTATCCCTGCCTATCATCTAACCCGCTAATCTCGGCCGGTAGCCTGATTCAGATCGTGGGGTTTGATGATGTTCTTGACGAAAACGATGTGCTCTTTGTGACTCGGGTAGAGCATCAAACACAGATCAATCCGTCCGACGGCACCATCGCCTATCGGAATACCTTTAGCGCGCGACTTTATTCGACATCTAATCAGAATAAGCCAGTAGTACAGTATCGGCCCCCAAGAGTGACCCCATGTCCTGAAATTGCTGGCGCAGTTACTGCATTTATCGAGGCATATCGATACCCCGAGACTGAGAATTCGCATGCGGTGAAGCGCGATGATCTTGGGCGTTTCAATATAGTGTTTCAATTTGACGCGTACGCGCGAACCGACGCATCAAAGGTATTGCATCCGGTGCGGGCGATCCAGCGCTCGGCCGGACAACGCGGGGCCTCTTATCGGGCTCAATATAGCGGCACAGAGGTGGGCATCGCCTTTATTGATGGTGATCCTGATAAGCCCTTTGTGCTGGGAGCATTCCATAATGGAATTGATCAAGACCCAACCCTAAATCCTCCGACCAGTACGTCTTTAAATATCTAGCACGCTGACCATGACTGGGTCCTCAAATTTTCTGTCTTCCTTGACCGGTGGGGTACGAGACGTGTACTCAGCGGGAGTTCAAGACTGGACAGTGCTGACTGTCAATACCAATCTTGTGCTTGGACAGGGTTTCTTTGCTGACTATGATTATTCGACCGCCATCCCGTTGGCCGCTGATAACTGGGGTGGTATTAGTCTTTTTTCAGAAGTCGTATCTTCTAATCCTGCTTGGGAGCCCAGGGGAAGTTATTTTCTATTGGAAACTGCTTCTGGTGTGCCGAGCGCTGATGCTAGTCACAGAGTCGATTCTAGGCTGTCACGAATTACCTCTGGATCATTGCATTCTTTCTATGTTGGGGGGTCGACGACGACGAATCTTACAGTCGACGCGCAAATTGGTACCAACTCGATCTCGTTTGGTAATAGTCAAACGATAACCGCACGGTCATCAAATAGCGTAGTAAATACAGAAGAAGGAAATATTGCATACATTATTCGGCGCGTTAATCAGAATACTGAGATAGCTCCATTTTGTTACGAAGAAGGCGTAACCGCTTCAGGTCAAGTCGGCTCAGTCACGGTCACCAGTGGCGGCAGTGGTTACACCAGCGCGCCAACCGTGACCCTCACTGGCGGCGGGGGCAGTCAGGCTGAAGCCACCGCCACGCTCTCCAATGGTGCCGTAGACCGCATCACCGTCAACCCTGGCGGCAGTGGTTACACCAGTGCGCCAACGGTCGACATCACTGGCGGAGGAGGCAATGGCGCAACTGCAATCGCATCACTATTCCCAAACCTTCAAAACATAATGATGGCGTCTAAAGGCGCTGTCAGTAGTGCTAACTACCGCTATGAGATTACCCCGCAGAAGGCGGTCGTTAGTCGCAACATTGGTGATCAATTCGTCTTTCAGTATCCCGAAATTACGACCGAAACGAACGCAGACGGAAATAAGACCACAAAACCGGCCGACAACCCCGATGAAGCTTACGATTTCAGCACTGGCGGGGATGGGTTGGTGGAGATTGGGGCGACGGAAGATTTTTTGTCGGTGTCTGCAGACGGTGGCAGTGACTTTACGTTTATAAATAAAAATCCCGGCGAATTCGAGTGGCCGGAAACATCAAAGATTAAAATTGGCGATGCGGCATTCCTAACGACAGAAGTCGGCTCAATCAGCGTCGACAACCCCGGCAGTGGTTACATTAGCGCGCCAACGGTCGACATCACTGGTGGAGGAGGCAGTGGCGCAACCGCCACCGCCACGGTCTCCAATGGTGAAGTAGGCAGCATCACCGTCACCGATGGCGGCAGTGGTTACACCAGTGCGCCAACGGTCGACATCACTGGTGGAGGAGGCAGTGGCGTAGAGGCAACTGCGACACTTGCCACCGGGAGAATGTATAAAAGCCGATCCTATGGACATTCCTACAATATGGCTTTGGGTCTCAACTTCGATCTGGGAACCGATGACGGGAATGACATTAACCTTGCCACAAACTGGGCTTATTCTGATTTTTTTAGAGGAGATAGTGATGATCGCTATACAGCGATCAAGCCCTCCAGCGAGTGCTCAGGCTGGAAAATACAGCCGGTCTTTGATATGTCGGGTTTAACAACAACGTTTCCGATCTCAGGTATTAACGAGGGAGCAGCTAAGGCGTTTATAAATATCAAGAACTTGGTAACGGTAGTTGATCCAGCCGTCTGGATTGGCGCGATAGCGCATGCCGTCAACCCGGAGAATCATCCAGAGCCTGCAAATTTGACCGCTCTCGGAGATTGGGAGAATATTCCTTTTAAACCGCCCGTAGACAAGAACGGAGATCCCCTTATAAAGGTTACCAATTTTTATGATTATGACGAGACGGTAGACGCCAGCAATGACCAATCACTGGAAAAGCAGTTTGGTTTAGATAGAAATTGCTTAAATATCGAGCGCTCAGTGGGAACGACGGTATCCTACACAAGGGGAGATTCCCACTCGGTTTGGGAAAATGCAACAGGAAAGAATTCGATCGAAGCAATGTTCCCCCGCTCCGATGACGGGGGTGATTGGGGGTACTGGGAAGATGCCTCTTTTGAAAAACTCGTATCCTACTCCCAGACTGGGACTATAAACACCACCACCAGATCGTTAACTAAAGTAGGCAGTGACGTCATCAAGAAAGAGATGGTTAAAACCGACCATGCTATTACTTTTGGTTTCACCTATGTTCCTCCAGTTTCCCTCGGCATAAACCTCAAAGGGGTCAAAGCGGTATTTGGCCACACACCTCCTACCACCGTGGGTGTCGATGTTGGTGTAGACCGGTATGAATTGAGCCTCGGGTTATTCTCGAATTCAATCACGCTATCATCAATAATTAATGGAACTGAACTAGAAGGGAATGACAACAAAGTAACGCTAACGAATGCGAGCTACAAAACCTATATCGCTCCACTACGCAATTTTCTTGCGGGGGGGATCAAGACCGAGGCTACAGCGGGCGCTGCGTCCTGTGAGGCAACTGGAACGGATCTGACAAGCAGTTTGGCGACATGCTTATCGAGCATTGACAAGGTGAAAGCAGCAGGAGCAGCAGTAAGTGGCAACGCCATCGAAGCATCTGCTGGCGTCGTTAATAGGGCAAATGCGATCCAACTTAACGACCATCCGCCCAATAATACTGTGGATCCTCCCAAGGTCGACGCGGCAAAAAGGGTAGCCCAACGGGAGAGCGCACAGCATTTTAAAAAGCCAGTCAATCAGGGAAAAGAGAACGATTCGGCAAGTGTGACTCAAAAGGGCAACGTGGCAAAAAGGATAGCCGAATATGAGAGCGGAGCGATTTACAAAAAGCAAGTCAAGCACGGCAAAGAGAACGATTCGGCAAGTGTGACTCAAAAGGGCAACGTGGCAAAATTGAGAGCCCGTTTTGAGAAAGAAAATTAATATCGTATAGGAATCTTCAGACGCCGACGGGAACATGAACTTGAATGCGAACGCGACAGCCGCTCTGTTGGGCCGCTCGGACTAAACTTGATGGCTTCCGTAGTCTTAGTCACGGTCACCAATGGCGGCAGTGGTTACACCAGCGCGCCAACCGTGACCCTCACTGGCGGCGGGGGCAGCGGCGCAACCGCCACCGCCACGCTCTCCAATGGTGCCGTAGGCAGCATCACCGTCACCAATGGCGGCAGTGGTTACACCAGCGCGCCAACCGTGACCCTCATTGGCGGAGGGGGGAGGGGCGCAGAGGCAATTGCAGTGCTTATTGCTCCTCAGATATCGGAAACAAGTCTTCTTGGGAATACGATTGACAATAAGTATAAGGCCTTCCAGGGATTGCAAACCACGGAAGTGATAAGAGGTCCCACGACGTACGGTGTTGCCGAACTTTTCTCTACATATTCAACTATCACGTCACCCACACAATGGGTAGCGGGCGGATTTATTCAGGCCGTCACAGTGAGCAAAGAGGCCACGCATTTAACTATCGGAACCACGGGTCTCGCCTTCGAGTTTTTTGGCGGAGGACTGTCGGAAACCATTGGAAAAAACCTATCGTTGACTCCAACCACGACTACTCAGTCGGGCTTGTTTCCGTTGGCATGGTTATCGGCGATACACGAGGGTCTTCAAAATTCGCAGCCCAACTATGACCCGTTTCGGGTTTTTGCAGTGGAGGCGGCTGACGTAGACGTTGGCAGCGGCGCAACCGCCACCGCCACACTCTCCGGTGATGCCGTAGGCAGCATCACCGTCAACCCTCGCGGCAGTGGTTACACCAGCGCGCCAACCGTGACCCTCACTGGCGGCGGGGGCAACGGCGCTGAAGCGACCGCCACACTCTCCGGTGATGCCGTAGGCAGCATCACCGTCGACAACGGCGGCAGTGGTTACAGCAGCGCGCCAACGGTGACAATTAGTGGTGTCTCGGGTGGTCTTGTCGAGGCACTCAGTGGGCGGGTGTTCCAGAGAGTGCGCGAGGGTAATTCTTTTTCCTGGGCCGACGGATATTCGATGGTCCAGTACGAAAAAGGTTTTCAAAGTGTCACGGTGGGTAATCTTGATTCCTTGCAAGTGCTCGATATGGAGGACTTCCAGACCCAGAGACAGAAAATCGCCGAGGGTTTGAGAGGGGGGAGATGGCCCAAAATCACGGTTCCGTCCGGTCTTACGGTCACTGATCAGAAGTACCCAAGCTCAAGGTTCGAAGTAGAGATTCCTGATGACTTCACAACAACCAATGGCCCTAACGAGTACAACCCTGAGTTGAATTTTAGTCAAAGACGGTTTGGGAGCAAGTGGAGCGCCGTTACTGGAAACCAGGTGGTATTCGGCACTGGATCCGGAGACTTCAATCTAGGGCCAGTACTTCAATTCAGCCATTATTCAAAGGGCGCGAAAAAGTGGGAAATTGATATCACTGATGACATGGTAAAGAAACTGTTCTCAGATTGGCAGGGTGACCTCACTGATGATATCGCTGCCTCTGATTCCAAGCCTGAATATGCCTCTGACTTGAACATTTCAGCTTTTCCATCTGCGACCAATATCGATTCAACCCAACTATTTAGCGAGGTCCCTACAGACGAATGGTGGCAAACCAGAAATAAACTCGTAAAGGTTGGTATGAACGAGTCCTATGAGATTTGTGAGTCAGGAGATCTGATCTATTCTTGGGAGAAAGGAAATAGGCGAGAAGTCGTGATTGAGGATGAAGAGGGTCAAAAACGTTCAGCGAACTATGATAATGGCGAGGAAAACAAAACATACTCCCAGAGAGATTTGACGGAATCTGAAACTAACGTTGTAGGGGTTTTGCACGAGACGCGGAACATAAAAAACCTGTCTAGTAGCATAAAAAGCGGGTTCAACTTCAGCACCGATTTCACGGGACTCATGGGCTTAAGCACTGATGAGGTTGGATTTACTATGGGGGGTCCTGAAAAGCCCTACGATGGAAAAGAGGCGTCTTGGAAGGCTGAAGCCTATTTCAACCCAGAAAGTTGGAAAGGCCAGGGAATATCGGGCTCAATGAGCTTTCAGCTTTCAGGGTGGGATATAAGCACCTACGCATCCGATTTAGATGTAAAAATTACCAATCCTACTAATGTTCGAATTTTGACGAAATTGGGCGGCATTGGCCAAAAGTCGGAAGTTGAAATTACCAACATAGCTTCGGAGACCACGATTGCCCTGTTGGGTGAAACTACGGTCGATGCCACGGGAATATTTGGTATTGCGTGGATAAAAGCGCAGGAAGGGAAGCTCGAGATAAACCATATTAGTGCCGTGCTGTCACGTTTGCGAGGAAAAATTGGATCAGAGGTCGAGGCGAATGGTGCTGAGGTCAAGTCAGCAACGTTGAGGGCGGAGGCGGGGGCAGAAACGTCCGCAGCGCCTGCTACAGCAGCCCTTTCGGCGATCGAAGTTCGTACCTAAAGGATCATGGGTACGAACACCTACACCCCCCAGGATACCGATAGCTTTCCGGCGTCGGGCGCTAGTGCGTCGGGCGCTAGTACCGTCACGCTATCATTAAATCGGACGAATGGCACGCTTGGGCCGTCGGGTGGTGCCGATTCTCGTTACGGGATAACTTCAGTCTCGAAGGGCTCGGAAACAGATGCCCCTAATTCGTACAGCCAACTTCGCTCGGTAACTGTGATCCAAGTGGGTGCTGCTGATACGGAAGACGATATCAAAGACTCCGTAGATTACAGGTTAGCCTTATTTTCGACCGGCTCCACAGTCTCCTACGCTAAACAAAAAAGAAGTCTAATCATGACTCAACCGGCATATCAGTGGACCCAAGAAGAGAGCGCTAGCGGCTCCGGAATAAGGTTCGGCGGCGATAGCGCCCTCTCGAGTTCATCGGTGGCCAAAGAGTTCCAGCGGCAGAAATTCCAAGCTGGCGCGATGATGTCCACCTACCGTGGAAACGCAGCAGTTGAACTGGTCGCACCGGTCGACCCGACTTTAGACAGTTGGGGCGGGCCAACGGTATGGGAAGAGGCCTCCGACGGACAAAGTTTTGATTCGATAAAAGGTTGGGATGACGCCTGTGAAGCAGCCTTCGTTGGCACAAAAAGTTGGACCGCAGCGTTTGATTATCATTATTACGAAGGTAAACACGTCACTTTGAAGTTCGGGCGCTCGGGAGCCACAAGTATCGGCACCAGTGATGAGGCGCGATATGCGACCGAAGATCTTTACTTTGCTCAGGAAAATGACGATGTTGCCGGTTCTAAATGGCGTATGCTCCAAGATGGAAAGTGGCCGAGAGTTTCTATCAAGCAGAACGATAGCGCATCCCCAACTGTGGGCGCGAGTGATTCAAAAACTTGGTATGCAGACGATATAAACCCGGTCACTGGTACTAAAAAGAGCCATGAGGTCAGTTATGGAGATGATCATATGCAGATCGCGCTTAGCGGCTCCGTGGTGAATGATGCGATCCGTCAGTCAGGAATCTCCCAAACGTCTGATGAAAATGTGCTTAAAGAAATTACACCCTTAAACTGCTATACCGATCTTCAGGTCGGGGATTCTTACTCCTTTCCTGTCGGCAATTCTTTCTTTTTTAATAATCATGCTGCGAACATGGGGATTCATGTGGGCCGATCAGCCACATTTAACATTTGGTCAACGAACCCTCAAGACTGGAACTTGTCATCGGACGATACACCCCCCAACTGGGCATCTCTTGAGAAGACCAAGGGTGATACCTATCAATTTCACTGGGGCGGCAGCAGAAGTTATGCGGAGACGAGCGATCAAAAAAATTCGATACGCGAAGGACAGGGTAAATCAATCGAAAATCTGCAGTCAAAAAGAACAATACTCAATGCAGAAGACGTGACAGAGTCTGCGACGGTTGGATTTAACTCAGAGAGTGAGGTGCGGACTTTTGATTTTTCAAACTCAACCATTGGTGAGCAATATGTTAGCAGTACGGCTGAGTACGGCCTTAATTTCGGTCTTTCAATTGGGTCAGGGTTTGCAGGGGAATTAAACGTCGTTGGACAAAGTTGTAACTTCACGGTACCACCCCCCGAGTCTATGATGGGTCAGTTGGCGTTTGATGTTAAAGCGACAGCAATCGGATTAAAAGAATCACTAGAAATGGTCTTTTGGAAAGGTGAATTGAAAGTGTGCTTGGCCTATGTTGAAAATAATGTGGCTGGCGCTAAAAATGAAGACACCGCTGCCCTAGCTGATGGGGAGACAGATCTCTCTGGGGCTACCATGACGGCTCGCATTGGCTCGTCGGTTGAAGGTGATTTGACTGGTGCGAGGGCGACCTCGCAAGCAACCACAGTCCAAGCCCATCTCGCAGACGTCGACGCTACAACAACCCGCAGCGCAATCTATTTAACTCAGTCCAGCGGTTCGGCCGCAAGGGTCGCTGCTGGTCAGTCAAACAACGCATGAAGGTCATAAAACCACTTCAAGTCTCGTTTTTTCCAACATTCCATCGAATCTCTGGAGACTGGTATCAGTTCCATACGGCTTTTATAGGCTGGGATCTGGTTACGGGCGATACCCGTACCGAGATTGATGTATGGAAGGTCGCCGCTCCTCTAGTCTCAAGCCAAATTCCTATTGACGAGTTCTTCCCAAAGATTAATCGTGAGTTCTTGGTCTTTGGTTCCTACTTCCCCCGGGGTAACGAGGGGTTAGGGTCCGGTTTCGTATCGGCCACCGTTGGGGATGTAGAAAAGAGACTTAATATTTTTGGTGAACGGATTTGGAGGAGGCGCGCCGGGGTTTATACAACGTTCAGCGATCCGCAAAAGCTTGACTCGTTGCCATTGACATGGGAGAACGCTTATGGGGGGGAAGACTACAAAGAGAATCCCGTTGGTATCGGCTACCGCGTGGATTCCGATGGGGAGACCTGGCGACTCCCCCAGGTAGAAGACGCCACCGACATGGTGGGCTCGCCGGATAACACAGTAAGACCTGGAACATTCCTGCCGTTGCCCGTTACGCACCCTACCCGCAGATTGCTCACGGGCTCCATTAAAGACGATTACGTCGAGAAGTATTTCCCTGGTTATCCTGGCGACTTCGATCCACTTTACTTTAATCGAACGCACTCTGATCAATGGGTTAAAGAGAAATTTTCTGACACCTGCGAGTTTCATCTCCAAAACATGCATCCAACGATTAGGGAGTTGTCGGGGCACATGCCTGATTTTTCAGTGCGAAGCTTCCTAAAACCAAACGGCGGAAGCAAGGCTGAGTTTTCAGAAATCGAGATGAAACCTGATACGGCCTGGTTTTTCCCTGACGCGGAGCTTGGGGTATTAATTTTCCATGGTTCCGTAAAGACCGATCATCACGACTGGGATTATTTGGAAAGCATAACGGTTGGATATGAGAGACAAAACCAGGAAAGAAAGCCGTTTTCGCACTATCTTTCAGCGACCCAGTTACGAACTCAAGATCGTCTACGAGAGGCAGGTCTCCTATTGAATGGAAATGATCTGATTCCGAAAGGCGAGAAAACACTGATGGCAGTCTTCGCGGAACCAGATGATCAGACACTAAAGATGTTTGCGGTCGATCGTGCTGAGAAAAAATTTAAGGACGAGGTTGAAAAAACACTCGACGAGCAGGAAAACATGATAAAGGTGCTAGAGGAGCAGACAAAAACTGCCGCGCCTGAGATGCAAGCAGGCCTTGAGAAGCAAATAGATGGGCTTAAGAAGGTGATTTCGGACACCAGAAAGAATTTGAGTGGCGAGGTGGCTGTCGAGGTGGACGATCCAGATCACAGAAAGATTCTTGAATTACAAAAAGAACTCAGCCCGCGGAAAAATGATGGCTCTTTGGATCTCGAAAAAATCGATTTCACGAAAATTCAGGAACTTAATAATGCGGCGGCGGAACTAACTAACGTCCCGGCAGAGTCATTTGAATCTAAACGAGACGATGTGATTCAGACATTCGAAAACAAGTTTAAGGCGAAAGTTAATGAAGTGAAAAATGATCCTCAGCTCGCTGAGGGTCTGCTAATGATGCCCGATCCCGAACGGCGAGTGTTCGAGGAAAGGTTTGCAAAAGCAATCGATGAAGCAGAGAGTCGGTTTGCCGAAGTGAAAGAGCTCATCAAGCAAGAAGCCAAGAATCCTCTGCCGCGCCCTCCGGGTTTTCGAGCCCTGACCGTAGCTCGCAATGAACTTGTTGCTACTGAAAGTACCAATGAGGCCGAGCAAGCCGCCTTAGATTACCTGGCGACCAATAGTCCCGACGATGTGGAGGCCCGAGTCTTGGTAGAGAGTCGATTCGCTGATGCGCGAAAAAGTATCGATCAGGAATCCACAGTCGTTTTGGAATTCCTGGACACTTTTGAAACCAGGGCTGCCGAAGGGGACATCACCTGGCATACGGGATATGCGTTCGGGGCTCACTTATTGCCGGATGGAATATCGAGTCACGGGAAAACCCCCAGTCAACTGTCTGAGAGTATCGACTCGCCGGCGAGTACTGCGGCGTTCCCGCGATTGATCTTAGATTTTTCCGAGGTGTCGCTAAGCAACCGAATCATTCGAAATAAAGATTTTTCCCGCGCATACCTCGAGCAGTCCAACTTGGTTAACGTCACCTTCGTCGAGTGTAATTTCGAGAGTGCAGTTTTTGTTCGTAGCGAAATCACGGGCTGTTTGTTTCAGAATTGTGATTTCCGGAAATCAAATCTAGGAGCGTCCCGCATTAGCACTAGTCAATTTAGACACTGCAATATGGAGGAGACGGTGCTCTCGTCCGCGAGGATTACTGAGGGCGAATTTCTGCGGTGCGACTTTTCGCAAAATATAGCTAAGAAACTGATTCTTGCAGATTCAAAAATTCGCAACACGAGCCTGATCGGCGTAATTTTAGAAGAATGTGAATTTCGGAAGGTTGAGATCGCGGAAACAAGGTTGGAACGAGTAATTTTTAAAGGATTTAATTCGACCGCAACAAAACTGATAGATAGTGAGATCGTTCGGTGTATGTGGCTAGATTCGAAACTCACTAATCTCGGTATTTACAATTGCAGGGGGGAAAAAGCGCTTTTTGATAAAGATACGAAACTGAACAATAGTGAAATTGCGGAATCGATACTGAATATGATGAACTTTCGGGATCTGGATCTAAGTGGCAACTACTTTAGGGATTCAACTCTGACCTACTCAGATTTCTCAAACGCGCGTTGTGAGAAGATGTTATGGGTTAAGAATAGGATGCTCAACTGCAGGTTCTTGAA
>MDSX01068177.1_pt1 | contig 14598 bp, 20 predicted proteins | sample 811141 | NCBI WGS metagenome assembly MDSX01 (sample SAMN05326642, study PRJNA326480) | marine metagenome | isolation source: seawater | place: Atlantic Ocean: South East | collected 2010
GGGGCAAGATTTGAACTTGCGACCTTCGGGTTATGAGCCCCTAGAGCAAGCCCCAAATCCCTTGGTATCACTGGGCTGCATTTTGGGACTGTACAAGGCAAAGTGTACAAAGTGTCCATAGAAAATTTAGTACGACCCGAAGACTGGCTGTAATGTACCACGGTCATCATCATCGTCATCATCATCATTAAACGGCAATTCACCGAGCATGAGAATGCTCACGATAAAGACAGAGATGACAGGTATAAATGGAAATAAAAAGGCTAATTGAATTACATTCGGGTCTGCTAGTTCATTCATTGAGTAAATAAGCGTTGGATAATTTTTTCTGAGCTTTTTGCTCTTTCTTTAATAGTTTTTTGGCTTCTTTCCTAGAAGTACAGATTGCGGCTTTGGCAGCTATCTTTAATAATTTCCGATGTTGTTTTTCGATGATTTTTAACTCATAGCTTGGGCTATTAATTCAGCAGCACGTCTTTCCTGTGCGTCATCAACTGCCTCTTCTAGTAAATATCCCGTACTAGCTCCCGTAATTAGAGGTATCAATAAGCTGGCATATTTCCCAGCCATTCTTGTTCTACCTAACGAGACTGGAGTTGGTGTGGAAGTGATTTGTTGAAGACGAGTTTTGACAGCAGGGATATGTTGTTCAGATGAATAAATACCGGGAATTAAAGGTTGAACTCTTCTTTCAGCAAGAGAAACTGATGGACCTGTCTCTTGAACATATAGTCCAAGCTTTTTCATATCATCTATTGATATGTATTTATCAGCGGATGGATCAAGTGGACTTCTTAGTGAATCTAATAATGCGGCCTGATTGATACCACCTAATTCAAGTTGTCTTGGTTTCTCTGACTCAATCTGACGAGTCGTCAAAATCAAGTCCTTTATAAATTTATCTGCTTGAGCTTTGCGAAGTGCTTCACTGCGTGGAACTCTTGCTTCAAACTCTTCCTGATTGAATGCCATTAAAGAAGACCTACAGCTAAGGGAGCTTCGGCTTTGAATTTCTCTTCGTTACGCCTAAGAATTTCTCTGATATCCATCAGGTCTAATTCCGATGGTTTTGTAAAGCCATCTTGTCTAATGGTGCTTTTATCAAAGATCTCATTTTTAATACCACCTGTTTCAGCCTGTTCAAAAGGATTGCTCAGGTCAAAACATTTAGGAGGATTTGATTGCAGGCAAATTTGATTTTGCTCTTGCAAGCCAAGTATTGATTGAATTTCTGGTCTACTTCCAGCAAAGAGCATTGGAATATTTATCAATCAGCACTTATTCCCTATTGTAGATAATTTATTCTTCTAAAAGTTTATTCAATAGGGGTCTTAATTCGTGTTCTGGTGGGTAATGTCTCATTATCGCTCTAGCCTCTCTTCTTACTTCTCTGGGAATACGAGGTGTTTCCTTCGTATCTGTCAGCCTCCTTAAGAAGTCCCTGACTCCAATCAAAGATCTGATTTGAGCTTCTGGACTACTAATTCTTAGTTTCATCTTTAATCTCCACCTTTTTACTGTTGTCTCTGATCTCTAACCCATCCCTTACATTTTTAATGTGCCATTTATCAGCCATATCGCTGACAATCTCTCTACCTAATTCCAATGCAAGTTCATCTGATAAACCAGTGAATGTTGCATGAGGATGAGCATGAGGTAAATCGTGGCGACCAGAACGATCATATAAATAGTTCATGAACTCACTTCGGTTCTTCTGAAGCTTTACTGCTTTCTTGACTGATTCACGTTGTTCGATTGATGGCATGTGCGTAATCTTGCGTAATGCAAGCTTAGTCTTCTTTTTTATTCTCTGCAAGATCTCTTCTTCCCCAGAGGACTAACGACGATCTTCTGCCTTTTTCGACTGGTAGAACCTCATGTTGCATAGCAGAAGGAAAGACAATCATCCTTCCAAGTTTTTCTTCCATAGGACTGTTTATATGACCGAATTTCAATTCACCTCCTTCATATTTTTTTCTGTCTGATAAAACTACAGATGCCGAAATATCCCGATCAATTTCCAATCCACTATCTGCATGCTTTTTGTAAAACATTCCTTTGTCATATTCTGCGTACTGGATCGGCTCAATTATTCCCATTGGAAATTTAAAAAAGTCAGTAGCTATAAAAAAATACATTCGCACAACTTTTTCCATAATGCTTTTTATTTTCTTGTTTTTCACATTGCTTTGGATAAAGCAATTTTTAGATTGCCTTGAGTTGTGAATTTGAGCACCCTCGACTAATGATTCCTTACATTTACGATGTCCATAATTTCTAATATATTTACATTCCTCCCAACTCAACACGTCGTCGATGTAAGCGTAATCATGAATCATGATTTTCTTCCTTTGTTGGCTTATCTGCTTTTAATACCCAACCTTTGTGTTGTTTGAAATTACTTTCATCTGGTGATTCGTTGTTACGTTTAAAACAAATCTCTTCGTCTTCAAAGAATAAATTAAAACTAATAATAATCCTGTCCTCACCTGATTTATTTGGTATTGTTCGATGTGGTAACCAAGCAGGGAATAGTAATACAGTCCCAGTTTCTGGTGCTATTTGATAAGTGGTGTAATACGGATTTAATGCTGGATTAGAACCTTGAGTCATTGTTTTGGTTATCCAACTAGGATCTTGCCAAACAATATCTCCACAATTCTTCTCAGCTTTAGCATAGAAAACTGCACTCCATCTGTAATTCGAATGGATATGCATCGGAATAAACGACTCTTCTGGATATAAAGTCGTCCACATATTGCTAATTCTCATGCTGTCTACAAACCCATACCAATCGTTTCCATTGAATGATCTAGTCGTACTCTTATCTACACTTGTAGCCAACATGTGTTTACAGATGTCTTCTAATTCTGTTTTAATGTCTTGCCACTCTTCTTCTCTGACAAGATTTCTTGAATAAAAAGAAGTGACACCATATTTATCAAAGTCTTTTTTATCTTCGCTTGTGGCACCCTTGCTCCACTTTTCGCCTACTAAGCCCTCTATCCCATTTGTTTGATCCCTAAATTTTAGTGCTAATTTTTCAGCTCTTTGAGCTATATCTGTCTTGGCATGACCAACAAAAATAGGCGTTGCAAAAATATCCCTTCTAAAAGGACCAATTCCTGTTTCGCCTTCAAAATACCTTATATCCAAAATGAATTCTCAATCTTACATAGTGTAAGAGAAAGAACTATCTATTGCGTTTATGCCTCGAAAGTACCTTTATTCTCAGCCGTAATTCCATCAGCCGCATTAAAGGTTGGAGTTGGAATATCAACAACAACTTGAGAGACAATACCTGAATCTTTGTTGTAAGTGAATTCATGACACTGGTCTATAGCATCCACTTCATTTACAACTTCACCGAAAACCATCTGTCCACGACCTGTTAGAGGTAGTGCAAGCTTTTCGTCGTTAGTGAATTCCAACACGTTACCGCTCGTGTCATAGCGAACCCATTGTGTCATAACTACCACTCTATAAGGATGTAACCGGGACCACCGTCACCGCCACTTCCATTGTAGGAACTTCCGTTGTAATGCCCTCCAGCACCTCCTCCGCCTGCACCTATTCCTCCGTGTCCTGATATTCCTCTATTACAGCCGGCACCGCCACCTCCTAGTGCTCCGCCACAGCCACCATTACCCCCATAATTCATCTGATCACTATCATTGAAAATGTCTTGTTTTAATCTGTAAGACATTTGGGCAGGCACCCATTCCATTGTTTCATTTTTATCTTTCCAAGGTGCGCTATTACTCGTAACGCCGGATGCACCTGAACCTCCAGCACCAGATCCCCCCGGACATGCTGTCGCATTCATTTGATTACCACTATTTTGTGCTTGAGATGGAACGCTGGCACCTCCTCCTGCTTGCAATCTCCCTAACACACCGTTATACATATCACCTGAAGCTGCTGCTCCAACAACAGTAGACGTTTCACCTGCTGCCCATCCTTTTAAGCCACCTCCTCCAGAAGACGATGCAATACCAAATTTCTGTTCGTATGGACTCCACGAAGTAAGACTTGATCCAGCGCCGCCGCCGCCGCTTGCTCCTCCTGTCTCTTCTCCGTCACCAAAGCTAGCTCCACAACCTCTCTTCCAAGTAGCGCTACCACCCGGAAACATCTGATGAGGATTTGGATTGCCTGATGCGCTTGACATTCCTAGACCTTCACTTACCGAGTTGCCGCTTGCGTATTGATCGCTGTATCCACCTGCTGGGCAGGGTGAGTAAGACGCTGTTCCTCCTTCTATTTCATGACTGCCACTAGGAGGGTTGGAATCGTTATGAATTCCATCGCCACCAATAACATTAGAGCCACCAGTACCACCGCCAGCTCCAGACCAACTGTAATAAGAACTAGATGTTCGAGATCCTTGTGAATTTCCCCCTCTTCCTCCTATGCCGCCACCGCCAGCTCCAGTCCATGAATATCCGTATGAGCTGCCAGAATTACCGCCTCTATTACCATTAGTACCTTTGAATCCGCATGAACCGCCTCCACCACCAGCATAACCTTCTGGCCCCCAACCAATTGCATTCTGGTTTCCTTCTCCACCAGTTCCACCGTCTTGCTTATTGTCTGATCCACTAACTAACCGACTTCCAGTTGTTGTGGAATTACTAGCTTGTCCTCTCGTTCCTCCAGAGCCTCCTTGTTGTTGTCCTCCACGACCATAATCAGCTTCTATATTGATTTCATTTTGGCTTAAAGCTCCTGAGCCATGGACATAACTACTAGTGCCATGGTATCCATCATTGCTACTACTACTTCCAAAATTTCTGCAATATCCAGCGCCTGATCTTCCGGGTCTTATGTTTAGTGTTTCACCAGCGGTAACTGTATATTCTGCTGTGGTGAAAGCACCACCACCGCCACCGGAAGACCCATAATAATTAGTTCCCCTTCTACCTCCTCCTCCTCCTCCTCCGAGGCAGGTTACACGTATTTTCGATACTCCACTGGGGACTGTCCATGCCACGCCCGAACTGCCAACCCTTCTGTTTTGAGCAGTACCATCAATAGATCTTTGAGATTGTGTAATCTCAGTTACCATGCTGGCTCCGACGGTATTTTGCATGTCCTCCCCATAAAAGTCCTGCCACTTCTTGTATGTTCTCGTGTCAGGAGCACTACCGCCTGATGCTGCTCCAGTATCAATCAGGGCTGAAAGAAGTAAAGACATTCTGGTCCTAAATTTTAATCTACTTATCTACTCTTTATTGTAAACAAAACCTAAACGTCTATTATTCTTTAGGCAACAAGTAACCTTCTCCATTTGCTTTTACATCTTCGCCAAGAGTATATGTCTCGGCTGGAGGTGTATAGGCAGTAAATTTTTTAGTTGAACTACTATATTTGTCAAAAACCTTTGTTGTTTTTGTACATTTAATCCAATTTCCGGGTGCTCCACCGGGGTCTTTAGTGACTATGCTTGCTACATAATCACCATCATCTGCTGGAAGAACGCATGCCCAATAAGCCATAATTAATTACCTACCATTCAATAAGAACATAACCGGGTCCACCATGGCCCCCATAACCACCATAACCACTGAATTGGTTGTCACCACCGCCGCCTCCGCCGCCAATACCACCCATTCCACCCATTGCATAGTTTCCACTACCACCTCCACCTCCTAGTGCTCCGCCACATCCACCATTACCTTGCATCCTCATATTATTTTCTCCGTAACTTCTACCATTGACACTACTTGATGCATTATCCCCGAAGAGAGTGAAGGCTAAATTTGCTACGTCCCATTTGAAGGTATACCACCAATTACCAGAGGCATTGTATCGTTGATTCGATGTTGTAGAAGCAGCGCCTCCTCCTCCAGAGCCAGACCCTCCTTCTCCACCCGGATAAGTTTGGTGACCGAAGTTGGCGTTATCACTAGTTACCGCTGCTCCTCCTCCGCCTACTAATCTTCCCAGTATTCCGTTATATGTTTTAGCCTGACCTTCTATAGGTCTACCTGAAGATCCGCCTGATGATCCGCTCCCTGATTCAAGAGTGGCTTGTCCGTTTCCACCACCACCACTACCACCACCTAAAGCAGGAGCAGGATGAATACCGTCACCATGACGAACACCTTTCATGACGTAGAACCATTTACCGTCAGGACTGGACCAGTCTCCTGCTGTAGTAGTTTGGAATCCATAATGATAATTATTATTCCTAGAACCACTTCCGGGTTCTTGCTGTTCTGCATCGGTGTCATAGCCGTCAACGAGTTTAACGTCTAACCAACCTTGACCTCCATTGCAACTGCCAGTGTTAGATGTTTGTGATCCATCACCTCCGTCACTTCTTGTTCCACCCCCAGCACCTGACTGCCACCAACCGTGACCTGTACTATTGTCGCTAGAAGCATCTCCACCTCGTCCACCTATTCCGCCGCCGCCACCTGAAGTCCAAGAGTATCCTCCAGTATTTTCCGCATTGCCACCCCTGTACCCATTGCCCTTATAACTTCCTGCGGAGCCACCGCCACCGCCACCATAACCTTCTGGTCCAAAGCCGAATGATCGACTAGATCCTTTTCCGCTTTGCCCACCTGTATAATTCAACTGATTATTTGCTGCTAATGCACTACCTGATAGTGTTCCACCTCTTGGTGTAGGAGGCAAACCTCCACTTGGTTTTCCTCCATAGCCACCATATGCGTAGACGTTCATTGCTGCCGTACCACCGTCCGAAGACTTTAACTGCACAGTGCTATCTGAACCAGCTCCACCTTCCTGATTACTGCCATATCCTCTACCACCTCTACCTACGTAAATCTCTAAGGTTTGTCCTGATGTAACAGTATATTCTCCAGAAGAAAAGCCACCTCCTTGACCACCGCCACCGCCTTGGTAATGACCTGAATTTCTAGTACAACCGCCACCGCCAGCTCCTACCGTCGTAACACGAACTTTACTAACTCCGTTTGGTACTACCCAGTCGATCTTAGTGTTGTAGGCAACTTTTCTTGATTGCGCCCCTGTACCTGTACCTCCTGATGTATTACCAGCATCTCTTGTGTCGTCAGGTAAGTTGGAATCCCCATACTCTAATGAGCCGAAAAAATCCTGAAAATTCTGAAATTCTAGATTACTTGGAGCGGCACTACCACCACCAGTGTCTTTACCTATTAAGGTCTTTAAGCTTTGTGCCATTAGAACAACCTCCAGCCTTGTGTTGCACCTGAATAAACAAGAGTGAATCCCACGTTTTTAACATCTATATCTAAATCATCTTCAGCACCGCATATCTTGCTTCCATTGCGAGCCAATGTAACCATATTTGTCGCTAGATCACCTGTTGCATCTGCAAGATCTATAAAATCATCCTCACTAGGACTAGATGGCAGAGTAACAGTGAAAGCTCCTCCAGAGGAGTTAAGTAGCAGTGCGTCTCCACTGCTTGCGGTGTAGTTTGCAGTCTTCTCTACCCAGTCTTTTCTGGAGCTTCCTGCTACACCGTCAAATGAAAGTTTGCGTCCCATGATGTATCAGTATTTATTTAGCTTTCAATGCCGTAAGCACTGAACGAAACGTTTCCACCAGCACTACCAACAAAAACTCTTGATTGAGCTTCTACTGTTACTCCAGTTCTTTCAATAGCAGAGTTACCGCCTAGTGCATAGTCGAACTCAAGAAAGTAATCTACGGAGATTGTTCCTGTTGTATTGCCTACAGAACCCGGTACTACGGCTATTCTTACTGTATCGGCAGCACTTGCTTGGTTGCAAGCAGAGACAATAAATGTTGTCGTTGCAGATGCAGTAAATAAAGGAGTAGATGAATAGTCGGGTGATCCTGCGGCTGGTTTTAATTGCCCTTTAATACCTGAAGCCATGCCAACTGTATAAATTTAGCGAGCAAAAAATAATGCCCTGTCTTATTAAGTATAGAGAACTTCTAGATGTACTAAGGTCCAATACCAAAGTCACCGTGTCGTTCTATTCTTGCTCTTATTTTAGCTTTTCCTTTTAGTAATTTTCTTGTCGTCTTTTTATTCTTTTCGTCAATCGCATTAGCCAGCTCTTGTTTTACAACCTGTGCCTTTTGCCTCTTAAACATTAGCCCATTGTTCCGTAGAAGAATGCTTTAGCTAAGAAGTCTGAACTAGTTGTGAACTGACCAGATATGAGTAAGTACCATTGTGCAACCTCTGCCGCATCTGTGATATTTGCACCATTAGAAGTATGATCCGAAACGCTCATATATAAGTTCAAGTTTGGAGCTGATCCAGTAGTTACCAAATCATTCTTGAAATAGTCTGTTGCATCTGAATATCCTCCACGATAATACTGTCCACTAGATAGTCTCAACCAAAGACCTGTGGTATTGAAATCAGTTAAGAAGCTAGAAGTAGAGGTATGACTACTTGAGGCTTGATATGTCTGTCCTAAATGCTGAACAACATCATTCTTTTTGTAAGCTGTTGATCCAGTCCAAGTTCCTTTATTGAATAAAGCTTGTGAATACAGCTCCCAATATGTTGCATCTGGTGGTTCTGTTCCTGTTACAGCAGCTTTGCACCTGTAAATATCTGCATTTAACTTTGCTAAATCGTTAATTTTATAAGCTGTGGATCCATTGTAATCTCCAGTCCATTTCAAGCCTTCAACCCAAATCTCCCAATTGGTTGAGTTTGGTGGCTCAATGTTTGAATGGGCAGCCTTAGCACGATATTGAATACCGTTTAATGTCGCTATATCATTCAGCTTGTAGCTTGTTGCGTTAGACCAAGCACCTGTCTGGTTGTAGCCTTGTACATACTCTTCCCAATAAGTATTATTTGGAGGCTCGTTACCTGTTGACGCTAATTTACAACGATACTGAATACCACTTACTTTGGTAATATCATTGATTTTGTAAGCAGTTGCTGCGTTGTAATCGCCAGTCCAGTTAAAACCAGCAGCAAACTGAACCCAGTAGGACGCATTTGGCGGCTCTTGGTTTGTATTATCAGCAGTTGCCTTGTATATAATTCCATTCAAGTTAGCTAAATCGTTAACTTGGTATGCAGTTGCTGAACTCCAATTTCCAGTATCGTTAAAACCTTCTGCAAATACATTCCAATAAGCTCCAGAAGGAGGATCTTGGTTCGTATGGTTTTGAATGCAAATATAGTTAACACCATTTTGTATCGCTACATCATTAACCTTGTATGCAGTAGCACTACTCCACGTACCTTTGTATTTGAATCCTTCTATAAAGACATCCCAATATGTTGCATTAGGAGGTTCGTTATTTGTTGATGTCTGCTTGTTCTTATAAACAATACCACTGACGTTAACTAGGTCACCGATGGTGTAAGTTGTTCCAGCATCCCAGTCTCCTTTTAGAGATAATCCATCAGACATCTGCGACCAAAAGGTCGTATTGTCAGGAAGGTTCCCTGATGACGCAAGGGTATTGATATAAACGTATGAGTTACCACCGTAGGCAACAACATCGTTTAATTCATAACTAGAACCAGCAGAATATGCTCCTCTCCAGAGAAAGCGTAACTTACCCAGATCAATAATGGTGCTCATACTATTTCAACTTGTAGATGTCCGGGGTGTGATGTAGCCCAACTAAAATTGAGCAATTTATTTGACCACACAACTTCTGTATAGTCCTCTTCATTAATTATATTGTCGTCAGGAAGCTTAATAAAATCGCCATCACTGAGACGTATTAAATCCAGTGCCCCTGTTGACTGATTGTACTTAAATCCATAGGCATTTTTTCCAGACGGCTCAGGAAATTCCTGAATACCCGGAGTTTCTACTTCTTTAAGTAGTTGAATTGAATCAAGACTCATGCGTTAACATCCTCGTAATAAGACAACCAGCAACTAAACGTTTGTGGATTGGCTCCACTTAAATGCGTATAACCATTAGCCCAGACAGCATCTGAATTTGCTGCATCCGCCTCTAATACAACCTTTTGTCCACTATCAATTAATTGAATGGTTTCCCCTGCTTTCACACGTCTATCTCTTGCGAAATAGTGTTTAGCAGAACTACCCCCTTTAATTAGATATACGTCGCAAGGTATATCAAAGTTACTTGTGTTGGAAACAGATAAACCGACAACCACACTGCTTTTAGTTAATGGCTGGGTGTAAATGTTTACTGCACCTGAACTTGGATAACCTGAATTACCAAATGGTAGTGTAGCTTTTTTGAATGTTGCCATTAACCGTAAGCAAGGATATCGTTGATAGACCCACCGCCTCCTGAGCCACCACCGCTAACGACGGTAACCCAATTGTTAATTGAGCCAGCTATATACATACTAAAGCCTCCATTCACTGAGTCGTACCACCAATCACCCTGCTGCAAATTTGAACCTGTTGGAGCAGTTGTGCTATTGAATGTTTTTGATCCTATGTATTCCCATGCACTTCCTGTATATATTTTTAATCTTGTCTCTGTTGTATCCCACCAAAACTCACCTGCTAGAGGGGAACTGGGAGCAGAGGCTGATATGTATGTTTGGGATTCTGCTAATTTCCAATTATTAGAAGATCCATCATATACCTTTAACTGATCTGTAGTCGTGTCAAACCAGAGTAATCCATTCGAAGGACTAGTCGGTGCTGATCCTGAAACGACTGCTGTAGATAGATCTTCTGATGGTTCAGTCCATGCTCCACCTTTATAGATCTTTAAAACATCTCCGTTTGTATCTAGCCAAAGGTCGCCACTTTCTGGATTAGAAGGAGCAGTCGCTGAGACTGTACTCTTCCCTACACCGTTTAATCGGTCAGAACTGGCTAACTCTTGTGGATAGCCATTTACGTAGACAATAGGATTTCGAATTGTCATTAGCTCAATAACACAGGGGTATCAATATTTAGTGCGAGAGTATTTGCATCCAATGCTTCTCCTACCAATACGACATATTCACCAGCAGTTGATGTTGGTGTCGTATTTAAACCACCTGAACCATTTAGGAAATATCGGTCTCCGGGTGAAAGAGTCAATCCTGAACCTGTGATATCAATTTTTCCTGAGAAGACCAATATGCCCAAACTTTCAGCGGCAACGTTCTCTTTTATTAGACCTGCAACTGTCGCAATATCTCGTGTACTGTCTTGTATCGCTTTCATTAGCTTGCCATTGCTATCTATGTAAACGGCTTCACCTTTACTTAAAACCTCACCAGCAGTTAATTCAATTTCAACTGCTGAACCTCCTCCCATTCCTCCGATTGCAGTTTGCAATTCAAGCAAGGCTTGAATGATTCCTCCAGTGTTGTTGTTATACGTTCCCATCTGCCCTCCAGCAGCGACAATGCATGCATTGATGGCAGCGATAATGCCACCAGTATTTTCTGGGTATGCTGTCATTTCTTTATTTTAAGAAGTTCTAAGGAACAATTACTGGAGCACCGATTGAACCTGCTTTTACTATTTCAATCATTGGATAATCGACACCTCCAATATTCACTGTGGATTCAAATTTCTGGTTGGCACTATTAAATATTTTAATTTCTTGTGTTCCTCGTCTACACCACCAATCGTTCTGTCTGCACCAACTCGCTAATGGCTCGTCTGAATCGTTCCATAACATTGGTCGTTGATCTGATCTGATTCCATCTCTTACATCTGATGGTGGAAATAATTCAAGTCCAACAACTTCTGCTAGTGATAAAGCATACCTGTCAAAGTTAATACGATGCTTTGAGTTATATGAATCATATACGTCGTCTGCATATGGTTTTTCTATGGTTGAATCTGTTAGCAAGCCTCTTGTTTCATCGTCGAAATATTGGGTAGGCACGTCACTGGGTTCATACCACGGAATACCACACTCCCATCTCATGGCATGCATGTGTTTACACTCTCGTCTTTCGTCAATCCTTCGTGGAAGAGATCTCCACTGTCTGTAGTAACCAACACCCTGACTTTCCCATGCAGATCTCACATCTCTTTGAACGTTTGGTAAAGGGAACTTATCTTGATCGGCTTCACCTTTTGGAAACTCAAGGTTAGCCAGTGCTCCACCTAAATGGTCTGGGCAGCAACAGAACATTTTAGTAGAAGAACATAGATGTCTTGTACCGCTTGTATTCCATATGTTTGGACTTGATGGGCTGTAATCCAGCTTCTTCCAATAAATTGTGTTGTTGTATTTAACTCTTCCATATGCTTTTGAAAGATCGAACACCAACGTCATCGATCCTGTATTTGCAGACAGCAATGTCAAAGCGACGCTACCTTCTGGTTTCTCGATAATGTCATCGGGATAGTTTGGACCGCTACATGTATCTTCAAATTGCTCGCCTATGAAAATACTAAATATTCCAAGTTGAGCAGTGGTTAAAACTCCTGTTACGTCATAAGTTAACGTGTGATTTGCAGGATCTGGATCTGATGTATTTGTTGTGATTGCAGAAGCAGATATTGGTTGAGGCAAAATAATGCTGCCTCGTGTTCTTTGTCCTACATACCATGCTCCTTCAGGGCTATCTGCACTGGGAAACATCGTGACAATATCCTTAGAAACTCCACTAACAGCTCCAGTTATAAATCGACTATTGCTGTAATAAGCGAGATCATCCCACGTCCTACCTGTTCCAAAGTAATAAGCCTGCCCTAATTGCCAACGCTTGTAATCACTAACACGATTGTAATTCTCCAGTACTGTTCGAAAATATGCAGTTCCATATTGCCCAGCTCCAGTCGCCTTAGTCGGATATAGACCTTTTGATCTAGAGGATCCGACACCTTTATTCATAGGTTTAAAATCAAATCCTTTCTGGCCTAAAGTGCCTAGACCTTTTCCCATTATTAGAAGCTGCTACCGCTATCGAAATATGTGCTACCAGATGAATATCCGCCTCGAATTCCTCTAGCTGCATATGGTCGATCTTCTTTAATCCTTGGACCAGCAGTTATCCGGCTGCGTTTTCTGCTTCGATCACTATATGCAGTTCCGCCTGACCTTAAATCGTTACGTCTACTTCCGGGGAATCCTCCAACAGTAATACCTCTCCTTAATTTGGATAATTCTTCATCCCGATTGGCATTGATATAAGAGTCAGCCTCTCTTCTTGCATCGTCATAGTCAGACTGCAATTGATCGATTCGATCACTAGCTGCTGTACCACCTTCATCCCCTCCATATAACCTGACCATTTCTTTTGCTTTGTCGTTATATAAACGTTCATATTCATTATCTGAATTCTGATCACCCATCCATTCGCCCGGAAGTTTTCCGTCGCCTTCAGGCTTTTCATTTGGATCTGGTCCCATATAAGTACCAGACGTAGGACATGTACCGTCAGGATTTCTTGTCTGACCATTAGGACATGGTGCTGTACTTGGAGGCTCTTCTCCTCCTCCGCTACCACAGTCCGCAGGGTTTATAACTTTAGATCCGTCTGGGCATGTGTGATAATTCGGTATGGTCGCATCAGGTTTACAATTTCCATCGTCACCCCTTGACATACCTGCTGGGCAAGGAGCTTCTGGAGTTGGAGTCGTAGGACACTGAGAAGCATCGCTAACTATTGAACCATCTGGACAAACATGTTCATCTATGGATCCAGTTGGCCTACATGATGTCCCATCCCAAGCTGTACCTTCAGGACAGTTGCTTGGAATAGGAGCACAACTAGTACCTCCGGGTGGTCTCATTTGACCTTCAGGACAAGGTGCTACTTGGTTACATTTTGAACCATCCCAATTACCACCACTTTGAGCACAAGCGTATTCATCTGATCGTCTGATATTGGCTAAAACATCATCACGAGATGCTCCCTTGTTGTTTATATCATTCAACCAATATTTCCTACCTTCATCCGCAAGGTTCCTACCTAATTCACTCTTGTAGACATCACCCAACCATTTTTCATCACTGATATTAAAATTGTCTTTTACATCGTCTCTTGTCTGGGTTCCATCAATCAGTGACTTCTTCCAGTAATCCATACCTTCAGCATCAGGATCACGGTCAAGAATATTTTCGTACAGACCTTCTAAGTAATCGCTGGCTTGTGTAGAGAACTCTTCGGATCTACGAATATTTGCTGCAACGTCATCACGAGATTGACCAGTAGCTAAGTCTTTAAGCCAATACCCAATTCCTCCGCCATAAGGATCAGCAGCGTCATCAATATTATCTAGTGTCCCTCTGTCTAAACCCTCTTGGTATTGCGACTCGATGAATGCTTTGTTGCTTTCTAAATCTGCGGCCTCTTTAGATCCCTCTATGTTTGATCTAATGTCAGCAAGAGTCTGATTCCCTGATTCGAGTTGCTTATACCAATAATCTTCTCCACCTTCATCACTATTTCGTTCTAAGACATCTCTATAGATATCATTGATAGCCAGTCTTTTACCTTGCTCACTCTCTGGATCTATATAAGGAAGAGTGTAGATAGGACCATCGTCATCATCCGGTGCTGGAGCTGGAGAAGGTGCTGGAGCTGGAGCTGGACTTGGTGCAGGTGCTGGCGCATTAAAGGCTGCAACTGTTGAATTAACTGTATTGTTATATTCCTCTTCTGCATTGTATGGAGCAGGAGCTGGAGAAGGTGCTGGTGCTCTAGCGGCTGTTAATGCATCCTGAAATGATTGCTCATCAGCGACCC
>MDSX01052597.1_pt1 | contig 14597 bp, 8 predicted proteins | sample 811141 | NCBI WGS metagenome assembly MDSX01 (sample SAMN05326642, study PRJNA326480) | marine metagenome | isolation source: seawater | place: Atlantic Ocean: South East | collected 2010
GCGAGGGTCGCGCGCGCGCGCGCGATCGAGGGTCGATCGACGCGCGAGGGTCGCGCGCGCCGCACACGACGACGTCGACGACGACGACGACGACGACGACGACGCGCGAGGTGCGACGAGGCGCGAGACGCGCGCGCGCGAACGACGCGCGCGAGCGACGCGCGCGCGCGCGAGGCGGCGGCGACGACGAGGCGCGAGCGCGGCGCGCGATGCGGGATGGCGGCTGCGGCGCGGGACGCGCGGGGAAGATCGATGAAGATCGGACGCGCGCGATGGGAACGGCGCGCGACGCGGGACCGGGCGACGGGAGACTGACGAGTGATGGTGGATCGGACGCGCAGAGTCAGTATATGGACAGAGCGGACGCGAAGACGAACGAGGGGAAGACGCTGCCGAAGCCGAAGATCCCGACGCCGAAAGTCGCGGCGAGCGGGACGACGACGAGCGGGAACGGAGCGAATGGGAGCGCGCGTGATGGCGATGGGAGAGCGAAAGTGACGGGGAGTAAAGAAATTCCCGCGCCGAAGATCGCGGCGCCGGTGCCGAAGAGGGTGGAGGATGGACGAGGGCAAGCGGCGAGCGCGGCGAGCGGGAAGACGAGCAAGGCGAAGCCGCTCGCGAACGGAGGGACGAAGGAGACACACAACGCGCGCGAGGGGTCGAATAAGATTCAAGATGCCGTTGTGCCCGTCGCAAAGACGATTCCCGCGCCAAAAGGGGTGAAGGTGAGCGTGAATTCGACGGATGGGACCGCGACGGAGTCCAAAGTCGCCGCCGAAAGCGCGACGAAGGCGTCGCCGACGCCGCCGATAGAAAATTTGCACATTTCTGCGGTAAAACCGCCTTTGAGTCCCGCGAAACCGGTGGGGGTGTACGTGCCGCCCAGTCAGCGAGGGAGATCCACGGTCGAGGATAAGTCGGGCTCGAAGAGGAATAAACAGAAGGAGAATTTCGTCAATCCGAGGGATGATCCCGATTACAGACGAGGCGACGGCGGCGTTCCCACGTTCAAAAGCTCGAACGATGTACGAAACGACATCGCACGCGGCGGTGACAAACAGAGCCGAACAGACACATCGACGGCGAAGGCGTCGAGTCTGACCATCGAGAGCGACGAAAAAGATAAGAAGGCGCAAGCAGCGGCGCAGCCCGGCGCGAAAACGACGAAGGAGATCAGAAAAGCGCTCGACGAGAACGACATCCAGACGGCGATGGAGCTTTTCCACACTCGTTCTGAAGCCGGGCTCGTGAACGCCGACGCGAGTCGCTTGTTGCTGCACTACTGCATCAGAACTCCCGGAGCGCTCTTGGACGGGTTTGCCGTCGCTTCATACGCTACGCAGAAAAAGTTCAAGATTACGATGAGACAATTCACAGAGATTTTGATGGCGTTCCCGCAGCGGGCGAATCCCATCGACGCCATGGAAATCTTGAATGCCATGGAACCAATGATCCACTACGAATCCAAGTCCATCGCTAAGTACCATTTCCACTTCGCCAGACTCGTGATTCACGAATTCTTGGAAGAAGCGCTTCAAACGCTCGATCGCATCGAAAATGCACCGTCCTTTGGTTTACAAGAGAATGGTTTGGCGGCGATGGACGTCGTTATAGAACCAGACAGGGGCGGCGGTCCCAAGGGTGCCGCTCCCAAGGCGGGTCAACTTGTTTTAAACATTCCCATGCTTGGCATCGAACTCTCACGATCGTTGTTGAAAGGAGACATGCTTCTTTTGTCCAGAACCGGCGCCACCGATCGCTCGTTGACGCTGGGCGAGCTCCCCAAGGGTTCGCGCGGCTTGGATGAAAACTCGCGCTCGCGCACGGGTGGATACCACGCGGAGACTGAATTTGAAGCCGAAGTGGTGTCGAGCATGAACAAAGTCACGGTCAAGCTAGTGGGCGTTGGTGCGGAAACTGCGGCCACGGTCTACGGTGGGGGCTGGCGTATCGATAAGCTGGCAAACAGAACATCGTTCCATCGTCAGCTCAAGGCGATGGAAGACATGATGCAGGTGAAACAAGGTAACAGTACCAAGGCTGGTGTTGATGTCAACATTCGTGACACCCTCATCGCTGGCTGGGACGGTAACAAAGAAAAGCACAAGGAAATCCCTGAAATGTGCGAAGCCAATCTTGCGGAGCACATGCACATCGCGACGCGTCAAAAAATGATCGATCAAGCCAAGGATATTCCCGCGATGCAGCACATGAACCAATCTCAAATTGATGCTCTCATGGCGGCGCTTTTCAATCGTGTGACGTTGATTCAAGGTCCACCGGGTACGGGTAAGACGCACACCGCAGTCGCTCTTGTTCAAATGTGGCTCAGATGCCGAACGTCGCCGATTTTGTGCACGTCTGACTCGAACATCGCGGTTGATAACTTGGTCGACGGCTTAGCGAGAGCTGGCGTGCGTGTCGCTAGAATTGGCCGCCCCGAAGCGGTTCGTCAAGATCTCATGCCTTACATGATCGAAAGTATTGCTGGCATCGATCAAGACTGTCGATGGTCCAAGCAGCAGCAGCGCTCCGCCATCACCAACGCGTTGCGTCAGGCGGAGGTGATTTGTGCTACTTGCGCCGGTGCTGGGAGCGATATCTTGGAAAAATACTCATTCCAAGCCTGTTTGATCGATGAAGCCACGCAAGCTACAGAGCCAGCGACTGTGATTCCGCTTACGAAAGGATGCAAGCAGGTGGTGTTGATTGGTGATCAGAACCAGCTACCGCCGACGATCATCAGTCGTGAAGCGGAGGCGGCTGGTCTAGGCGAAAGTTTATTCGAGCGTTTCATTCGTGCGGGCATTCGTACGTACATGCTGAAGGTACAGTACCGTATGCACCCCGCTATCGCGTTGTTCCCGTCGAAGACTTTTTACAAAGGCGAGCTTCTGTCTGGTACGCCGCCGAGTCAGCGGCGAGCGCCCGTCGGTTTCGACTGGCCGGTTCCCGCCGTACCTATGGCTTTTGTCAACGTTGAAGAGGGAGCCGAACGCTCGGATGGGTCTTCGCAAACCAACCCTGCCGAAATCCAGCGCGTCGTGAACATTGTCAAGAAGCTCGCTGGCCAACACGAAGTGTTGCCGGGTGACATTGGCGTCGTGACTCCTTACAGCGCGCAGGCGCGAGCCATCAAGAAGATTCTTCGCGGTAACGCACCGGAGCGCACACGCTTCGATGCACCCGCCGATCCAACATCAATGAAAGCGGTAGAAGTTGCCACTGTCGATGGCTTCCAGGGTCGTGAAAAGGAAGTCATTGTGTTCTCGTGTACTCGAGCGAACATGAACGGTAACGTCGGTTTCTTGGCGGATACTCGTCGCGTCAACGTCATGCTCACGCGAGCGAAGCGGGGTCTGATCATCGTCGGGCACATGAAAACCTTACAACAAGACGAAATCGTCTGGAAGGGATGGTTGAAGTGGGCGCGAGAGAGCGGTCTCATCTGCGGCTTGTCCGCCACCGATTCCGATGCCGCAAACAGACTTGCGTCCATCGGCATGAGCGCGGCGAACGAGATTGGTGGCACTGGCATCGGGCAAACGTACATCCAGAACGCTTTGGGCAAGCCCGTGTCTTGGGCGACAGGGCAGCTGAAGGAGTCCACCTCACAACCGAAGCTTGCAGAGCGCGACGTAATTCCGGATGCTTGGGACGATAGCGACGACGAAGAAAACATCAGCACTCAAGGCGTAAATACGATAACTAGCGTTTCATCGATGACGGGGATGGCCGATGAAGCCTGGGATTCCGACTAGAGGAGGTTAAAACAATTTGATTTGAGGCGAGAGAGAACATGTATAAGTACTAGAGGAGGTTTAGATTTAATACTACCGAGTTGAATTCATTAATCATGATCCCACGCTACGCTAAGCTATACACGCCATGCGACGTGCTCATCTACGTCTCGGCAAAAACTTTTCGCCTCGCACTCGAGTACGACGTTGCCGCTCGCTTGGCTTCATCGTACGTCCATCCATTCACATTTGGTGCGCGAAGTGCGCACGCAGGTGTGTTTTGCACGACTTTGACTAAGTTTGAGAATTGATACCAAAGCACCGCTCGAGAGCAAATGGAAATCGCACCGCCGCCTCCAATGGAGACACCGGTGCGTCCGTCGTGCGCGGAAGGCGTACCTTCGCCGAACGACCAAGAAATGCTTTCATCACCGTCTCCCGCGAGTTCTCGACCACCACTTGCGGTGTCGCCACCACCACTCTCTAGTTTGATACCGCTATACATCATCCACGGATGCGGAAGCGCATCCGTCGCGAGCGCTCTGCCGCGACAACACGTGGCAAACGTGCAGCGCGCGAAATCGAACTTACGCCCGATGACGACGGACGAAAGACGCACTGGCTCAATAAAATGACTGAGTAACGCTCCTTGTAATCCAAGCGCGTGCCATCGAACAATTTTATCGCTGCACGACAACGACTTTCCAGCGACGCCCAACGCGAGCTCGGCGTTTGGGATTAAAACGCACCCCGGCGGAACTTGACCTTGGTCATCGCCATCGTTTCCCTTGTAGGACGAGCCAAACCAGAGTGAATTCTTCAACGGTATATCATGCATTTGATACGCCTCGCTATGGTCGTCGACCCAATCGTGCGTCACCGTACCCTTTGGCCCCGCGCTTGCCGCCCCGCAGGGCGCCGTGGAGACGTACAAGTGAGCAGCAACACCGCGTTTGAGCGTCGCCGCGCCCTTTGTGGTTATTTCAAGCCAAGAAGATTCCCCGGAGCGAACGAACGATTCAATTTCTCTGTATAGAAATCGAAGAAAGCCTCTTCGAGCGAGAACTTCGGCGTGACTGTCGTGCACGTGCGCGTTCCAAAGGCAGTCTTTACTCGCTCGCTCTATCGCCGTGGCGACATCGCAGGGAATGAATTTCGTACCGACACCGAGAGACACGACCGTGATGTCGTGCGGTTCGAGCTCTTTCACATCTGTCAGGACAATTCCAGCGATGACCGCCGTCCCTCTCGTCGCTGCGGCGTGAGAGGCACAGCGAACTTTATACTCCGCGCCGACTCTCGCTGCGATTCTGTTCGCTAAGCGCGAAGAGTCGTCGTCGCGACGTTCACTCGCCTTGGCGGCTTCGATCTCGGCTCGGTCAATGTCTTCTGCCGTCGGCGACGGACACGAGCTCGATTCAAGCGCCCGAACGACGACAGTCGCGGCATCGACGTTGATGTGTGTTGAACAACACTGCGTGATGCGCGCGGCTAATTCGCCGTCGATGTCGTTGCCGTGAATCCATACCGTTCGCAACGGTGTACCCGCGTCTCGACGCGCGACCAGGGCGCGTAAAAGCGCCTCACCGCCAATGTCCGTAATACCATTATGATCCACATGCAGTTCAATGAGCTTTGAACGCGATGAGGAGCGCGTCATTGCTACTGCAATCGCCACGCAACCGGCGTCCCCGAATCCGTTGCCGCCGACGTCCAAGACTTCGAGCGCAAGGTGCGATTCCACCAATCGCGCCAACGCCATCGCACCCTCAATTCCTATATTGTTTGCGTACATTGCCAGTTCACGAAGGTTACTGTGCGTTTCACGCAACGCATCTGCTATATGAACGCACCCAAGAGAGCCTATACCGTTGTGATGCGCGCCCACTGCACGCACGCTCTCGCCCTTCTCGCGTAAAGCGGCTGCAAGTATCGAGGCTCCTTCGTCGCCTAAATGCCGATCAGAAACACTCTTTAACGCTTCATCACACTCATCGTATCGAATAAAATTCGCCGCAGCCTGCCCAGAGAGCTTTCTGAACGACTCCGTGCCGAATCCTGGATTCCCGCTCGCGTTGACGCTAGTCACTCGCGACGCGGTGACGCCGTTTCGTAGCGCCACCATGCCGTCTTCACCGAGCGCATTATCGCGAACGTCCAGCTTGACCACACCCATACACGATGCGAGCGCTCTGTTTACACATCCATCGACGTCGTCGTCCGTCAAGCCCATCTTACGAAATGACAAGACGGCCTCCTGGCCGTCTCTCAGCGCCGCGGTCGCCTCCGCCGCACGTTTCCTTCTCCAGTTTTCCCGACACTTGAGCGCCACCGCCGCCACAGTCTCCGCGTGCACGCGATGATTATTCGTCAATATAATCTCTACCACATCATCACTCCCCGCGCACGCCCTCAACAGCGCCTCGCCGCTCTCCTCGTCGACGTCGTTATCGCGAAGGTTCAAGCTCTCGCATCGCCGTTCGTTCTCGCTCCGCGGCGCCTCGAGCATCTCCACTAAAATCTTTACCACGCGCCCGGCAAGCGCGCATTTCGCGAGATTGAGCTTCCTTACGCGCAACAATTGACTGACGAAGTGTCGAACGACGTGCTCATCGACGTCGTCGTCGTCGCCGAGCGTCGGCGTCCCCGCCAGCGACAGTTCCTCCAACGCCCATTCGCTCGCCCCGAACGATTTCGCACTCCTAAACGCCCGCGCAATATCCTCGAACGTGAGCAAGGCTAAGGAACACGACAAGTTGAGCGCGTGCACGCCGTGTTGATGCGCCGAAATGAGCGTCGCGCGCAACGCATCGGCGTTTTCTAAGCGCAAGCCTTTGAGCGCGACGCACTTTTTGTCAATATTTTCCGCGTCGCGCGCCTCGACGCGCTCGCGAATGAGCGTCTCGACGCCGCGCGCGTCAAGCGGTGGTCTATTGACTTGACGCCGCGCCGCGCGGGACTGCGTCGGGCGCATGGCGCATGCGCCGGGGATCGTCGGCGCGAGCCGCCGCGAAGTGGGGCGTCTTACGTCGAATACACGCTATAAGTTTTATCATTAAAAGACGCAAACTAACGACGAGGGCGAGGACGCCAGACGACATCACACCATACCATCACCCTCTTCCTCGCTCTCGTCCTCTTCGTCCTCTTCGTCGTCCTCGCTCTCGTCCTCGCTCTCGTCCTCGCTCTCGTCCTCTTCTTCGCTCTCGTCGTCCTCGTCGCCCTCTTCGTCCTCGACGTCCTGCGAAGCTCCCGCGCGTTCGCGTCCCATGACGTCTTGTAAAATATCAACCGCGTCCGTGGCTTCGTCGTACACCGTCGTCAACGTCTCTTCGGCGTCCGCGAGTTCGTCGACGTCGTCCGCGCCGCCCTTTGTCATCGCGCTCGCGTGCAACACCAACTCCAACCGCCCCAACAGCGCTTGCAGCGGTCCTTGCATCGCCACATGACTCTCAATCGTCTGCGACAACCGCATGAGCGTCGTTCGCGCCTTCGGCGCGCTCGACGCGTACCCCGCGTGGTGCAACAAAATCGTCCTCGCCCGCTTCGCGCACCGCTCCCCCGAGTTCGGTTTCGCCTGCGCCCTCGCCGCGCATTCGCTCAGCAGCTTCATCGCGTGCGTCGAGCTCAACTTCGCCACCGTATTCGCGATCGTCGTTCGATCGCTCACGCTCAGGCATCGCTCGATCAACGCCGCGTCGTCCGCCCGCAGCGCCTGCGAGAGCAACGCCGCGAGCGAATCCGCCCTCGCCTTCGTCCCTCGCTCCGTCCCTCGATCACCGCGTCGCGCGTCGCGCAGCGCCCCGTCCAGCGGTCGCTTCTGATCGCCGCTCGCCTCGCCGTCGCTCGCGTCGCGCAGCGCCTTGGCGCGCGCGCCCAGCGTCGTCGTCGCCGCCGCCGCCGCGCGCGCGCGCGCCTTCGTCGCCGGCGTCGTCGTCGTCGTCGTCCGCCGCGCGCGTCGCGCGGGCGTCCATGACGGAGGGAGGGTAGTGATGCTTCGTCGTCGCGCCGTCGTCGCGCGCGCGCGCGCGCTTCGGGGACGCGCCGCGCGCCATCGCGGCGGTGTGCGGGGCGCGCGCCGCCGTCGGCGTCGACGCGGCGCGAATCACGCACACGGCGTCACGTTAAAACCATGTGCGCGCAATAAAACTAAATATCAATTGGTACTAAATACACATACATCATGTTTCGGACATATAGTGTATGTGTAATTAGTGTGTATACGTATATACATCGCCATTCGAACCGCCCCGCCCGACAGCTGGGTCGATCTCGCGCCGGCGTCACGCGCCGACGCGCGCGTCGTCCCGACGGCATGCGCGACGGCGAAGACGCGTCGCGCGCGCGCTCCGGACGACCGTGCGCGCTGTGCTCGACGACGAAGCGAAACCCGCGACCGAAAAAGGTTTTGAAGAAGTGCTACGACGCCCTCGACGCGGACGTCGTCCTCGGACCGCTGCTGCTCGACGATCGCGGCGGCGCGCGCGGACCGGTGTACTGTCACCAGGCGTGCGCGCTGTGGTGCCCGGAGGTGTACTTCGACGCGAGGACGGAAAAGCTGCGAAAGCTGGCGGAGGCGCTGCGGCGCGCGCGAAGGATACCGTGCGCGCGGTGCAAGGGGAAGGGCGCGGCGATCGGATGCGCGGTGGAGGCGTGTCCGAGGAGCTATCACTTTGCGTGCGCGCACGCGGACGGATGCGCGTTCGTGCAGGGGGAGTTTATGCTGGCGTGTCCGAGACACGCGAGAAGGATGGCGAGCGAGCGGGCGGACGCGCGATGGCAAGACGCGGGAGTGGAGGACGCGGTGGAGGAGGGGCAGGGAAAGGGCGCGGGGTCGGGAGACGGCGATGGATCGAACGATAGGGGGGTGAGCGGCGCGAGAGATGGGTCGAATGGGGCGACGGCGCCGGTGGAGGCGCCGCCGCTCGCGGCGCCGGGAGCGACGCCCATTTTGAATAGGATTCGCGCCACCGCGGAGATTAGTAGAGGTAGGAAACAGAAGAAGAGGAAGCGAGTGAAGTTGGCGGACGATAAGTTTATGAACACGCGCGAAGGAGCGATTTATCGCGCCGTGATGGAGGCGGGGGTGCGTTTGAACGCGGAGAAGGAGAAGAGCACCGGCGCCATCGCAGACGACGACGAAGCCTTCAGGCTTCGCGAGTCGAGACGATTGGACAAGGACAAGGAATTGATTCCACGAGTCGTCATCGGTGGTGGTCTTGGTACGTCGACGTACTCCGCCGGCTGGGAGTCTCTCGCAGGCATGGAGGAGCACGTCAAGACGCTCAAGGAGTTGACGCTCCTGCCGCTCGCGTACCCGGAGATGTTTGAAAGTCTCGGCGCGGGCGCCGCGCGTGGCGTGCTTTTGCACGGACCTCCAGGAACGGGAAAAACAGCCGCTGTGCGTGCGATGCTCGGCGCCGCGGCGAGAGGACCGAGACCGATTAGCTTTTTTAGCCGGCTCGGCGCGGATTGTTTGGGCAAGTACAGCGGCGAAGCCGAGCGCAAGCTCCGGTTGTTGTTTGAAGAGGCCGAAAAGCGCCAGCCGAGCATCATATTTTTCGACGAAATCGATGGTTTGGCACCCGCGCGTCGAGGTGGTGGCGGCTCGGGCGCGCAGGATGAGATTCACTCCTCAGTCGTCGCCACTTTGCTCGCGCTCATGGATGGTTTGTCTGGTCGAGGGTCTGTTGTCGTTGTCGCATCGACGAATCGTCCCGACGCCGTCGATCCCGCTCTGCGCCGACCTGGGAGATTCGATCGCGAGCTATTTTTTGGTCTTCCAGACGCTGAAGCGCGTGCGGACATATTAGCCGTGCACACGCGCGCCTGGACGCCTCGGCCGAGTCGCGAGACGCTCGAAGCAGTCGCGAGCCGCACGGAGGGTTGTGCCGGTGCTGACTTGCGCGCGGTCGCGAACGCGGCGTTGATGAGTGCGCTCAAGCGTACGTGTCCATCACTTCTTAGCGGAGATCCAACGCGCGATTCTTTGGCGGTCGAGCTCGAAGCGCGACTGCCGCCGCCAGAGAGCTCGAAGACGGCTTTGGAGGAGGCTCGCGTGGCGCACGAATCAGGACACGCCGGCGCTTTTTTGGCGCTCAAGCAATTCGACGCGCTCGCGATGCGAGTCAAAGTATACTGGCCCTTAGAAGACGCTCATCACGAGGCCACGATTGTCGGCTACGACCGGAATACGGTCAGTCACCGATTGCGATACGACGACTCAAACTTGTTCAACGGCGAGGACGTTTGGATGCAACTCTTCCGGCCGAACGTCGGTCTCGAAGTGGTACCGAGCGATTTAGAAAAACATCCGGTAAAAGCAACGGTACGCACGCGGGTCCGCGAGTCGTTGGAGGACGCGAACGACTTACTCGAGAAGTATCGCAACAGTCGTCGAGACGGCGTTTCTGTGTCTTCGCGAGACTGGACGCACGCTTTATCCACCACGTCTAACGCGTGTTCGGCGAGAAGCGCCGCTGCGGCGCTCGTGCCGCGCGGGAAACCGCTCGAAAGCTTTTTAGTCCCTATCCTTGGTGGCTCGGTTCGAAAAGTGATGAGCGAATGCTTCAAGCGCGGCGCACCGATGACGCCCAAGTGTCTCTCCGCGGCGAGCGCGTGCGCCGACGCCGACGTCGCCGACACAGTCGTCGAAGACGCTCTCATCGCCGCTGGTGCGTTTGAACGCGGTTCAGCTTCAATCGAAGACAGAGATATCGTGCCTTTGACTCATCCGTCGGCATCCGGGGACGATAATTCCGTTCGAAGCGGATGTCGACTCTTGCTCGCGGGCGAAAGCGACTGCGGCCAGCGGGAAATCGTAGACGTCGTGCTGAACTCTTTGAGCGGAACTTCAACGCACTTGATCAATCTTGCATCGCTGATATCGCATGGAGATGGCGACGCCGTGCGCGGTGTGGCGGCTGCCTTACTCGAGCCTCTAAGGCAAGCGACGCGAACGAAAACGACGCTCGTGATGCCAGACTTGGACTTGTGGGCGCTAGCGGCTTCCACCGATGGCTCCGGCGACGTCATCGGCGTCACGACGACCGCGCTTTGGGATCTCGTGCAGAGCACTATTGCAGATTGCTACGCAGCACCCAGCGCGGGCGATGGTGGCCTGTACGTCGTGTCGTTCGTCAACTTGCCCACAGAGACGCTTCCTGAAGCCGTACTCCACTTTTTCGAGTGCGACGGCGCGGCGATGGATGTCGAACCTCAGTTCTCCGAAGACCGCGTCAAAGAGTGTGTTGAGCGCGCGGTGTACGAGATCGCCACCGTCGACGTCGCGTCTGCATACGCCGAAGCGCGGCATCACGCATACGCGAAGAGGATTGCCTCGCGGCGCGCGCCGAAGACGCCGTCCCCCGCCGTCGTCGCGGACGAGGAAACGGCGAACGAAGCCGCGTGCGAGGCGCTTCGAATCCGTGTCAGACGCGCACGTGCCATCGTTCGCGCGGCAATCGCAAAGTGTGTCAAAGAGCTTCTGAAAACGCACCGATTCGATCGATTTTTCAACCGCTCCGAGCAGGCTGGAAAACTCATTCAACTGGCGTTGGATCGTAAAATAGGCAATCCGAATCGGTTCGTGAAAGATCTTCGCGCGTGCGCCAGAGCTTTGAAGCCTCGACGCGTGACGCACGCCAACATGCACAAACCGATCGCGTCGTTGGGATTCAGCGCGGTGGACACCCTCGAAAGTTGGTTCCATCTCGGCGTCGCCAAGCTCTACGACGAGTACGTCGCGACGGACGCCGAATACGACGAAGCCTTGGCGTCGCTCGCCAAAGTCTCCGGCTTTTCCTCGTCGACGACGCGCGCCGCGAGACCCGAGGTGAGCGCACCGTCGACAATTCGTCCCCCGACGCCGTCCTCGGACGTCGTCGCGCCGCCCCGTCTCCCTCCGCGTCCGCTCGACGTCGTCGTCGACGACGTTCGCGCCGCCCTCGCGCGCGCGCTCCCCGCCTCATCCGCCGACGTCTCCCTCACCCTTCCCGCGCTGCGTCGCGCCGTGGACGCCACCAGACTCGACGCGCGCGCCCTCGAGCGCGTCTGCGTCGCCGTGAATCCGCGGTGAACCGTCCGAGCGCGCCGCGTCGTCGCGAGCGCGAATGTAAGATGTAACCAACCGACCGACCGACCGTGCTCCGACCGTCCGCACACCTCCGCGCGTCGGCGCGTCGCGTCGCGCGCGCCATGGGCGCGTCCCTCGCCGCGTGCGCGTCCCCCTCGCGCGTCGACGGCGTCGCCGTCACCGACGTCGACGTCGCCGTGCTCGACCTCAAGCGCGCCGAGCGCCGACTCGACGCCCACCTGCGCCGCGTCGACGCCGACATCGCGCGCGACGTCGCGCGCGCGCGCGCGCACGCGTCCTCCCCGAGCGTCGCGCGCGCGCACCTGCGCGCGAAGCGCGCGCGCGAGGCGGTGCGCGCGCGATTGAGCGCGCTGACGCTGACGGTCGCGACGGCGCTGATGGAGATCGACGCCGCGCAGGCGAGCGCGGAGACCGCGCGGGCGCTCAAGAGCGGCGCGGACGCGATGCGCGACGTCATCGCGGCGTGCGGTGACGTCGAGGCGGCGATGGAGGACGCGGAACGCGCGAGGGCGTGGGCGGCGGCGGCGAGCGCGGACGCGCCGACCGGGACGCGGGACGAGGACGTCGCGGACGAGTACGAGGCGATGGTGCGCGAGATGAACGCGGAGGCGAACGAGGCGCGCGCTATGGTCGAGGATGCGTTAGAGTTACCGTCGGTGCCGACGCGCGCGAGCGCAGACGCGCGAGGCGAGATGGGGACGGACGAGGCGAGCGCGGCGACGCGCGCGGCGTCGAGGCGGCGCGAACGCGCGGCGGCAGAGTGACGCGCGCGAGATGTCGCGCGAGGTCGCGAGAAGCGCGCGGACGGTCGCGCGCGTTTCGAGGCGTCGCGCGGGAGGCGCGCGGGCGACGCGCGACGCGAGGCGCGGGAATCGTCGTCGGGAACGGGACGCCGTCGCGGGATCCTTTTTCGGACGCGACGACGCCGAGCAGTGGCTCGCGGCGGGCGACGGCGCGATCGATGATTCGACGTCGACGTCGGCGACGTCCATCGATGCGTCGCTCGCCGAGCTCACCAAGCGCCGCCGCGGGTTGACGCTGTTCGAACGAGAGATGGATAAAGAGGACGAGGACGACGTAGACTTGCTGGCGTGCGCGTGCTACGTCGCCGCGCACGCGAATCCAGACATCGACGTCGAAGACGTGCGACGGGAAATCGACGCGTGCGCCGCGCTCGTGCGACGTCGATTGGACGCCGACGTCGACGCGCGGTTCCCGTTGCGCACGATCAAAACGATTTCCCGGGCGTGGTCCACGGATTTAGGCTTCAAGGGCAACGTAGAGAATTATTACGAGGTGGAAAACTCGTGCGTCGACGACGTGCTGAGGCGAAAAGTTGGGATTCCCATCACGCTGTGTTTGATTTACATGGAAATCGCCAAGCGCGTCGGCGTCGACATGGTCGACGTCGGGATTCCCGGACACTTGCTGTGTCGACCGCTGGCTGAAGGCATGGAGGTGCTCGTGGATCCGTTCAACCAAGGCGACGTCTTATTCATCGAAGAAGTCGAGGATATTTTGAGCAAAAATTCCTTGTTCGGAGAAGGCGGCAAAGTGCAGATCGAGCGCTCGTTTCTCCAAGAGACAAAGATACGTAAAAAGGCGTTTCTGACGAGGATGCTGGTGAATCTCAAGTCGATTTACTTCGCTCGCGAAGATTACGAGCGCGCGCTGCAGATCACCGAGTACATGATGGCGTGTAACCCGTACGAGTCGCTGCGAACACCCCTCGTGCGCACGATGGGGGTTCTATATTTCAAAACCGAGCGTTGGATGGACGCCCTGGAGACGTTTACGTCGCTGAGCGACGCCGACGTCGACGACGAGATCGACGCGTACGTCGAGCACATTCGTCGCGTTTTAGCGCTCGAGAAGGACGTCGTCGCGGACGAACAAAACGACGACGACGACGACGACGGCGAAGCGCGCGCGTAGCGATAGCGATAGATACTAGTAGCGATGATACATTTCTCGAAACGCGCGCGCCCTTCGTCGTCAACACCGCCTCGCCTTGCGCGCGTTCAACTTTTTATTCTTCTTCTTCTTCTTCCGCGCCGCCGTCCCGATTCGCGGTTCTCGCCCCTCCCCCTCCCGTTCGCCCCCCCCTTTCGCTCTCGTCTCCAGCGCGACGTCGCTCGCGCCGTCGAACGCCAACTTCCCGATCAACCCTCCGCTCGTGCTCGCCACCGCCGCCGCGCTCGACGCCGCGCGCGTCGCCTCCCTGTACGCCTCCGCGTCGATCGTCGCCCGCCGCGCCGTCTCCCGCGCCGGCATCACCCCCACCACCGTCGGCGTCCCCCCCGCGTCGCTCGCGCGCGCCGATTCGCGTCCCTCCGCGGCGTCCCGCGCCGCCAGCCGCTCGAGCGCCGCCTCGACGAACGCCGCTTTCCGTCGATGCGCCTCCGTGCGCGCGCGCTTCTTCAGCGCCGCGACGCGCGCGTTGTGCGCGTACTTTTTCGTCAGTCCCTTGGTGCGCGTGCCCTTGGGGCACACCATCGCGTCGCGCGTCGCCGCGTCGCCGCGACGAGTGCGGCCGGCGTCGTCGTCGCGCGCGCGCCGACCCGTAACACCGACGCCGACACCGCGCGACGCGCGACGCGCAGTCGAGTCGCCTTCGTCAGGTCGGAACCCGTTTCTCCAGCACATCTGGAGTGTATTTCATTTTGCCCCTTTCCCGGCCATCGTCGTCGTCTCCGGGCGCGGCATCGTTCGTAAATACCCCCACTGGGACGCGACCCGAGAGACGAAGACTCGATGCCAAC
>MDSX01056514.1_pt1 | contig 14597 bp, 13 predicted proteins | sample 811141 | NCBI WGS metagenome assembly MDSX01 (sample SAMN05326642, study PRJNA326480) | marine metagenome | isolation source: seawater | place: Atlantic Ocean: South East | collected 2010
CCATCATCACTCATTCTCTCACCTCTGAGCGTTCGAATCATCATCAAATCGCGCACTTAATTCATCCATGCGTTTCTGTAATAGTCTAGTAACAGTCATTCCCTCTATCGATTCGCGACGAATATAGTCGCGAGCAGCAAATTTTAGTATAGTATCTGGACTCTCTGCATGTATTTTACAGAAATCTCTCATTAATATTGTTAATTCTGGGCCTAAATTGACCTGAACTTTATCTCCATGGCCGATTAATGGTTGTTCTAATAAACGTCGTACTGCATCTCTTATTACGTCAGAACGATTCCTCATTCCGTCGAAACCAATTCTTTGATCAAGTGCCAATAAATGATCTTCAGGTATCCTCAGCGAAACCATTGGGCTGTGACCTGACATTGTTGTTCCTCAGGCTAAGCAGATAACGCTAAGCACATAAAGTTAATGCAAATGAAATACAAATGCAATACATAATTACGATTTTATTTTCATTTATTCTTTGTCAAATAATAGAGCGATTCAATAGGTCCCATGCCTTCCATGTATCTGAGGCGCAGCAATGAAAGTCATCAATGATGCAATACACGGACAATTCCGTATTGATGGAGTAAGGGAAGAATTATTAAAAACGCCTGAATTGAATAAACTTAGTCATATCAAACAGTTAGGATTAGCTCATCTTGTATTCCCTGGAGCTCACCACACACGTTTCGAACATTCGCTTGGAGTTTCTCACATCGGTGGTTTAATGTCTGATTCTATTTCATTAGATCAGCATGAAAAATCTACTGTACAGGTTGCGGGAATGCTTCACGATGTAGGGCATGGGCCTTATTCTCATACTCTAGAGCATATACTTCATGAAAGAGGGGGGCTTGATCATATGTCCATTACTGAAGGAATTATTATGGGTGAGTACGATGTACTAAGGGAAGGCGAGAAGAATTCTATTTACAATCGTCAAAGCATACCAGAAATTCTAGAATCATTCGATATTGTTCCTAAAGAAGTCGCTGGATTAATTCGGGGCCCTGGGGCAGGAGGTACGGAAAGAAATTTATTACAATGGACTGAAGGTAAACAAGATTTTGTGTCTCAAGATAATACTTTATCACATCTTGTCCACGGGCCTATAGATTGTGATCAAATGGATTATCTTTTGAGAGATTCTCATTTTACAGGTGTCAAACACGGTATTATCGATCATCATAGGCTAGTTGAATGTTTAGAAAGACATAGTGGAGATGTAGCAGTAGATGAAGGAGGCCTTCCTGCACTAGAAGGGATGCTAATGGCAAGAGGATTGATGTACAGTGCGGTTTACTTCCATCGTGTCACTAGAATTACTGAAATTATGCTTTCTAGAGCAGTAGAAAGAAGTATAGATACATTACCTGATTCATTAGATTTACAGAGAAGAGTTGACGCAGAAGTGTGGGAAGCATTGTATAATGCTGGAGATTATGCTAAAGATATGATCCGGAGATTAAAATATCGACAATTGTTGAAGGTCGCTACGAGCCGTAGGAGACAAGATTTAACAGATGAAATTATAGAAAAATTAATCCATTTGGCATCTAATTCAGATAAGAGAATAGAATTTGAGAACGAGCTAGCAAATCGTGCAGGAATTGAGGAAGGTTATGTTGCAATTGATGTTCCATCTGTGAAATTATTATTATCAGAACCAAGAATGTCACAAGTCGATATAAGAATAATAGGTGATGATGGTAAAACACGTTGGTTTAGAGAACATACCCCGATAGCTGAAGCATTACGTAAGAGGCAAGTATCTCAGGCTGCTGTTTATGTAATGACTCTTCCAGGTTATGAAAATATAGTTTCACGTCTTGCTGAGGAACATATTTTCTCATAATTCCCTATTAGCCAGTCCTCCCATACATACTATTCAAAAAGGGTAAGTGAGTCGAAGGTTCAACCGATATAGTAATCGAACTTCGGAACCTTGGTGAATCCCATGGATAATACAATGAAAAAAGTATATGATAGTGTAATTGCAAGAGATCCGAACCAACCTGAATTCCATCAAGCCGTGGAAGAGGTATTGGAAAGCTTAGTCCCAGTAATTCAGGCTCATCCGGAGTATTTGCCAGTCGTGGAATCTATGGTTGAAGCAGAACGAATAATTCAATTTAGAGTCCCTTGGTTCGATGACAGTGGTAAATTACATGTTAATAGAGGTTTTAGAATTCAAATGAATAGTGCTATAGGACCTTACAAAGGTGGTCTTCGATTCCATCCTTCAGTTAATCAGTCAATTCTTAAATTCTTAGCATTCGAGCAAGTATTCAAGAATAGTTTAACAGGTTTACCCATGGGTGGTGGGAAAGGAGGTTCTGATTTCAACCCTAAAGGTAAGACAGATTCTGAAGTGATGCGTTTTTGTCAATCATTCATGATGGAACTTTGGAGACATATTGGATCGAATCTTGATGTTCCTGCGGGAGATATTGGTGTAGGTGGTAGAGAAATAGGATATTTGTTCGGTATGTACAAGAAACTTGCAAATGAATTCACAGGTGTACTTACAGGAAAAGGTCGTTCATATGGAGGGTCTTTAATCAGGCCAGAAGCAACAGGGTATGGATTAGTCTATTTCGCTCGTGAGATGCTTGCAGCAAAAGGCAAATCATTCGAAGGAGCTTCTGTATCTATCTCGGGTTCGGGTAATGTAGCTCAATTTGCCTGTGAAAAAGTACTAGATCTTGGTGGCAAACCCGTAACTATGTCTGATTCTAGTGGGTTTGTTTATGATTCAGAGGGTATTAATAGAGAGAAGTTATCTTGGATTAAGGATTTGAAAAACAATCGTCGTGGAAGAATATCTGAATATGTGACCGAGTTCCCTAATGCCACTTTTACTAAATCTGCCCCAGAGCCCTCTTCTAACGGTCTTTGGGGAATTAATGTAGATGTAGCACTTCCATGTGCAACTCAGAATGAAATTAATGGTAAAGAAGCTAAAATGCTAGTTGCAAATCAAGTCATGGCAGTAGCAGAAGGTGCAAACATGCCTTGTACTCCTGAAGCAGTAGAAGTTTTCCTGAGTAATGGGGTCATGTTTGCTCCAGGTAAAGCAAGTAATGCAGGAGGAGTTGCAACCTCAGGTCTAGAAATGTCACAAAATTCGCTAAGATATAGCTGGACGCGTGAAGAAGTGGACGCTAAACTTGATCAGATAATGGTGGATATTCATAAGAATGCATCTGAAACAGCAGAAAAATATGGAATGCCTGGGAATTACGTTGCAGGCGCCAATATTGCTGGTTTCCTAAAAGTCGCAGAAGCAATGACTGCCCAAGGCTTAATTTGATTAGATTATTTCTCTTCATCCATTGAAGATAAGAATTGCTTTAATCTATCTGTAACGGGATTTTCTATTATGCTGGAAGGTCCTTGCTCTGCAATTAGTCCTTTATCCATGTAAATTATTCTATCAGCCACATCTCTTGCAAAATTTATTTCATGGGTTACGATGACCATTGTCATACCTTCATCAGCTAAACTCCTGATTGTCTGTAAAACTGAACCAATAAGTTCCGGATCTAATGCACTGGTAGGTTCGTCAAATAGGATTACTTCAGGATGCATTGCCAGAGCTCTTGCTATAGCCACTCTCTGTTTTTGCCCACCCGAGAGATTACCCGGAAAAGCCTCAACCCTATCTAACATGTCTACTCTAGCTAATATCTCCAAAGCACTATCTTCGGCATCATCTTTATTCATTCCTCTGACATGCCTCAATCCTAGAGTTATATTATCTAGAACCTTCAAATGAGAGAATAGTTCGAATGATTGGAAAACCATACCAATTTTAGAACGGATCTCATTAACATCTGCTAATGGATTATTAATTATTTGATTATTCAGTCTAATATTTCCTTTCGTAGGTTCAATAAGTCTATTTATGCACCTCAATACAGTTGATTTCCCACTACCTGATGAACCAATAATTGCTACTGATTCACCTTTTTTCACATTGAATGAGATTCCTTTAACTGCATGGACTCCTCCCGCATATGTTTTCTCAAGTTTTTCAATATCTAATACAATTTCTTCCATTTAATTGCCTCCTGAAATCCCTAAACCGGGTATCCTTGTTTTTTCTTCCAATCTTCTTAGTAATAGTGCGAGCGACCAAGTTACAACGAAATATGCAATCATAACCATCCCCCATGTCCAGAAAATCTGGAATGTTATTGCGACAATTAGTTTTCCTTGTCGAGTTAATTCAGTATACGCAATTACACTTGCTAAAGATGAATTTAATACTAGATTCACCATTTCGTTTCCTAAAGGAGGTATACATATCCTAATTGCCTGGGGCAAAATAATCAATCTCATTGTACCCATGTATGTCAGGCCTATACTGCGTCCTGCTTCCATTTGACCAGAAGGTATAGCAGCTATTGCTCCTCTAATAGTTTCACATTGGTAGGCTGCCGAATTCAGACCTAGTGCGAAAATTGCACTCAGATATGATCTCTTACCTGGTCCAAATAAACTTTCATTTGCATAATCAATAATTGGAGAGAAGACACTATCCAAAGGTCCCAAATAAGATGATATTATCGATAAATCACTGGCTATATCGACTCCTATGTTTTGTATATATTTACCTAATTGTAAACCGAAGTGAATGAACATAAACTGTACTAATAGAGGGGTATTTCTAAAGAAATCAGTATATAATGTAGCCACGGTTTGTAATGGACGAATTTTCCATGGTTCTATTATTATTTTATTATTCTCTGGTTTTTTTATCAATGCACTAATTCCATCAGGCATTATTCTTCTTGTTAATAATAATCCTATGAATACTAGAAAAACTCTCCATGCCAATGTTTCAAGAGAGATATTATTCTCTGTTGATATTCCGAAGTCTACTAAAATTTCTGTTAAAATTACAAGCCATAACAATAAAATTAGTATTGGTTTACCATATGGTATTGTTTTCTTTTCAAAACTACCATTTGAAGATAAAAATAATACTCCTAGATACGTTAAACCGATTCCTATTATTAGACGCATAAATGCACTTGGATTTCCTATTGGAGCAAAAATATAACCTATTTGTGCAGATAATTTGAATGTATTAGATCCCAAATGGAATGAATAGAAATCATTTACTGCAGTGTAGATGCACATAATTCCACCTTTGATCTCCCAGTTGCCAGTTAATGGGACACCTAATAGTAGAGTGAAACCTAGTATACGGATAATTCCAGTCCTATACTTGTTAGATATTGTTACTCCTAAGAAACCTTCACTTGCTAATTTATCCTTATTAATGTAGTAGTTCACTATAGAAATTAAAATGAATATACCTATGAATGATAATATCCCTATCCCGATTCCATAAATGCGTGAAGAAATTACAGTCACTGGAATAATTAACCATAATAATGTCAACGTTTTTTCTAAATCTCCTTCAATCATTTGTTTCAATGTCGTCGGTGCAGTTTTACACATTGCAAGAACAATTCCAATGAAGAAACCCAATAATATTCCAAAAATCACAATCTTAACAGTCGCCTTTAATCCTTCTAGTAAGTTGTCTTTAGTAAAATCTACAAACTCACTAAATTCACTTAAATCAATACTTTCAAACCCAATTGCATTATCTTCTCCACCATTCTCTGTATACAATATGGTCCCATTGTCTCCTACTATTATACCTGAAAAAGCCGTTTTCATAGCGATATCATTTATTGTAAAATCCCCCTCTAATGGTATTAGTTGAGTAGTTACAATATTCCCTCCATCTTTGCTTAAAGCGATATAACCATTTTCACCTGAGAGTAGTATTTTTGTTGTACTAAGTACTTCTACAGATGTCAAATTAATATTCAAGTTAGTACTCATATTTTCAGACTCTATTTCTTTTAAGTACCAATAATAACCTACGGTAGTAGTCAATGATTCTTGTGTCGATTTTAATATCTGACCATCTGATGTTATTGCATATCCTCTATTAATCCCAAAAAAATCAATTGAGATAATATCTGAGTTAGAGACCTCATTTGGTGTCTCCCTAATTTCCCATGTTTCTCCATTATTCTCTGAACCTAATATCAATCCTGATGAGCCTGAAATTAAACCCATCTCGCCTTCAAATACGATATCATTAAGATCCTCAGAGACTAAACTCTCGATTCTAACCCATTCCTCCTCCTTAAAGCACCAGATTTCTCCATTATCTGATACAGTAAATATTTCATTATTGGAATTTATAGATACTGCATGAACATCAATTTGACTATCTATTCTTATCTCAATCCAATTCTCAATATCATATTGTTTGTATATTACACTACCATTATTTCCAGCTGCTACAATAAACTCATCATTAGCATATGCAGTGTTAAGGTGTTCATTTGTTGGTGAATCAAAGGTTATCCATTGTTCTATTTTTTCTCCGAAAATAATTTCTCCATTATCTCCAAAAACCCATGCATCTCCATTTTCATCTATTATCGCAGCATTGTAATCATTTTCGGCACTACTAGTATCCACTATATTCCAGGAACTTTCATAGTATCCTTGTGCGAAATTTGGCATAATGAATACTATTATCATCATCGTCGCAATTAAAATTATTCTAGATGATCTGGGTATACTTTGCCAAGAAAAAATACGATTTTCAATATTTGCCACGGCGACACCCGTATCCTCATGTTATGGTCTTATTTATCAAATTAATATTTTTCAAAATATTCCTAATTCAAATTTTCCATCTTCTGTAGGATGGACCTTAGGATTCCATAGAGGCGAGAAAGTAAGATTTACATGTACACTTTCTAGTCCTTCAGTTAATAGTGCAGCTCTGTGAACTGCTGCCATTAATTCTGGGGCTACTGGACAGCCAGGACTTGTTAGAGTCATATCAATTTCAGCATGAGATTCTTCAATCTTCACATCATAAATTAATCCTAAATCAATAACTGAAATATTCATTTCAGGATCTTCAACTTCTACCAAGGATTGCATTACTTCTTCTTTATTGACCATGTCATGCCTCCAAAAGTATTTCTGCCTCTGAAACAACTCTTTTGAACATATTCAGGAAACCATTTGCTCTGCTGGGAGTTAATGATGACTTAAGTCCCATTTCTTCTACATATTTCGGACTTAATATAGATACTTCGGATGCAGACAGTCCGTTAACAGCAATTGCAGTAATCGCCATTAAACCTTGAACAATTTGAGCATCAGCTCCTGCTCTCAATATGAATTTCCCTTCTTCATCTAGAGAGCATTTTACATGTGCTCTCGATTGACATCCTAAAACTTGATTCCCCTCATCCCATTCATCTACTGGTAATGGGCTGGGATGTTTTTTTGCATATTCAAATAGTAATTCATATCTTTCCATTGAATCAAAACAATCTTTGAATTCTTCAACTATTGAATCTAGATGTGAAGGCCAAGATGCATCTTCCATGTAGAGTCGAGAAGGCCATTTCTATTGAAATTGCTTGTGCGCTTTAAGAAAATCTTTCACAAATATATCTTAGATGCGAAATAAATGATTCAACTTCTTCCTGTGTATTATAAATCCAAAATGATGCTCTATTCGTTGAAGGTACTCCTAAAGCATCCATTAATGGTTGAGCACAATGATGGCCAGTTCGGACAGCAAAACCTCCTTCATCTAGTAGAAATGCTAAGTCTTGTGATTGTATAGTTTCATGCAAGAAAGAAACTGCTCCAGAAGAATTTTCATTAGTAGGGTCTCCATATACTTTAATCCCTGGGATTTTATTCATTTCATCCCCTGTCCAAGATGCAATTTTATGAACATGATTATGAATATCTTTCATTTCAAATTGAGATAACCATTCTACTGCTGCTCCCCAACCTATTGCCTCTGCGATTCTTGGAGTTCCTGTCTCAAACATCGCATGTCCATTTTGATAAGTTGAACCATCAGTAGTTACGGTTTTGATCATTGATCCACCTGTCATAAAAGGACCCATTTCAGAAATCCTTTCTGAGGATGCTAGTAGACAACCGATTCCAGTGGGTCCCGCCATTTTATGAGCGGAAATTGCTATGAAATCAGCGCCTAAATCATTGAAATTAATCTTCTCATGAGGGGCTCCTTGTGCACAATCTAATAGCACATGCGCTCCTGATTTCTTACTCATCTCTATTATCTGTTCTACAGGATTTCTTATACCCAATACATTACTTGTATGTGTCACACAAACTAATGCTGCATCTTCAATAGCCACTTCAAAAGCCTCCATGTCTAACATATATGTTTCATTGTTAATTGGTACATAGCGTACTTCGATTCCTTTCTCTTTAGAAAGTTCTTGCCAAGGTACAATGTCCGCATGATGCTCCATTTCAGTTAATACAACGACATCTCCTTCATTGAGATTATATCTCGCCCATCCATATGATACTAAATTTATTGCTTCAGTAGCACCGCTTGTATAAATCAAATTTTCAGGTTTTGTTCCAAAGAATTGTGAAATCATTGCTCTGGCATTTTCTAATGCTGTTGTTGCTTCATCAGCTAATGTATGATTAGCTCTGTGTGCGTTAGAGTTATACTGTTCATAATATTTGGTCATCGCATCTATTACGCATTGAGGCTTTTGTGATGTGGCTGCATTATCAAAATACACTAATTTTTTACCGTTTGGGAGAATCCTACTTAATATTGGGAAATCTTTACGAATTGCTTCAATATTCAATGTCATCTCACATTCCTCTATACGACCGTAGTAGTAATGTGATATCAAATAATGTATTTGATTTGAACCCGAAGTTTATCCGTATTGACCTACCTGAAGCTATTGATGACGGCTCGTGTGGGACAAAATGTGGTTGATTTGCTAGGGAAAAAAGACTTAAATTTAGATGGTAATGTAATAAATTTAGCCATTGTTGGAAGCAGTAGATTTTATGATTTCGAAATATTTGAGAATTTGATTGAAGATTGGGTTGGTATTCATGGTTACCCTGATTTGATAATTGTTGGCGGTGCTAGTGGTGTTGATTATATGGCTGAAAGGTGGGCAGATAACAATTCCATACCAATCGCAATATTCGCTGAAGAATGGGGAGATTCTAGTAGGACTTTGAAAGATCGTGGTCGACCAGAGGCAGGCAATTCACTTACTGAAAAAATTCTTAAATCAGCAACAGATATTTTAGCAATCCCATCAAAAACAAGCAAATGGACGAGAATAGTAATTGAGATGGCCGAAGAAATGAAAATCTCAACAACAGTACATGAAATCGATTAATTTTCGTAGATGTATCCTTATTCCGTTAACATTTGATTTAATATCTTTAATAAACCCCTCAAAGTAACCTCACTTATGCCTGAAACTTTACAAACTTCACTTTGAGTTCTTGGTGAGTTACTATTCTGTGAAGCTTTGTACAATATACAACCTGCAATCCCGGAAGGTTTCTTGCCTTGCCAAACCATATCTTGGTTCACTTTATCCCATAAATCTCTTGTTTCACCCAAGACATAAGCAGGTAATTCTAAGTCAGAGTGAAACTTTTCAAAGTATTCTTCAGGCCCTGTTATGTGATGAGTATTCATTTTTCTAGCCACTAATCTTATTGTTCTTTTCAGTTCTTTTTCTTCGACTTCAGTTGTCATATCAAAGGCTTTAGCGATGACATCAATTCTACGCGGTATTTCTGCTTGCCTAGCGGCAATGTATACACATGCAGCAGTCACTCCGCGAATACTTCTGCCTGTTACAATCCCTTCTCTCATAGCATGACGATATAGGTTAGCTGCTTCTTGCTCTATCTGTGGAGGAAGATCCCCCTTATCTCGAATAAACTGCATAGCTGTTGTTAAGTTTCTACTCCTACTATCTCTTGTTTTACTTCTCTGATCAACCCTCTGCCTCCTTCTCCATTCTCGTAAGTTTTTACCGCTCATACCATGTCTAGCAGCCGCTCCAGATGTCAAATCGGATCTACTGATGTGAGTGGATAGGCCTTTGTCAGACAGAGTCAATGTAGTAGGGGCGCCTACTCTGCTCTTATCGTCACCGCTAGAATGATTGGTCCATTCGGCTCCTGGATCAATCATATTTTCTGCTGCAACATAACCACATTCTGCACAAATAGTTTCTCCTCTGACCGAGTCGGTATCCCAAGAATTAGAATCACAAACCTTACATTTCCCTGTAACTGCTTCTGTACCCCTTGCTCGAGAGGGTCTTTTGTTGGGAATTATTGTTTTCTTACGTCCCCCCTCATTTTTATTCCTATTTTCATATGATTTTTGTTCTTGCGACTCTCTATCCATCATATCAACCTCAAGTTGTATAGTTTGTCGAATATATTTAAACCTCTCGTTATGAAGAGTCATAATTCCAGACTATTCTTATTCATTTTTCTCTGTTTTCTGAGTCGCCACATTCTTGCACTTGTTCCTTGGCCCGTAATGTATGAGTGAAACTGGGCTAGTGCGTACGGCACTTTATGAGAGGCATTTAGAGGCTGGTGCGAAGATTGTAGATTTTCATGGCTTTGAGCTTCCAATATGGTATACTTCAATTCAAGATGAACATTTATCTTGTCGGCAGAAATCTGGATTATTCGATGTATCTCACATGGGATTCTTTGAATTTAAAGGTGAAAATGTATTAAATTGGTTGAATTCGATTGGAACACAACAGTACTTGAATTTCACAAATGGTCAATGTGGCTATACTCATTTTCTTGATAATGATGGTGATATTATTGATGACATGATTTTTGCTGTTGACACTCATAATCGAGTTTTAGGAGTGCCGAATGCATCAATGATATCAGTTATGTGGGATTGGTTCTGTAATAATATTCCTAAAGATGGCTCAATAAAAATTAAAGATTTATCTGAGAATACAAGTATATTGGCTCTGCAAGGCCCAGAATCTTCCTCAATTATTGAGAGTGTCTTAGGCAAAAGGAATTTGGTTTCAAGATTTAGATGCCAAGAGATATGTGCCAATGACTTAGGCATTACTGGATGGATCCAAGGAACTGGCTACACCGGCGAGAAAGGGGTTGAAATATTCGTATCTAACGAGCATGTAGGTATACTTTGGGACTCTTTGATTAATCAAGGAGCAATTCCAGTAGGTTTAGGTGCTAGAGATACGCTAAGATTAGAGAAAGGATATCTACTTTCAGGTCAGGATTTTTTATGGCCTGGTTTAGGCTTAAATCCCGATGTAGAACTACCTGATGGTTTCTTGGCGCGTAATTCTGCTGAAACTAATGTTCCTTTTGGGCTGAATTTAAATCATGATTTCATAGGTAAAGAATCTGTTATTAAATCTATAAATTCAGATTCTAAATGGCATGGTCTTCTGTGTCAAGAAAAAGGTCCTTCTCCTAGACCTGGACATAAAGTATTTGATAGTCCAAGAGATGATGCAAAAATTGTAGGTTATGTAACCAGCGGTGGCCCATCTCCAAGTCTTAATAGAACAGGTATAGCATTGGGTTATTTCAGTGGAATTGTATTAGGTCAAGAACTATGGATTCAGGCTAGTTCAAGGCGTCGAGTTCGTTGTGTTGTCGTTAAAACTCCATTTGTCTAATCTCGATTAAGGGTAATACTGTAGGCGTAAGTATCATGTCTATGTTCTTTTACGGTACACTATGGACATTTCAGATAAACTAGTTGCAGCAGCGATGAAAAATCTCGAAAAATTATTAATTAGTAAAGGATTTACAGCAGAATCAATGATATCTAAATTCGATACCGATAGAGATGGTAAGATAAATCTCGATGAATTTGATACTGGTCTGACGAGGTTAACTGGATCTAAAGCTCCTCGCTCTTATCTGGGTCCAATATTCTCTGCAATAGATATCAATGGGAGTGGTTTTTTAGAACAAAGTGAGTTATTAGCACTGTTAGGTATAGAGAATAAAACTTCAATTGATTCTCCCTCTATTAGTATTTCAGGGCATGTCAATGAAAAATATAATGGAGATTATAGTGTCCAATCAACAAAAATAAATGGGAAAAACTGGTATATGAATTCTAATGGTTGTAGATTATATTTCTACAATGCTAATGATGGTGGTGCTCCTTCATGGAGTCTGGACGACAGAGAACAAAATGGAAGTAATGACTGGTATGGCGGGGGTTGGACCAGAGTTCCTGCAGATGGTAATATTCCAATTGGTGTACGTAGATTTGTAGGTGCTGGAAAAATTACTATATCTGAAAATTCAGAGTCAATAGAAGAATCTATACAAGAAGATTCTAATTTAGATGAAGTTGAATTGATAGAAGAAAGAGCAAGTACTAATTTAGATAATATTGTAGACCGTTGGTCCTACGAATTAGAAAGAATGATGGAAGATCCTTCCAGCCCTGAGGCTATTGATGCAATCAATGTCGAAATAAATAATAAATTTGAACAAGAAGTATCTCAACTACCTATAATTACTCAAGCTCCAGTAAGAGCGATTTGGAAGATTAAATCAGATGCTGCAGTAACAATTGCAAAAACTCAATTATCAAATAATAATGCAAATATTATAGCAGGTTTAGGAATTGCTGGAGCTGCTGTGGGCGCAGTGTCTAGTATTTCTCAAAAAGAAGAGCAAGGAGTGAATGTGAATGAAGTTACAAAAACATCATCACAGTCTTGGCACGATATGCATGATGTTGATCCCCCCGATAGAGTCGAAGTTCCAGATCGTGTGACTGTAAATGAACCACTATCTCAGTCAGATCCAATAGAAGCAATTGAGGAAATTAAAGTTGAACAGGTTATTTCTGATAATTCAATTCCTGAAATATCTACCAAATTAAATGATGATGCTGTAACACAGCCTCCTTCTTTTACTTTAGATGAAATAGTCAATCAGATGAATGAAGCGAGATTTTTGAATGAACAAAGAGAATTATTATCCCGTTTCAAAGGAGAAGTATTAGAATTATCTTTCCGGGTCAGCTCTGTAGATAGAACATTTGGAATTGGTGTTTCAGAGGAATACAAAGGTGGTAATACTTTAATGGTAACTTCTAATTCTTATGAAATTGAAGTTAGGGTCAAAAAAGAAACTGATACAAATAAAATTCTTTCAGGTACGGAAATGAAATCCAAAGTCTCAGTTGCGGATTGGAATGGAATTCGTAAAAGATTGATAGTTGATCTTCACTGAGCAGCTTCAAATGCTTCATCTATCATTTCTTCAAGACTAATTTGTGGTCTAAATCCTAATCTTTCTTCTAGAACCCATGCATCTACTAAGCCAAAGACTTCATTTTCATCTCGTTGATTTAATTCGATTTCACATCCTGTTTTTGATTGAAATAAATTTGCTAAATCAATCATTGAGATTCCTTTACCTGAACCTACTGCAATTTCTTCTCTAGTAAGTGGTGGATTTTGTATAATACCACCAATTACTTGTACTAAATCCTGAACATGGATGAAGTCTTTAGGATTAGATCCATCACCTGGGACATTAATCCAACCCATTTGACATTCATTAGCCCAACGGTGTAGTAATCCATTACCTGGTGGTCCTGAAAGAGGTACTCCTTGGACATTAGACGCTCTGATTACGCTAACTGGTTTCTCGGAATGTGCTCTGTCTAGGGCATTCTCTTCCATCCATAATTGGCCTTCTGCTGCTGTATCTCTTGGGGCTAGTGTAGAATCTAATCCATAGAATGGTTCTCCAGGCTCCCATTGTGGATGAACTCTTAATGTTCCTATAATAATCAAGTGTAAACTCCCATGCCTATCAACTGCATCCAAGATAGGCCTTGCAGCATTCATCATCTCTAATTTTGTTTGTCTATCATTTCTTTCGAAAGACGATTCAACTGGTCGTGAATTAATGTGTATTAATGCATTACAAGGAGTTAGCATTGCATCTAATTTCAGTTGATCTTTTAATACCTCATCTGGTATTAATACAGCAGAATCTCCAAGCATTTCTACTATAAATGGGGCTACAAAAGTATCCGACGCGGTGATGGCAATGTTCATTCTATCATGTGTCGACTGATTCCTAAACTCTAAGAGCGTATCGGTCTAATGTATAGTTTTCAGCAACGAACAATTAAGTCATTATTTCACTTCCTAATGAATATAACAAGCGGGGATGGATGAATGGACCAATTACCAAACTTAGGTCGTGAACAAGAAATGCTCTCAATTATGGGGCTAAATTCTATAGAAGACCTGTTTTCTAACATACCTGCAGAAGTTAAGAGGACTGAACCTCTACCATTACCTCCTCCTCAATCAGAAGAAGAAATCTGGAGAGATGCCCAGCACCTTCTAGGGTCAAATATTGACCTTGATTCACGCCCTTCTTTCCTTTCAGCCGGGCTTGCTCGAAACTTCGTACCTACAATGGTAGGTATGTTAGCAACTAGAGGTGAATTCTTAACTTCTTACACTCCTTATCAGGCAGAAGTAAGCCAGGGAATGCTGCAAGCAATGTGGGAGTTCCAAACAATGATTTCAGAATTAGTTTGTTTACCAATTTCAAATGTAAGTATGTATGATGCATCTACCTCCGCTGCCGAAGCAATAACTTGTGCTATCAGAGTGCATAATAATAAGGCATCACAA
>MDSX01039132.1_pt1 | contig 14594 bp, 10 predicted proteins | sample 811141 | NCBI WGS metagenome assembly MDSX01 (sample SAMN05326642, study PRJNA326480) | marine metagenome | isolation source: seawater | place: Atlantic Ocean: South East | collected 2010
CTCAAAAGGTGAGCTGCATTTTACTTAAATATATAAATCGGGCTACTCCAGGATTGAAAGCCATCTTCCGTGGTCACGCAAACCCAGATTGGATTATCGCCTTCCGCCTTGATCGGAATTTCAAGCTCTGTAGTGATCGTGCGATGCGGATTATCTTCTGGAAGCCTAAAGGCTCGGATTTTTCGTTCCAGCCCACCTGCTTCCATCGTAACATCCTCGATCCCAATCTCGGACAGTGGCACCTGCAACATGCCTAAATTGGTGGACACATCCAGTGAGGCCCCATTCGTTCCTTCAAGCCAAGCATCAAAACCACCGAAGTTCCCGGTTGTAATAGCATCGAAGACAACTGTATCCACACCATGCTGCTCCAACTTACGTTCATGGTTCCATGCGTTAATTTTTTCCATGTGCCGGATTTTTGCGCCACCAAAGCTGGCGCGGCCCTTCCAATTAGTCTCGCGACCACGACCGCGGTACTCCGCCCCACTCCAGACGACACGAATGCGCTCACCAAGATCGCTTTCCGCGAAGCCACGCACGGTCTTAAGCACATCCATACCGTTGCGAATTTCAATCCGCTCGATTGGGTTCTGTGCCGAGACTTCGACTTTTAGGGTGACGATATCGTCTGCAGTCTTAACGATATCACCCATCATGACGTTGTTAACGGTTTTTGAACCCGTATTAGGAAATGCGTTCGGGTCCTCGTCGAAGAGCTCGCCACCGCCCGCGAATTCGGCACGGACATCGAGATGAAGCCGTGTGCCGGTGGTGCCATAGTGATGCCGTTTGCGCAGACACTCGAATATGCCGTCACGGGTCAACTCCCTGGCATAAAAACACGTGAGACCGCCATAAGCGCCGAACATCGAGGCACCTGGGTAGCTCGCCCCTGGTCGGCCTTTGTGACCGTCGGAGTTACAAACAACACCACTGCGGTGTCCCAAAGGGAAACCGTCAGTGAGCAACCATTCGAAAGTGCCCCAGGCGGAATGTATCTCCATAGAACGTTCAAGCTTCAGATCATGGCCATATTTGATGTCGGCATAGCGGCCGCCGACATGGGCATAGATCACACAATCTTCGTCCTTCAACGCTTCAAAAAGCAGGTTGACGTTTGGCGCGTCCGTATCAAGATCATGGCGCTCCGGCAGCAAGGCATGGGAGGATCGGTGAATTTGCCGGCCTTCAGTCCGGAAAAAGACATTTCGGTCGCCGCCAACTGCCGTGTTGCCAGACCACTCATAGCCCGGAAAAGTAACAAATCTCCCATCTTCCAAGAATTCCGCCGTCAACTCGTTCAAATACGCCCAAAATTTATTGTTTACCTGAAAATCGTTGGCCTGATGACTTGTGAGATCAAGAAAAGCCTTGTTTCGGGCAAATTCGAAATAGCTGTGCGACGTGCCGATGCCGATTGACTCGCCGCTCTGGCCATGCAGGTCACCCCAATAGGCACCGTAATCCCCGTCACGGATCTGCATGGGGTGCGATACAGCCACTACTTCGCCGCTGGCTACATCCTTTACGGTAACCCGCAACTCGCCGACTTTGTCGCAGCTTAAATTTTCAAAAGTCACGGCTCGTTCACCGGGCGAATAGTCATAAAACTCGGGCAGGTTATTTACCGGAAGTGTTGTTTCGAAGGAGAACTTGCCCTCCGCATGTTCTGTTGGATTACCCCAATTGTCTTCAGCCTTCAATCCAAATTGGAACCGCTCACCAGGGCGGCGCAAGCTCGAGAGAACGGCGCGCCAGACAACTGGGTGCCCCGGGACAATATCGATAGACGGAGTATTCGGAATCGGAACAAAATGACCAACAGCGCAAACGTCTGCAAGAACCTTAAATTCGAAATCAGTCTCGACCATGGTCTGCATCTTAAGACCATTCGACCCCTTTGACGTATCGCCAAAAATGATGGTGATCGTATCCCCCTCCCGCATATAGCCACCATTCACGTTAATAGTGAGCGACTTCCAGCGTGGCCGGGCACTTTGCCCTCGGCGGGTATAATCGACCGAAAGTGTTGCCCCATTGCTTGACTTGGCTGAAACGTAATTATCTGCCGTTGGATCAGTCGTCTGCATCGTGCCTGTATCACCCATGGCACGGAAGACAACGCGGATCGCACCCGTATCGTCCAGCCCAAAACGCCCCACTGTATAGGTCAAGGTGAAGGTCTGATAGCTGCGGACCTCAAATTTACCCTTCGGCGCAAAGTCTACATGGCCGTAGAGTACAGGGTCCGGCCCAGGCTGGACTGGTGTCCACCCCTCACCTACGTAATCAGAATCAGGCAGTCTATATCGATCAACTTCAATTCCCACATTCGGTCCCGTGTCCGGCATAGCAACGCTCCGTAAGTAGTAAATTTTTTACGCAACCATGATACCGAGCACCACCACATTCACCAGTGCAGTCTTATGGAGGGCCTAGTATCCGTATAAACCAACATGACGCAAAAAGGCCCAGGATCTATGGGGGGCTATATGCCAACACAGCCAATTTAAGACGGTCTCTGCGTCACGTTTCCGGCAAAAGTGTTTTTTGTGAAACGATTTTTGCCAAGATCATCTCAACCGATTCAATCGTCGGCAGGCCTAAGTTAAAGACGATTTCCAAATGGAGCGATATTTTCTAAATTATACCCGTGCTGCGACAATCCCACTGCCGTGAATTTCATTAATGATATTGCCTTCAAGCCAGGCACGGACATCTTCCAGCATGCCATTATACCAGTGCGCGTAATGCTCGCGCGTGAAGCCAGCAACGTGCGGCATCAGCACTGTATTTGGCAATCCACGGAACGGATGATCAACCGGCAACGGCTCCTCGTCATAGACATCTAATCCAGCGCCTGCAATTTTTTTGTTCTTTAACGCATTGACCAATGCCAGCTCATTCACGATTGGCCCACGCGCGGGATTAATCAAATAGGCATCGGGCTTCATCAAGCTAAACTCATGTTCGCCAACAAGGTCAACCGTCCTATCACTTTGTATTACCATGACAACCACATAGTCAGCTTGACGGAAGAGATCATCCTTCGAGACCAAAGTTGCGGAACATTCGACAGCCCGTTCTTTGGTCATATTCTCACTCCAGGCAATCACCTCCATACCAAAGGCATTACCAACCTTAGCAACTTCAGAGCCAATCCGCCCCAATCCGATGACACCCAGAGTTTTTCCGCGGATTTCCGTGCCAACGACCGTCTGCCAAAGACCATCTCGCATGGCACGGTCATCAATAGTGACATTCTTAGCCAGCGCCAAAATAAGCGCCCATGTCAGTTCAAATGTTGGTGATGGTCGGGGCAGTGTGCCACAAACGGTAATACCGCGTTCGCGACAGTAGGCAAAATCGATGACGCGATTGTGCATCTCGGGCGAAGCAATAAATTTCAGTTTTGGTAATTGCTCCAGCAGCTCTTTTGGCAAAGGGGTACGTTCACGCGTGACAACTAATGCATCAAAATCAGCAAGAGCATCGGCGCGGGTGTTAGCACCATCCGGGAGTTTTTCTGTAAAAAAATGGGTGTGGACATGAGCCGGCAAGGATTTCCAATCCGCCAGCTCCCCTGCAATCTTCATATAGTCGTCGAGTACCGCTATCTTTATTTCCACCATGTTCGATTTCCCCATTCTGCAATAGAACTCGATATGTCGTCAGCTTCTTAAAAAGACAGTCCCGCCCTGGGCCTGCATCTCAAGACGCATAAGTCTCTAAAGTAGCTGCGATTTATCAAGGACGGGAGAGAATTGCAAAATGTCGGAACAACTCAAATACGACACAAATTTGGAAAACGAATGGCGCATGAAAACGCCTGGTCCGACGGGCTGGAAGCGAACTGCCCAACGGAGCGATCCGGATAAATACTTGATGATCTCGGCCGACACGCACGCCAACGAGCCATTCGACCTTTGGGAAAAACGGATCGATAAAAAGTATCTTGATCGAATTCCTCGCGTCGAAACCGATGAAAAGGGCGGCAAGTGGCGTATTACCGAAGGATACCGGCCGTCGAAAATTTTTGATTTCAAGATGCTTGGAGAAGACGGAGTCCGAGGTAAGGCAGGCGCCACTATCGAAGGCCGCCTGGAAGACAACCGTTACGACGGTATTGACGGTGAAATCATGTTCCCGAATAAAGGCCTTGCCATGTGGGCGACACCGGACCCTGTCTTCGCTATGGCGCAATGCAAGGTCTGGAATGAGTGGGCATGGGAAGAATTTGGCGACCATTACGATACGATTTCGCCGTTGGCTGCAATCGCGACAGGCGACCTCGACGGCTCAATGAGTGAAATCGAACGTGTTGCTGCTCTTGGCTTTCGCGGGCTTACCCTGCCATGCAAACCGATTTGGGGAGCACATGATGTCGACCATGATAACTACAATCTGCCAGTCTTTGATCGCATGTGGGCCTTAATCGAGGAAACTGGTCTGCCCATTACTTTTCATGTGTCAACTGGCCGTGACCCTAGGGCTTCTAAAGGAAATGGTGGCGCAGTGATCAATTACGTCACACACTCCTTGTCACCGACCATCGAACCGCTGGCTAACCTATGCTCGTCAGGCGTTCTCGAACGCTTCCCCAAAATTAAGTTTGCGCTAATCGAAGCCGGAATCGGTTGGGTACCGTGGGTCCTCGACGCAATGGACGAGGCATATAAAAAACATCACTTCTGGGTTAGACCTAAGCTACAGGGTTTGCCAAGCGACTATTTTCGCTCCAACGGCGCTGCAAGTTTCCAAGAAGACCCAGCCGGTCTGCTTCTCGCAGATGAATACCATCTCTGGGACAACTTTATGTGGGCAAATGATTATCCACACCATGAAGGCACCTGGCCACATTCCGCCGCCGCAATCGAGCGTACAATGCAAAATATGAACGACGATCAGCGCGCCAAAATACTAGGTTTAAACGCTAAACGGATGTTTAAGTTCGATCTACCGGACTATCCGAATAGGAAATTAAATCGTAATAACTGATATTTATCATCCGCCTCCTATTTAAACGGTCACCAGAAGAAACCAAGACACTCCTCAAGGCCAATATAGCGGCTTTTAATCCTCGAACTTCGCGCCATCTCAAATAGTAGCAACATTTGGAGGCAAGATGACTTCGACGATCGTATTTGTGACCGACTTTCCCGATGCGGCAATAGCCGCGCAGGAAATCACCCCATCTGGGTTCGATTTGGCAGTCGTCCCCGCACGAAGCCAAGAGTACGAAGAGGCGCTCAAAACCTCGGAGTTTCTCGTTGGCTTTGTCGATAGTCTTGTTGATGATGAGTTGTTCAAGACGGGTCCCAATTTGAAATTGATCCAACTTTTAAGCGCTGGTTACGATCGAGCAGATATCGAAGCTGCGCGAAATGCAGGCGTGCCAATAGCCAATAATGGGGGGGCGAATTCTGTTGCTGTCTCCGAACACGCTATATTGTTAATGCTCGCTGTTTCACGCCAATTGGTGCGCCAACACACTACTGTTGCCGCCGGTAATTGGCGGGGTAACGAGACACCGCGCGTGCATGAGCTCAGGAACAAGACACTTGGGATTGTGGGGCTCGGTACCATCGGTAAAAAAACCGCACGCCTCGCCAGCGCTTTCGGCATGAACATTATCTATTACGATATCGCCCGTCTGGCCGAGCACGAAGAAGATGCTATCGGTGTGAGGTTCCGCTTGCTAAAAGAACTTCTTAGGGAATCTGATTTGATTTCCCTCCATACGCCCCTCAATAATTCGACGCACCATTTAATCGGACGGGAAGAGCTATCCCTAATGAAGGAGTCTGCTATCCTGGTGAATACCGCCCGCGGGCCGGTAATCGACGAAGCGGCACTTTACGATGCCTTAGTCGAAGGGAAAATTCTTGCCGCTGGCCTAGATGTTTTTGACCAGGAACCGCCGCAACCAGATAACCCCCTCTTTAAGCTCGATAATGTGATACTATCAGCTCACCTGGCCGGCCCCACTTTCGAGAGCAATATCGCTCGCGTTCGGAACGCATTCGACAACGTGCAACGGGTCGCGCGCGGAGAAGATCCTCTCTGGGTCATCCCGGAGCTCGAAGAATAATACTCAGAATTGGAGCATAAGAAGTTGATTCCAGAAAATTGGGATTTAGAAGCCGATGTTGTTGTCGTCGGCTTCGGAGGAGCAGGCGTCGCGGCTGCAGTTACTGCTCATGACCTCGGTGCGGAAGTTATACTCTTGGAAAAGGCTCCAGAAGGTGAAGAAGGTGGCAACACCAAGGTCGCTGGTCAGGGATATTTAAATGCGTCATCACCTGAAAGAGCGGCGACCTATCTAACGGCTCTCTGCGGCCCTTATAAAGTGCCAGAAGAGATGATCCGCGTTTGGTCCGAAGAGGTTTGCCTGAATAACGATTGGTTATCGAGCGTCGGCGGCGACCCGCAGGAGCATCAACATCAGCCCGTTGGTATCGAATTTCCCGACTTACCCGGTTCGGATTGCGTTCATAAATATCATGACGGTCCAAAATACGGTTACTCGCTTACCTGGAAACGTTTCCAAAGCCTCGTGAAAGAGCGCCCAATTCAAGTCTGCTACGAGACACCGGGGCGCAACCTAATCCAAAATGGGGTGACAGGTGAAATTTTGGGCATAACCGCTCAACAGAAGGGAAAGACCATTAATGTGAAGGCGCGCAAGGGCATCGTACTAACCTGCGGCGGCTTTGAGAATAATCAGGAAATGATCCGCAATTACCTGACAGGTGTTCCGTATTGCTACACATCCGGTAGCCCTCATAACGAAGGCGACGGCATTACAATGGCCCTCGCAGTCGGTGCCGATCTCTGGCATATGAACAACTATGCTGGCCCTTCGATGGCATTAAAGGTGCCGGAGTATCCGACAACCTTCTCCTTGCAAGCGCTCCACTACAGCAAGGAAATTGCCGGCGGTGCAATTGTTGTGGGCCCAGATGCCAAACGTTTCTGTGATGAGAAATATAAAACCCGCCATGGGAAAGTTCCGGCGCATGGCTCTTGGAAGGCGCTTACAACACCATGCCCGATGTTTCTAATCTTTGACCATGTGCATATGTCTGCTGGCCCGATCTATGACAGCCATCCGAGCCATGGTTGGACGCAGATAGTCGTTCAATACAGCTGGAGTGGCGATAATAGCGTCGAATTAGAAAAAGGCTGGATCAAAAGAGGCAAGACGGTCGCTGATCTAGCAAGCAATATCGGGCTTGATCCCACCCCCTTGGAAGCAACGGTAGGTCATTGGAATAAGGATGCAGGTTCTGGTATAGATACTGAGTTTGGCCGAACACTCATGCTTTCGCCATTAAGCGAAGGCCCCTATTACGCCGTCGAACTCTCGCCATCGATGTTGAATACGCAAGGCGGGCCCCGGCGAAACAACAAAGCTCAAATCGTCAAACCGGACGGCACACCAATTCCGCGCCTCTACAGTGCGGGCGAACTTGGGTCTATCTACAGTTACCTCTATCAGGGCACGGGTAATATCGGCGAATGCCTTGCCTTCGGCCGGATCGCGGGCCGAGAGATGGCCGCTCTATCTAGTTGGGCCTAAACAGTTTCGACCATCAACGAATTATACGCGCATAGCCAATTCATGCTCCAGGTTACAACCCGGTCGGCTAATCCAGTATGCGACACTTCGATAGCCTCAGGAAAAAATAAACCTAGGCTGTAGTCTACTTTGCGGACTATACCCCCAGTCTTCTCCAATCGGCTCCGTTTGCATAGATTAAGCCCGGTCTCAACAGATGTTTGTGCGTTCTACCCCGAGCGTCGAGGGGCATGAACGGGACAAAAACAACGAATGATGCAATTTTCCATATCTGACATCTTGGGCGGTGAGCCATCTTGGCCAATCATCACGCCCCGTTCAACAATCGTCGCATCCAATCCAACGATCGAAAGCGACGTGAAACCACCTGGCAAAGGCGAGCTATCTTTTGACAGTCTATCGATAAGAACCATCCAGCCACCATCAGCTAGATCCATATTCTCGATATCGCCAGTAACCAGATTACGGTCCCAATTAGTCATCTTCGCCTTAAAGACAGGATCAACCGAATCACGGCCTGCGCGAGACGTATAGCCCTCACTCGTCATTACGTCTGGATCACTCAGACGATAGACTGCTAGAAAGGGTGAACGCGCTTCATGGGTGCATTCATAACGTTGCGCGGAGATAAAGCCGTCGATGGTAAGAAGCATCGAGATATGCTTGTGGTAGAAACTATTGAAAGCCTCTCGATCATCATCGAGCGGATAATGCATCTCCACCATATAAAATGTACTCAATTTAAAATCCTTTTCGTTAAATATTTTGATCCTTAATGGATGGATAGTGCGCCTTTGCTGTTGACTGTGCCAGAGCGGCCACAGAACTCCGCCTTTGTCATTGATTCGACCGTGTCGGCGTCCAAAACATTAGCCCAAGTGCGCCGTCCATCATCAAGCAAACATGCCACATGTGCCTGCGACGGGGCCGCATCGGCGTTATACATCACAACATAAGTTTCAATTGTGACTTCCCCATCGTGATCAATTTGAACCTCGCGGCGCGGCATCGCATCAACTTCGCTTTGCAAATCGGCCCACGCAAAGGGCTCATCCGGCGCATCAGTCGAATAGATGCAAAGGGCATGTTTTGTTAGCAAGCCGCCATTTGCGGTAACGAGGCCTTTGCTACCAGGGTTACCACGCAGAAGATCAACAGTGCGCGCTACGGAATGCATCACGTAATTGTTCAAAGGCCCCCCAGCGAATGTCAGACCACCAGTCACCGTTAAAGCTCGATCCTGCGAAAGCCCAATCTCATTCGCGGAAACTTGGACAGCAGCGGGGAAACAACTATAGAGATCGACATAGTCCATTTCATTGGCGCAATAGCCGGTCAGATCGAACAGCTTGCGAGAAGTTAGTCTAATGGCAGGCGACGTATGAAGATTGTCCCGTTCCGAGACATAAAGATGATCCCATGCCTCCGTTCCGGCATGAGGGTACACCCAACGGTCTTCTGGAATTCCAAGTGTTCGCGCCTTCCCGACAGACGTCAGGATCAAAGCGGCACCCTGATCGACGCTATTGTTCGAGTTCATCAGCTTCGTATAGGGATATGATATCGGTCGGTTGCCGGCCGATGGCGTACGGATATCCTCAGCGCTCAACGGCTTCCGAAGCCACGCATTTGGATTGTCGACCGCCACTTTATTAAAACCAGCCCAAAGCTCTGAAACACGCTTCAGATGCGCTTCCACACTTTCTCCGTTGGCGTGTCGTAGTGCCGTTTCAAACATTGGGTAAAATTGAATTGGCAAAGTGATACCCCGTTTCATCTCAGCCTCATGCCGGGTCACTTTGTCACTACCAATAAATATCTCCGGTGTGTCCCCGCTCTGTATCGTTGGATTGGCACCAGGCTCACGGGTCAAGGGATTCCAATCAAGGTCAATCCCAGCTTTACGCGCCCGCGACTGCGTCCGCCCACACTCGCCGCCGGTTACGACAACAATCTCGTTTTTTCCACTTTGGATATCGAGGAAACTACGATTTGTTAGTGACTGGACGTAGTTGCCGCCAAGCGACGTGAGGCCGGTCTCTGCACCGCTGGCACCTATGCGTTCAGCAACTTGCCGACCAGGGTTCGCATAGCCCCATATGCCTCGCACGACGCGCACCGAATCAGCCTTTTGCAATATCGCCGGCACGCCACAATCCCTCGCGGCAGCTTCAACTGCTTGTACCATCAAATCCAGCGGCTCTTTGGCAGAATTTGGATCGTCTTCACGTTGCTCAACTTGTGCCACGCCAACAAATATTGGTGTCTTCTCATCCGCTGCCATCAGATATTTCCTCTTGCTAGTTTGCGGTATTGTCGCAAAAAATAATATCACGCGCCGACACTATATCGAGGGGTATTCCACGTTAGATTCTCCGTACGTCACCCTCCGCGTCTTTCCAAGCTGTGATACCGCCAATGAGATGGTAAACATCTTTTAGCCCCATACCTTCCGACACCTGCACGGCTAGTGCCGAGCGCTCACCAAATGCGCAGTAGTAGATGATATGTTGACCTGCCTTCTTCGCCATTTCCCGCAATAGTCCTCCTTCGCATACGAATTCGTCGAGCTCGGTATATGGTGCGTGAACCGAGCCCGGAATGACGCCATGCAGTTTCCGCTCACCCTCTTCACGCAAATCCACCAAGAGGCAGCCAACATCACAGCGGTTCCTAACTTCGTCCACGCTTAAAGCCCAAGCTGTCTGCGCATCATCACCCTGAGATACTCCAATTTTTTGGTTTGCCGGCACGGCTTCATCCATCATCTTTGGATTTGCAAGGTTTAAACTATTCATGATGTTTGCGTATGCTGCAGCATCGGATACTTGGAGACGCGGGTTGAATTGCCGTTCCTCAGCAATAGTGCTAACCGTCTCCCCCTTATAGTCGTGCCCTGGATAAATTAATGTGTCATCGGGCAGGCAAAGAAGTTTGTTGAAAATAGAATCGTACTGTGCTTCGGGGTCTCCATTCTGGAAATCGGTACGCCCTGTTCCCCTAATAAATAATGTATCGCCGGTCAAAATTCGGTCTGGAAGTCTAAAGGTATATGAATCATCGGTATGACCTGGTGTGAAAATGACTTCCAAGGAAAGCCCTTCGATATCAATCCTCTCACCTTCCGATACTCGCATAGACACCACATCAGCAGCGCTACGGTCTCCCATCACCGTGACGCATTTCGTGCGGTCTCGCAGCGCACCCATAGCCGTGATATGATCCGCGTGGGTATGGGTATCTACGACCTTCACGAGCTTAAGGTCCAATTGATCCAAAATTCGGATATATTGCTCCACGTGTTCCAAGACAGAATCAACGATCAATGCCTCGCCGCCGGAACGGCTCGCAATCAGATAGGTATAAGTACAAGATTCGGCATCAAAGAGCTGTCTGAACAACATCGGGTTTCCCTTTTAGTTTAATCCCGATTCCGGGTCTTTATGATCAATAGCAAGATACTATAACCGACCTCGGCTATCGAGGCAGTACAAGTATCGCCCGAAAGTCGTTAACATTCGTAAGTGTGGGCCCCGTCATCAAGAGATCGCCCAGCAATTTAAAAAAAGAGTAGCCATCGTTATTGGCTAACATTTGACTGGCCACCAGCCCTGATTTTTCACCTCGCAATAGCGTATCCGGTGTTACGATTGCTCCAGCATTATCTTCCGTACCATCAATTCCATCCGTATCCGCCGCCAAACCCCAAATGCCCGCCTCGCCCTCAAGGGCTATTGCGAGCGCCAATAGAAATTCTGAGTTGCGGCCACCACGCCCAGCCCCACGCACGGTGACCGTCGTCTCGCCACCCGACAATAAGACCGCAGGTGCCGGAAATGGTTGACCCCGACGAGTTACCTGACGGGCAATTCGAGCCATGACCATCGCGACTTCACGCGCCTCGCCTTCGATGGCATCACCCAGAATAAGTGGTGTAACACCCGCCGCAGCCGCCACCTTGGCCGCTGCATCAAGGCAGATCTGCGGAGTGGCGATCAACCGGCACTCGGATCGCGCTAGACGCGGATCGTCGGGTGACGGCGTTTCATCTTCCGCAGCCTCCAAGAACCGGCCAACAGCCTCGGACGGCAAAAGATCATATTTATCAAAAACGGCACGGGCATCTGCAAAACTGCTGACGTCCCCCACCGTCGGGCCAGAACCAATGACTGCAGGATCATCACCCGGGACGTCTGAAATCGCGAGGGTAATGACCTTAGCCGGTGAGCTGGCAGCTGCCAGCCGGCCACCTTTGATGGCAGAGATATGCTTCCGAACACAATTCATCTCGGTAATGGTGGCGCCTGAACGCAGAAGGTCGCGGTTGACCGACTGCTTCTCGCGCAAAGAGAGGCCCTCTCCTGGCAGTGAGAGAAGCGCTGAAGCCCCGCCAGACATTAGACAAAGTACCAAGTCATCTGTTTCTGCGCCCTGCGCCAATGCCATTATCCGCCGGGCCGCCACTTCGGCAGCTGCGTCAGGCACAGGGTGCGATGCTTCTACAACCTCGATAGAACTGCAGGGCACGCTATGGCCGTAGCGGGTGACAACCAATCCACTAAGTGGCCCCGTCCATTCAGCCTCCACTGCGCGGGCCATTTTGGCCGCCGCCTTTCCCGCACCGACAACGATGGTCCGCCCCTTTGGCACCTCCGGCAAATTAGGCGCAACACACTCATACGGATCAGCGGAAGAAATGGCGACATCCAGCAATTCCCGCAAGAACGCGCTTGGTTTAATACTCATTCCATCACCTCAAATACCGTGATTTTGTTCATAAACAGGAGTGGAAATTTTCAACTAATGCAAGGCGTCTACTGATACACCAAACGGTGTGGCTCGGTCTCTATAACTTTTGAAAGCCCCCAATTGCTATTTTGGACAAAATTTGATTAATCCCAATACTACATGTGTCCTTGGCCGCGTCAGATAATTGCAGTGAACAAAGGCCAGTAATAGGCGCCTGAGAAGCCATTAATTTATAATCGTTCTGCATATCAATTTTCGAGAAGTCTTATAAGAAGCCGCATATTTTCAGCCAATAAATTTTAATTTGTCCTCTTAATACTGAACTTGGCACTCTAATTAGGCGTATGAGACATATGGGAAACGCATCACTTGTTTGGTTTCGACGCGATCTTCGGATCCTAGATCACGAAGCACTAAGGGCCGCGTGCGCCAATGGAAAATTTGTCACAGCTCTCTACGTTGACGAGATAGAATATTCGGCCAGACGGGGGCTGGGCGGAGCTTCGCGTTGGTGGCTTTATCACAGCCTTAAAGCATTGCGCACATCCCTCGCAGATCTCAACATTAAACTTGTATTAAAACGCGGTGATCCGACTGTCTTAATAGCAAATACCGCGACCGAAATAGGAGCAAGAAACGTATACTGTTCGGCCATCGATGAGCCCGCTGAGATAGAATTAACCCAACAGGTCACTCAAAGTTTGCAGCGCGATGGCTGCACTCTTAAAGTCTTCAGTAGTAGTTTGTTGCGGCCCCCCAGTTCAATTCGTAATAAGCAAGGCAACGGCTATAAAGTTTTCACGCCTTATTGGAATATCTGGCGGACTTTCAGCCCTCCAGCGCCATTGCCCCAGCCGGTGCCGGTCGCCGTATCTAAAACAAATTGTGCTTCGGAAGATCTCGACACATGGGGGCTGTTACCCACAAATCCTGATTGGGCGTCGGGACTTCGGCAAAATTGGCAGCCTGGTTCGCTCGGTGCCTGCAAAATGCTAGAAAATTTTGTTCAAAATATCCTTGGCCGCTATCAAGTGGCACGCGATTTCCCAGGCTTGACAGGGACGACCCGATTATCCGCCCACTTGCATTTCGGCGAAATCACAGCTCGACAAATTTGGCACGCTGCGCAGAAAGCTGCCGCAAGCCAAAACGATGTAAAGTTGGAGAATGATGCTTGGAGCATTATCCGGCAACTTTGTTGGCGTGACTTCAATCATGATCTTCTTGCACGTTTTCCGAATATGAACGAAAGAAATATCAACACTAAATTCGATGCATTCCCGTGGCAATCTGACCCCATAGCGCTAGCCCAATGGCAAAATGGGGAGACCGGCTATCCCATTGTCGATGCGGGCATGCGAGAGCTTTGGTCAACCGGGTGGATGCATAACCGCGTTCGGATGATTGTTGCCTCATTTTTAGTAAAACATTTGCTGATTCATTGGCGAGCAGGAGAGAATTGGTTTTGGGACACCCTTGTGGATGCTGATTTCGCCAATAATGCAGCTAACTGGCAGTGGGTGGCAGGGTCTGGGGCTGATGCAGCCCCTTATTTTCGGATTTTTAATCCAATATTGCAGGGGGAAAAATTCGACCCGAACGGCGATTATGTGCGCAAATGGGTACCCGAGCGCGCTCAGCTGCCAAATAAGCTCATCCATAAACCTAATGCCAAGCAAGCTGGATTACTTCAGGAAAACTACCCAGCTGCAATGATCGAACACGGGTTTGCCCGTAAACGGGCACTAGAAGCATTCGCAAGTTTGAAAAAATAAAATTGAGAACGCTCACGTTTGATTAGATCGAGCGAAGTGCAATTTCTAATTTTTTCCGCGCATCTCACTCAATTGCCGCCTTAATGCTGCATTCTTGCTAAAGTTGATGGTTAAAAACCGTAATTGGATAGCAGCACCATTTTCGACGAACTAACTCACAAAATTACAGAAATACCAGGTTGTTTTAAAAGCAGTGACTGTTAATGACGCGGGAAATCTAACGGACGCGCTTATTATTTTAGGTGCCTATTATTTAAAATATTTCTGCACGTTGCATTTTCCATTAATTAATTATTTTAAAAATTATATAATATAATTAATTTTTATTTAACATTTATCTTTTTTATAAAAATAAATTTTTATTTTGAAATATATATATATTTCGTTGTAAGAAAATTATTTTATCTTTATATAAAATTATACTTTATTTGGAAAGATTTTTACTTGCGTAGATATAAAAACAAACCATCCAATAAATCTCCGAG
>MDSX01072178.1_pt1 | contig 14585 bp, 12 predicted proteins | sample 811141 | NCBI WGS metagenome assembly MDSX01 (sample SAMN05326642, study PRJNA326480) | marine metagenome | isolation source: seawater | place: Atlantic Ocean: South East | collected 2010
AGAGCTGTGATGAGGTTCCAAAAATCCATAGTGAAGTAGTTTGTTTAATTAAGATACCTGTTCCGCAGAGCAACCCTGCATTCTTCCAGAAACGGCTCCTGAAAGATGACATTGCTGCCATATTAGCACATCAAATCCCCTATCTCAAAGTTTCTACCGTTACAAAACCCGCTCTTTTTTGGAATCGCCTTGCGAACCCGCCACACTATGGATTCCTCGCTGGCAGCATTGCCACGAAATCATCCGTTGGCCTGACCGGGCTTGCTATTGCCGAAGAGAGAGCTCACCCCGGTTACCTTCGTGATCACGAGTTGCCCATTTTTCTCTCCACTATTCCCAGTCAGCTGGATCGGGGTCCCTACGTGATAGGCCAGGTTGAAGCGATGGAAATCGCCGAAGCCAACCTCGATTCGAACAGGAGCCTTCCCCTCTATATCAATGTAGAAGACCTTGGCTTCATCCAGATTATCCGACATGCGAAAACGCCCCTGTGCTGTAATCGTTCCCTGACCCCGCTTCACCCAGCTCTCAAAGGGGCGCTCGCGAAATTCATCGAAGGGGCTTCCATCAAGACCAGGCAACGGAGAAGAAGCCCGTGAGTAGGATTCTGCATCCACCCCGAACTTCTGCATCAGGGCCAGGTGAAGCCGCCCAAGCTCCTGGTTTTCGGAGTATCTCAGATAGCGCCCCGTCTTCAGCATGCCTCCCCCCTTCCCTGCCAGAACGATGGGGATACGCTGAGCGGTGTGATTATCACTGTGCCCCATTCCAGATCCAAAAAGCACTACACACCGATCCAGCAAGCTGCCTTCACCATCCCGGTAACTTTTTAATCGAGTGAGCAGGGAATCGAATTTTTCCATGTGCCAGAGACTGATCTTAAGAAGAGCATCGATATTTGACCGACTGAAGTTCCGGAAGAAGTGGGACAGGTAATGGTGTTGTCGATTAATCCCAAGAAAGTCAAAGATGAGACGGCTGTTGCTGTTACCCAGCATGTAGCTGATGCAACGTGTGGAATCCGTCCACAAAGCCATCGCGATCACATCCAGCATCGACTCTACCTGGTCGTCGAGGGAGAAGGGAGTGTCCGGACGCTGAAGACTGGAAAAGTCCACGACTCCTTTCGAGGCAGAGGACATCTTCTGAAGGCGTTGCTCGGTCTCCCTGAGGACCGTGAAATACTCCTCCAGGGTTTCGCTATCCTCTTTACCCGCCTTTCGCTCCAACGCTTTGGCATCTGCCCGGACGCGGTCGAGGAGGCTGCCCATCTCCTCTCGGCGATTTGGGTCCTGAGAGGGATTCCGGAAGAGGCGATCAAAGACAAGCTGAGGATCGCTCTCCCTTGGTAGCGGTTTCCCTTTCTGGTCGTAGGATATATAGCTGCACCCAATCTGATTTACAAAGATTCCCTCGGTGGTGAGCTCCAGCGAGCGATGTGTCGTTTCATTTCCGATCTTGTCCGCAATAATCTGGTCCACAGAAGCAGACTTACGGTTGTTATGATGCCCGGAAAGGAAGCGACGAGTCGAGTTACTGTGAGAGGAGAACCCGAAGTCCCCCATATTGTCCAAAATCAGGAGGTCATCCCGAAGCCGGGAAAACGGCTTCATCAAAGGAGACATCCGGAAATCATTTTCCGTGCCTCCATTGATATTCCAGGAGGGAGGATGCACCCCGTTGGGCTTGAAGAGGGTGACAAAGCGAACAGGGGAAGCACTCCCTTCCTCTCCACGAACTCCCGGTGCCCCATGAGACTTCATGATATTCAGCAGCGGCAGAGGAACAAGAGCTCCTGCCGCTCCTCTCAGGAACGTTCGCCTCCCAATCTTCCACGAAGTGCTCATTGCTTTTCCTGCTTCTCGATAATCGTCTCCCGGAAGGAGGAACTCATTACGATTTCAGTGAAGAGATCTTTCCACGTTCCGTTGTTCTCAACAATCTTTTCCGCGATCTGATCGATCACGGGGTAGTCGTTCCGCGTCATTTTTCTGCAGAGCGCGTAGGAAAGCGTGCGCTCCACCGCGTTCCGAACAATTCGGCCACGCTGCGAGTTCATAAAGATCGTTTTCAGTCCGGCATAATCCGTAAAGCTCTCTCCACTGGGTAATTTTCCTGAGGTATCGATCAAGCTCCCCGATGGAGTCCCCTTCTTCCCATCCCGCTTGATAAAACGCCCATTAGTATCGTAGCCATCAAGAGAAAACCCGATGGGATCAATTTTTTCATGACAACGAGCGCAGCTGACATCGCTACGATGTCTCTCAAATCGCTCACGGAAGGTAAGCTTCTCACCGCGCGGGGCGGGCTTGATCGGAGGGATATCAGCGGGAGGCTCTCCCAGCCGCTCCCCAAGCACCCTGCGAAGAAGCCATGTCCCGCGCTGGATCGGACCCCGGTTCATCGTGAGAATGCCGGGCATGGTGAGGATTCCTCCCCTCCAGCTGGCTTTTTCCAGAGTGAATCGCTCGAAGGGCGTCGTCTGCCGCTCAATGCCCTTCGGAGTCGGATGAAGCTTCATCCGGCCGCGATCTTCTCCATAAAAGCCTGATACCCCGGTGTTAATGAAGGTTGTTTTTGAATCAATCAACTCCATCACCGGACGGTTCTCCGTGAAGAGATAATTCAGAAACAGAACAGGCTGTGTCCGGAGAGAATGGTGCGCGATGGGGTTAGTAATCAGTGCGTCGAGATTCGCAATGCCCAGCCATTGCACCCCAAAACTTTCGGAAAGACTACGCGCAGAAGGAGACTTAAGCATCCTCTCCACCTGATCCCGGAGAGCTTCTGAACTGGACAGCTCACCTTTCTTCGCCAAGAGCATGAGCTCGTCATCTGGCCGGTCTTCCCAGAGGAAGTAGGAAAGTCGCTCTGCCAGTTCGTAGCTGTCGACGGGCTGCCGGCCCCCGGCCTTTACTGGCATCAGCATCCCTCGGTAGAGAAACTCGGGAGATAGCAGGACCGCTTTAAGCTCAAACTTAAGGATCGCCACGAGGCTCCGTCCAGAATGCCCCCTGATAGCTTCGAGCGCTTCCTGAAGACGCGAATCGGGCACATGGCGGCGAAAAGCACGGGGAAGGAAATAGCGCACCAGAGCTTCTGCCTGCTTTTCAGAAAAGTCCTCCAGATTCCATTCATCCGAAAGTTCTCCTCCAATCAAAGCCTTGAGCCCTGCTCGTTGCTTGGGCGCAAACAGCTTCTCGAGAGCGGCCTCGGTGAGAAACGCATATTGCTCCCACAGAGCGGACGAAAGCGGGGCGCCATGGGTATCGTTAACGAATCCGCTGTCGCCGGGCGGATCTTTCGGAAGCAGCTTGAGGACCAGCGATTGCTCTCCGGCCACCGTCTGCTGCGCCTCGGCAACTACAACCTCAAGATCAAAACCGAACAACGACCTCAAGCTGTTCCGATACTCCGGACCCGAAAGCCGCCTCGGCTTGAACACGCCGGGACGAGATTCTACCGGCGCGGAAAGCCTGAGCTTGTACCACTGCGCGATTTTCTTTTTTGCTTCGGGCGTCAACTGAGGGTGATCCTCAGGCGGCATCTCCCCGGCCTCCACGACTTCTACAACCGTTTCCCAGAGCTCAAACCGAGCATCGGCATCGGCATCGGTCCTGATCTTTGTGAAGTCAACTCTACCCTTTACCGTTTCGCCTCCGTGACATTTGAGGCACGAGCCCTCAAGTATCGGACGAATATCCTCTTCGAATGCCACCTCCGCGCTCATTCGCGAAGCGCCGAGGACCAGGCACAGGGTAATACGCACAACGGAAGAGCCCACGCTTCTGGCCATGAATCTAATATTAAGATTCAAGATCGCCAGCAGCCCTCTCCCAATATCTTTCCATGTCGCGTATCCTGCTCCAAAAATACTATTTCACCTTGAGCAACTTACTGATCACTTCCACCACTTTAGCTTTGCCATAATTGTGGCCCTCAACTGCGGCTACCAGCTTCCCATTCTTATCTCTCGCCACGATGCCGTGACTCGCCAACTTCGCGCTCTTGATATCTTCCTTGCTATTCCCTTCTCCAACCTTGCAGGCGGAAATCTCAACGTTCTTGCCATGCTGTTTGCTCTGGTCATTCACGATGACCGTAATTTTATCACAAAGCACTCATCCGTCGAAATAGTAGTAAATCAGGGAAGGTGTTTTCTCCTCGGCCAGAGCCGGAGCGGCAAAGCCCAGCGGTAGCAGAAAAACGAGTAGGGTTACTCTGAATAAATTCATGGCCTGCAGTGTAGCGATCGCAGCAAAATGAGCTAGTCCTCTCTTCATAGGGCATAAAATGCAACATAACGGCTTCAACAGAGCTTCTTCGGCTGATTCAGAAGAGACCTCCGCCTACTCCCTCCCTCAATCGGGCAGGTAATGTCCTTCTCAAGCATCGAGACAAAATCCCCACAACCCTCTCGCAGTAGCCACTCCGAGCATGGCGTTGCCTGCGACACAGCCTCGTGTAACAATCACTCGTGCTTCCCGAGATCAACAGTTACCTGCACCAGATCAGAACGACACCTCTGGTTGAGGTATCTCTCGATGGCAACAAACCCGGCATCTGGTGCAAACTGGAGTATCTCAATCCCAGTGGTTCTACGAAGGATCGTATTGCCCCGCATATTCTCGAGAAGGCATGGCGAAGAGGTCATATCCGCTCAGGCGACACCGTGGCAGAGGCCTCGAGTGGATCAACCAGTATTGCATTCGCCCTCGCCTGCAGCCAGATGGGCCTTCAGTTCGTCGCCTTTATTCCCGATAGCGCCACCTCTGAACGTGAGCTGATCATCAAGGCCTACGGTGGCGAGGTGAAGAGAGTTAGCGGAGGGATGCCAGAAGTGCTCCGTATTGCACGGGAGACAAGCGAAGATAGGGGTTGGTTTCTTGGACGGCAGTTCTCCAATGCAGACAATACCGAGGCTCACCGTCTCAATACCGGCCCCGAAATTCTCGAGCAGATTCCTGGAGGAACCGTTGACGCGATTGTATCGGGGGTGGGCACGGGCGGCACCCTTCGTGGTCTCTACGAGGCATTTTCGAGTGCGGGATGTGCCATCACCGCACACGCAGCAATTCCGCGGGACGTTGCTCTTTTCGGATCAAATGTTGAATGCTGTAGCCTCCGATTCAGTAGTGACGTGCCCGGGGTTGCCGATGGGCTAAGCGAGATTTATGAGGAATGGCAATGTGATGATTTGCGGGAATGGGAAATATCCGGTCAGGACTGCCTCGACCTGACCCGACAACTATGGGCACTCGGTTTTCCGGTCGGTCCCAGCTCTGGATTAAATTTTGCAGCAGCTCTCCAAGTCCTCGATCACCTCGGACCCGACGCCGTTGTGGCTACCGTCTTCCCAGACCGCATGGAGCGTTATTTCTCTCACAAGGTCTTCGAGGAAATTCGTAGCCATTCCTGATCACTCGGAAGCTCCGCTTGTAACCAGAGCAGAAGCAAAGTAGGATTCCCAGCAGTCCAATGCGTATCGCGGACCGTTACATCGGCTGGCAGGTTCTCTATGGCACGATCTTCGGGGTCTCCCTGCTCACCGTGGTTCTCGTGCTTGGGCAGCTTTTCCGGAAAATCCGGCCCCTCCTCGTGGAGCAAGCCGCTCCTCTTGAACTCATGGGGCAGTTTATTCTCCTGATCATCCCGTTTACCCTGATGTTCACCCTCCCTTGGGGTTTCCTAGCCTCGACTCTTCTCAGCTTTGGGCGTCTCTCCAGCCACAACGAACTCCTTAGCTTCAGAATGGCGGGCCTCAGCCTGACCCGGCTCGCTTTGCCTGTCCTTCTCGTCGCCGCATGCCTTTCCGGACTGTGCTGGTGGCTCACCGGAACGGCTGCTCCGCGAGCAAAGGATGCCTCCCGCAACCTCCTCTACGAAGCCGTCCGAAAAGATCCTCGTAACTTAATTAAACCACGAGTCGTAATTTCGCGGTTCCCAAGCCAGAGAGTCTATGCCGAAGCCGAGGACGAAACTGGACTCCTGCGAGGGCTTCACATCTATAAGTTCTCAGGTCAGGGACGGGACGCAAATCTGGAAGCCTATATGTTTGCTGAGGAAGTAGATCTTTATGTCAATGAAGAGGAGAAGCAACTACGGCTCAAGCTCTCTAACCCCTTTATAGAGATCTCGATGAACAAGGATACGGTTTCACCAATCCCCATCAGGGCGACGGAAATGGAACCGGTCCTGATTGACTTTTCCGCCACCAACAAAAAGAGGAATAAACCATCGGACATCACCAACGACGACGCTCCAATTCGCATCTTGCAATCTCAAGAGCGTGAGGAGCTCTCCCGCAGGGAACTCTCAGGGGAGATCGCCCCCCAATCTGCGGGCCTTCCCGCTGGAGCAACTTTCCCGTCGGGTCTCGAAGAGAGTCAGGAATTACCTCCCGAAACTCTTACCCCTAGGAGGGCCGAGGAACTCGAAAGCATAATTGCCCGAGAAAAGCGATTCCAGGATGAGCTTAACATCGAAATTCATAAACGTCGATCGATCTCGATGGCTTGCCTTTCATTTGCCATGATTGGCATTCCTCTTGGAATTTCCGCCCGCCGCCGCGAAACATCCAATGGCCTCCTCATAAGCCTCTTTGTGGCTGCTGCCTACTTTGGTCTTTTGATTTTTGCTCAGCAGATTGAAGACGCACCTTTGCCTTTCGTCCTCACCATTCTCTGGCTTCCCAATGCCCTCTGCTTCATTGTTGGGATATGGCTCTTCCGACGTGCCAGCTTCCGCTGATTCTTACTCAACGAAATACCAATGCCTAAACTTTCCCTGCAGAATCTCCTCCGGCGTGCCCGCTACACGCGGAAGAGAAACAGCGAGGAGAGCAGGCGGCTTGACCCCCTGCCGATTCGGGGCCCTTTACGAAGATACAACTCAGCAAAATTCACGCAGGACTTTCGCGCTGCGATCAATGTAGCCCTTCTCGCCCTGCCACAGGGCATGGCCTATGCAGCGATTGCGGAACTTCCTATCGCCTACGGGATCGCGTGCTCTGCCGTTGCTGCGATTGTGGCGCCATTTTTCTCCGGGTCACGGCACACCATTTTAGGTCCAACAAATGCGACCGCCTTCATGATCTTCTCCTTCTTTCTCATTCCGGGAATGACTTCCTCGAAAGGAGAGATGATCGCGTTGATGCCCCTTCTCTGCCTCATGGTCGGTGCATTCTGTATCGTAGGCGCAATCCTGAGAGTCGCAGACCTCCTCCAATTTGTCAGCAGGAGCGTTCTGGTCGGATATATCGCAGGAGCTGCCACGCTGATCATTGCCAACCAGTTCAAGCATATTCTCGGGATCACCGAATTGATGGAGGGCGGAGGCACTACGTTTGTCACTATTCTACTGAAACTGCTGAGTAATCTTTCCTCTCTCCAGTGGCAGCCCCTTATACTCGGAGCAGGCACCCTCTTCTGTTATCTGGGGCTTCAATCCCGCTTCAGACGTATCCCGGTTTTCGCCGTAACTCTCGTTCTGTTTTCATTTCTTGCCTGGATTCTTGGAGAGAAGACCAACCTCGGCTTCGCAGAGGTGTCAAAATTCGAAGCCTTTTCCTTTCAAGACCTCGCTCCAGAGTTTGCCATTTTTACCCAGCCTGGACTTCTCGACAAGGTCGCCCAGCTATCCGCCATTGCGTTCGCCATTGCGTTCCTCGCGTCCTTGGAGAATACCGTGATGTCAAAATCACTGGCTTCCCGCACCGGGGACCGCCCTGATGTGAATCAGGATATGTTATCCGTGGGTGCAGCAAACATCGCAGCCGGTATCTTTGCCGGCATGCCGGCATCGGGCTCCCTCACCCGCTCTGCTCTCAACTACGAATCAGGAGCGCGGACTCGCCTTGCCTCCCTCTTCTGCGGAATCCTCTGCCTCGCTGGCATCTTCCTGCTCGCAACCTTTCCTCTCGTTCAGCACATTCCCCGGGCTTGTCTTGCTGGACTCGTCATCGCTGTTGCCGGATCTCTGATTTCTCCGCGTGTCATTCGGATTTGCCTGAGATCCACCCGCGATGACGCCCTTGTTCTGATCGTCAGCTTTGTCGCGGCCCTGTTCGCGCCACTACACACGGCCATCTTTATTGGAATCGCACTGTCCATCTCGCTGTTTCTACGGAAGGCCTCCCGCCCTTACCTCGTGGAATATGAAGTAAACGACGAAGGCGATCTCAGGGAGCTTGGAGAAAAACGGAAACGCCCCAACCCTTCCATTTCAATCGTTCACGTGGAAGGCGACCTCTTTTTTGGCGCTGCGGAACTTTTTCGAAACCAGATTCAGCGCACCTTCGTTGACGAAAACCTGAGGGTTATCATTCTACGATTAAAGAATGCCCGTCATCTGGACGCCACGAGTGTCCTTGCTCTTGAAGACCTGATCCGCTCCGCACGAAAAGAGGGCAGGCATATCATCATATCAGGTGCCTCTCGCGAGGTGTATCGCGTTTTGAAATTCTCAGGTGTCCTTGAGGTTCTGCAGGAAGGTTGCGACCGCTCCAGAGGAGAGAGCAACCTCTACCTCTTCATGCCAAGCAATCCCAATATCTCTACTCGTGATGCCCTGAAGAGGGCTCAGCAAATTCTAGGCACCGACAAGGCTGATATTAAAATTTTCTACGATCCCGAAAAAGGGAGCTGATTCAGTAATACCGGCTCCCTACAGCAGGAAGAAAAGCTCACCCTACCCGGTAAACGATTCGCGCCTTGGTCGTATCGTAAGGCGACATCTCCATTTTTACCTTGTCGCCTACCACCAGCCTTATGAACCGCTTTCGCATTTTACCCGATATGTGGGCAAGAACCTCGTGATCACTAGCCAACTTAACCTTGAACATCGTACCAGCGAGAACCGATGAAATTGTTCCTTCCACCTCGACAGCCTTGTCTTCTCCATCCGCGCCTTTCTTGGGCCCGCTGTAGTCCGTGCGGCGCCTCCGGCGGCCGCCTCTGCCTCTCCGTCTTCTTGGTGGTCCTGCGATAACTTAAAATTGGGTTGAGCGAAGCAACATACGCAGCTGCGCGGCTCCATCATTGGCGATATTCTCCTTCCCGCAATCGAAATCTGTGCTCAAAGGCCCTTATTTAAGGTCTTGGGGCATCCCGCAATCGTTCATTGCCACCAAGGATTAGCGTTGACATGAACTGGCCTCGCTCCTAGCTTTCCGCCCCTTTCTCGAACCGGCCAAGCCTCTACAACGCCTGAAATGAAGACCTTTTCTGCAAAAGCCACTGAAGTTGATCGCAAGTGGTATGTTATCGACGCAGCCGACCAGATCCTTGGCAAGGTCGCAGTAGAGGCTGCCCGCCTTCTCAGAGGAAAACACAAACCGATCTTCACCCCCCATGTTGATACAGGAGATCACGTGGTAATCATCAACGCCGAGAAGGTTCGCTTGAGTGGTAACAAGGAAACAGAGAAAATTTACACCAGCTACTCTGGATATGTTGGCGGCCAAAAGGTGGAAACACCGAAGAAAGTCCGAGCTCGGAGACCTGAGCTGCTTGTTGAACGCGCAATCCGAGGCATGGTTCCTCACACTCGTCTTGGGAGAGCGCAGTTGCGAAAATTAAGAGTTTACGCAGGAGCTGAACACGAGCAGGAGGCTCAGAAGCCTGAGCCCTACACAATCTAATCACCCACCGGAAGCGAATACCCTTTTCCAAAATGCCTGCTACTGAAAACACCTACACTGCCACTGGTCGGAGGAAGACTGCTGTTGCCCGGATCTGGATGACAGAAGGCACTGGAAGAATAATCATCAACAATCGATCGTTTGAAGAGTATCTACCAACAATCCCTCTTCAGAACGAAGTTCTAGCCCCTTTCCAGGCTACAAATCTGGTCAACAAGTATGACCTCAAGGTAGTAGTTCAGGGCAGCGGAATACCAGGACAGGCAGATGCCATCAAACTTGCGGTGGCCAGGGCGCTCACGGAAATGGATTCCGAACTGCGCGGAAGCCTTAAGGCTGCAGGGCACCTCAGGCGTGACCCACGCGCCAAGGAGCGAAAGAAAGCTGGTCAGCCCGGCGCTCGGAAGCGCTTTCAGTTCTCCAAGCGATAGAGCACTCGAAACCTCAGAGATCCAAGCCGCTCGTCTACAGACCTGCGGCTTTTTTCTTTTTTTGTTTAGCCTCTCATGTCGGTTTCGCCTTGAATCTGAGGGGTGATATTACTCTCTTGGAATGTTAATGGAATCCGGGCTGCGCTCGGCAAAGGAGCAGCGGAGTCCCTCCTTGAGGTAAACCCGGATGTTTTCTGCCTGCAGGAGACCAAGGCCCGCCCTGAGCAGGTGGAGCTTCCCCTTGAGCTGGGACGCTACCGCAACTACTGGAACTCTGCCGAAAAGAAAGGGTATTCAGGTACTGCGATCTTCTCAAAAGAAGAGCCCTTGGATGTCTTCATGGGTATGGGCATGGATGAGCATGACAATGAGGGCCGTGTGATCTCTGCTGAGTATGCCGACTTCATGCTCGTCAATGTTTACACCCCTAATTCACAGAACGGACTGCGTCGCCTGCCCTATCGGATGGAGTGGGACAAAGCCTTTCGTAACTATTTGAGCCATCTGGAAAACACCCGGGACAAACCGGTTATTTTCTGCGGGGACCTTAATGTGGCCCACCATGAAATTGATATTGCCCGTCCTGCCCAGAATCGCAGATCAGCAGGATTTTCAGATGAAGAGCGCGAAAGCTTCAGCGAGACCCTGGGTTCAGGCTTTACCGATTCCTTTCGCCACCTGCACCCCGATACTGCCGAGGCTTACTCGTGGTGGTCTTACCGGGCACAGGCACGACAGAGGAATATCGGTTGGCGTATCGACTATGTCGGCATCTCGGACTCCCTCATCCCTCGGCTTGAATCAGCCTCTATCTATCCTGAGATCCACGGCTCCGACCATTGCCCGGTCGGCATTGTTTTAAAGTGACCCGAGGGGAGATGAGCGCGATCCTGGAGCCGCTCTTTGCTCGTGCCCCCCGGACCCAATTACAAGGGCAGGTCGTAGCTCCGACCCGAGACCCCATCTCTCCAGTTTACGAAAGCAGCGTTCACCGTCGCGTATCCACCCGGCGTGGGATAGTTCCCGGTAAAATACCAGTCACCACATGACTCCTGCAAGGAGTTATGAAGGTTTCCGATAGTCTGGAAAATCACCTCAACCTCACCCTGCCATCCATTTTCTGGATATACCATCCGGCTGATCTCTGCGGATATCTCTTCGGCCGTAAATGGCTCGTAAATCTTCTTAACGCAGTTCTGCATCTCATCCCAGGGTTTGCGAAGCTCTTCCACACAGTCCTGGTGCACTTCCTCAATGAGCCCCTGACGCCCGTTGCGCTCTAGCAGTCGAACAGCCGCTTGAAACGCGATGAACTTCCCCAGTTCCGACATATCGATCCCATAGCAATCCGGGTATCGAATTTGCGGAGCGGTCGAGCATATGACAATTTTCCTTGGATTCGTCCGACCAAGAATCTTGAGGATCGAAGTCTTGAGCGTTGTCCCTCGGACAATTGAATCGTCAAGGGCTACGAGGGCATCATCTTCTCCCACAACGCCGTAGGTAATATCGTATACGTGCGATACCAGCTGGGCCCGGCCCTTCTCCTGAGAAATAAAGGTCCGCATCTTGATATCCTTATGCGCAATCTTTTCCCCCCTCGGCCAGTTATCCATGATGTGATGGTTGAGCAAGTCTTCATCCAGGTCTCCGGAGCGGGCGGCTTCCAGAATGTTTGCTCTTACCCGATCCCGGCGATACTGGCGGAGACCATCCATTAGGCCATACCACGCTGTTTCCGCGGTATTTGGAATAAAGGTAATGACAGCCGCACCGAAATCTCCATCGATGGATTCCACCACCTGTTCGGTCAAGGCCGCGCCCATCGCCTTACGCTCCTGATAGATAGCAGGGTCATTTCCTCTCGAAAAATAAATGCGCTCGAACGAGCAGTGTCGTTTCTCAGCGGGAGGAGCAAACCGCTCTTCGCTCATTGTCCCGTCTCTCTTGATGGTTGCTACCACCCCCGGCTCAAGCTCCTCCACTTCCTGCTGCGAGGCCTCAAAAACGGTCATCAAGGGAACGCGCTCCGAGGCATAGGCAACCACTTCATCCGTTACCAACCGGTGACATGGTCGGATTCCATGTGGATCGCGCATGACAAACACATCTCCATTTCCGATCACTCCGCAGATCGCATACCCTCCATCCCAGCCCCCAGCAGACTCAGTGACTATTCTACTAACATCCAATTCATCCGAGATACGCTGTGGTATCTCTTTTCCGGGAACTCCGTCGTCGCGCAAGCGGCGGTAAATATCTGAGTGAGCTTCATCGAGATGAAACCCAACCTCTTCCTGGACAGTCTGAGTGTCCGTTCCGAATACCGGGTGCTGCCCCCGCTCAATTAATTGCTCATTGAGAGCCCTGGCGTTGGTCATGTTAAAGTTCCCCATGACCATCAGGGTTCGCGTGGGCCAGTTGCTCCGGCGCAGGTAGGGATGGCAGGAACCAGAATCAAATTCACCCGATGTTCCGTAACGAAGGTGCCCGATGAGGACTTCTCCGGCAAAATCGAACCTTTGCTTCAAGGCGTCGGGATCATTCAATTCCAGCTCTCCCTTTCGCGCGAGTTGATTGACCTGCTTGAGCTCAAGCTGAAAAAGATTTGCAAGTGAATCACGAGAAGAGTCGCGACGACGGAAGATGTAGGGCTGCCCCTTCGGCATATCGAGCTTAGCGCAGCCAATCCCCACGCCGTCGTGCCCCCGGTTATGCTGCTTTTCCATGAGCAGGAATAACTTACGAAATCCCCAGAGAGCGTCCCCGTAACGGTCCTGAAAATAGGCCAAAGGCTTACGGAGGCGTACTACCGCAATCCCGCATTCATGATTCAGGTGATCGCTCATCCAGAATTTATTGCTTGGAACTCACCCGAATTCCCGGGGTCTCATCAACCACCCCAAGAATAGTTCCACCCGGACCAGCCTCAACTGCGGAACCAACCTCAGATTCATCCACTATGACTACCCAGCCAAAACCCATGTTGAACGTATGCCAGCAGCTGGTCTCATCGACAAAGCCCAGGAGCTTTTGCACTGCTGCATTTTCCCATTCTGGAACCAAAAGGGAGGAACCGTATCCCTGCCCCGCAAGTAACCTCTCCAGATTCTCCGGCAGCCCTCCGCCCGTGATATGCGCCATCGCTCTGGCTCGAATACCCTGCGCCTTCAAGTCACTCGCCACATCATGGTAGAGCCTTGTCGGAGGAAGAAGAGACTCAACCTCGTCTCGCGAGAATTCCTCACTATTTTCGGCAAGGACTCGCCGAACAAGACTCCAGCCATTTGCGTGGATTCCGTCTGACTCATATCCTACCAGAACATCGCCAGGAGCGATCGTCCCGGCGTCCAGCATTTCGTCTTTTTCCACACAACCGACACAAAATCCAGAAAGCTCAACAACACCCTCGGGAACAAGCCCGGGCATTTCCGCAGTTTCCCCACCGGCGAGAATACACCCACACTCTTCCAGGTAATCCGCCATCCCTGCAACCAGTCGCGTGATGCGGTTCTCATCGAGTTGTGCTATCCCGATATAGTCCAGGAACATAAGCGGATCTCCTCCTGTCGTCAGGATATCGTTGACGCTCATGGCAACAAGATCCTTACCTGCATCCTCGATCCGGTCATACTCCAGCTGGACCTCAAGCTTTGTTCCAACTCCGTCACACCCGGTAACAATCACTGGGTTCCGGTAGTCCTTGAGCTCAAGCGCGGCGGCAAATAGTCCGTATCCCCCCATCAACTGTCGCTGCCTCTGGGTCCGCTGAACGTGGGTGCGAATATCACCGACCAGGGCCGCCGCCTTCACCGTATCAACGCCTGCCTCTGTGTAGGTCAGCTTGTCGGCCATTCGATGTTTTTTTAACAGGCCAACGCTTGACCGCAAGCCCAACATCACCAGCCCCCGGCACACACACCTTTATATTGATAGCGGCCTATGATCTCCCGAATTTACGCTCCAGTTCCGAGAGGGCAAACTCGACCAGAATCGGCCGCCCTCCGGGAGTGATGTAGGGTTGGTCGCATTCGAAAAGCTGTTTCAGCAGAGCTTTCCCCTCATTTTCGCTGCAACGGCCTCTTTTCGCCCCTGCCCTTGCCAGTTTCGCGGCAAACTTCTCGGCAGCCAGCTCCCGGCTGCTTTTCCCTTCAGCGCTGTGAACAAGTTCATCGACAATATCGAGGAGCAGGGCTTTGGGCTCCTCCTTACTCAGGACCGAGGGAATACAGCGAAGCTGCACCGTCCCAGCCCCAAAGGGTTCCAGCTCCATCCCTGCCAACCTGAAGTTATCCACATTTCTAAGAACCACATCAAGATCGCGGGATTCCAGATCAATGAGCAACGGCACCAGCAAACCCTGAGATTCAGCTTCTCCCTTCTCCATCACCGCCAAAATGGTTTCAAATAAAATTCTCTCACGCGCAGCTTCACCCTCGAGAAGCGCCAATCCGTCGCTTCCCTCCAGGATAAAATAGGAACCATGAAGCACTCCCATAACGTGAAACGGAAGG
>MDSX01107157.1_pt1 | contig 14584 bp, 19 predicted proteins | sample 811141 | NCBI WGS metagenome assembly MDSX01 (sample SAMN05326642, study PRJNA326480) | marine metagenome | isolation source: seawater | place: Atlantic Ocean: South East | collected 2010
AGATAAATATCCGGTGACACCATATTTAAGTTCAAGAATGTCATTTATGAAATGGGTTCATTTTATATTTAATAAAATAAATGAACAATTAGATAAACCAGTAGAAGATTTTTATGATAGTTTAGAGAAATATTATGATGAATATAAGCCAAAAGAAATAAGAAATAGAGAAATCATAAAAACAAAAAAAAGATATATTCAATTTGCAAGTGCGTTATTGATAACTTTAGGTATAGTCTATTTTTATAAAAAATAATATATAATGTTAATGTATAATGGCAAGACGCACAAGAAGAAAGAGTCGTAAATCTAAAAGCAGCCGCCGCCGCCGTCAGCGTGGTGGTGCGGGTGTAGCTGAGCATGCAGGTGATTTTGGAGCCGCAGCACCAGAATCCAATACAGGAGAGGAAGTAGTTGAAGAAATGGGACATAAAGGTGGAGAGCAGAAGGGAGGAAAACGTAAGCGTAAGAGTAAATCAATGAAAGGTGGCAAGAAGAAGGGAAAGAAGAAGACTCGCAAGAGAAAGCTTAACCCATTTTTCAAACTTATGTTAGCTGCTAAAAAGACAGGAGCACCTTCATTTAAATATAAAGGTAGAACTTACAAAGGTAAAAAGCACCACCGTTTAGGTATGATTTACAAAAAAGCATAATTTGATTATAATTATTAAATAATTAAAATCAAATATAATTAGTTTCTGGCTTGCACATAATCTAAGTAAAGTTGAGTATTACAAGTAAGTGTCCAGGTTTTAATAATAGTATCAACGGTAAATAATGCAGAAAAAGCAGTAAAAACAGCATTTAGAACACCAACGGGGTGAGTTCCATATACATCAGCTCTGTAGTAAGCAAGTAGTTGCCAGAAAATGTATTGATAAATAGGTCCAACAGTTAAAAACATAGTGGATGGTAATTTATTACCGTAAATTTGGTTTAATCCAGCAAATGCAGGAAAAATAGTGCTAATCCCAGAAAGAATCATTAAAAAGTCACGAGAAGGTCCTGTAGTATCATCAACCGATAAAGAAGTAACAGAACAAATGTAAAGCATAGACCAAAAAGTATATAATCCTGGCATTCTCATAACATCATCCTCCATTTTATGGAGTTTAGAAATAGTGGCAACAGAGCAACAACTCATTATTTAGAATATTACTATTATTTCTTTAAATAATATCAATAAATATTTTAGCTTGTTTATTTATATGAAAATAAAATTTTGGATATTTTTAATAACAGCATTTTTAATGGCAAATACATATTATGATGGAAAATTTACGGAATATTTATCAAAAGGAAAAAAATATTATAAGATGGCAACATTTGGATTTGTGGGTCTTAGTATGTATTTATTTATTAATAAAAATCCGGGAGAAAGTAAAAATTTAGTGAGACATGCAACAGATTTAATAAAATATATGCCAGTTGATTCAAATACAACTGATATGTTAACGCCATTATTTGATTTTACAAATGCTCAAAGTAGAGTAAGGCAGATGGGTAATTCAAATATTAATATACAAATGAACCCACAAACAAAAAGAATGTTAAACTCAGGAGGTACTGCAAAGAGGAGTGTGAGTGAAACAAAAAAGAAATATGTAGCAGCAAAACAAGGTTGGAAATGTAATGGTTGTGGTGAGCAATTAAATCATACATTTCAAGTTGATCATAAAATAGATTTACAATTTGGTGGAACAAATAATGTAGAGAATTTAGCCGCTTTATGCAATAATTGTCATGCTATTAAAACAGCATCAAATAATTTGTAATTATTTAATATAATCAAAATATAAATGGCAGAACAAGAAAAGGAAGAGCCAATGAATGTAATTAGTACAATAGTAATAGTATTTTCAATAATAACATTAGTAGTGATTGTAGGATTGGGATTTAAAAAATTAATTGGAAGAAGTAATACATCAATATTTATACGAGAGTATATACAAAAATTAATAGGAAAATTATTATATCTTTTAGTATTTGTATTTTATTTTATTCCGATTGATGGATTAGCAGTAACATTAATAAACAAATTAAGAGGTACAGATTACAAAAGTTGGAGAGAAATCAATAATTTAAACAAGAAAGGGATATTTGGTAGTTTTCGTAGAGCAGCACTATTATTATTAATGGGATTAGGAGGTTTGGGTATATTTTTTGGATTTACTCATGAAGGAGAAGATTGGATGAAATGGGTATTTGTGGTATTTGTAGGATTAACAGTATTAGGTATAGTATCATTATTAGGAATAGATAAATATCAGGAATCAAACAAAAAAGAAAATCGATTTCCTTATACAGAAACAACAAGGGCAAAAACAGCTTGGTTATTTAATGAATCGGCAAGTTATTTGAAACATATAATAGGAGCAGGACTAATTTTGGGTATATCAGCCATAATTCTTTATTTATTTTCAACTAATGTTTTATTTACAATAGCAGGAACCCAAATGTTAATGATAACATTTTCAATAGCATTAATGTCATTAGCATATTACTTACTTAGAAAAAATAAAGTAGTTAATGATACCTTAAAAAAGAATAAAGTTTTAGGAAATTTATTTTACATATTATTCATAATCCCATGTTTATTTCATGATACAGTGAAATTTATTTATAATCAATTCAGACACACACCTAAAATGGTATATTTGATATTTGTAATAGAGTTGGTAATAGTATTGTCATATGTATTATTTCCAATGATTTATAAATTTATATATACCGACATAAAAGATGTAAAAGACCATAAACTTTTATTAGAAAAGGAGTTAGAAAATATTAGAACAGAGAAATATTTTATAAAATCATCTATAAAAAAAATAAAAAGAGATTTAAAAAAATTAAGTAAAAAAATGAAAGAAAATAATATAAAAGAAATAAAAGGAAAGGATTACGATAGTAGTAAAAATGAGGAAGATTTGAAAAATTATTTAATAAATTTAGAAATAATAGATATAGAAACTCAAAATAATATAATAAATAAACTTCGTGTAAAAATTCCCGAAATAAGAGTTTTAGAAACACGTTTAGAAAATAATAGTGTAAAATTAAAGGAAATGGAGAAATTTAAGAAGGGAAATAAAGAAGTACGTGCATCAATATTATTAAGAAAACCAATATATTTAGAAAAGGAGACAAAAATTTTTGGCAAAGTAAAAGAAGATACAGAAAGTTATTATCAATATAATCATAATTTTGCAATAAGTAGTTGGATATTTTTAAGAGGTAATAAATCATTTTCAGATGAATTTAGAAATATTTTAAAATTCGATAATAATTCATTAAAAATCGATAATAATTCATCAATATCATATAATGCGTATAATAATAAATTAAAAGTAACAATGAATAATTTTGATTATGGCGATGGCAAGATAGGTAATAAAAAAGAATATATTTATAAAAATATTCCTTTGCAAAAATGGACAAATATAGTATTAAATTATGATAGCGGAGTTTTGGATATATTTGTAGATTCAAAATTAGTAGCATCAGAAAAAGGAGTTTTAGATAAAATAAATTCAAAAGAAATGACAGTTGGGGGAAATGTAAAAGGAGGAATATGCAATATAGTATATTTTCCAAATTCAATATCAAAAGAAAGAATAGATTTGAATTATAGAATGTTAAAAAATAAAAATCCTCCAATTGTTTAGGTATTTATAATTTAGATAATTTCTAATAGTATATTATATTATGATAAATTTAAAAAAAATATTATTGGTTGCAATAGTAGTAGTTGTATTATATTTAGTATATACACACGTATTTTTAGATTCAACATCAAATACATTATATAGCGGAGGGAATGCAAAAAATGAGAAATTAATTCCAGCGAGTAAAATCCCAGGTAATAAAAATTCAGTAGATTTCACATACTCTTTATGGATTTACATTAAAGATTGGCAATATCGATATGGAGAAAAGAAAGTTATATTTACAAGACAAAAAGCGGGAGGGACGGATCACTATACTGAAGTATCTTTAGCACCTTCTACAAATACCTTAAATGTTTCAATGGCATCAGGAAATGGTTTATGTGGTAGTGGAGGTACAAACTGTCATTCAATAGGTGTTGAAAATATCCCAATACAGAGATGGGTTCATATTATGGTATCAACCAATAATAGAGCAGTCGATACATATATTGATGGAAAATTAGTAAAAACAACAATTCTTCCCAACCCCCCTTATACAACAGGACAAAAAGAGGCACCAATTAAGGTATGTCCCAAATCAGGTGAAAAGGGTGGATTTGAAGGAGAAATATCCAAGTTTAGATATATTTCAAGAACAGTAAATCCTCGGGAAGCATATGAGATTTACAGAGAAGGACCAGGAGGTAACTGGTTAACAAGTGCAGCAAATGCATACAAACTTAAATTAGCATTTATGAAAGATGAAGAAGAAGTAACTAGCTTTTCATTATAAACTTATTAATATTGTTTTATCAATAAGTTTTATAATCTAAAAATCTTATTAATAATATATATAGAATGTCTTATTCAGGTTTTCAAGAAAATTATAATAATCCATTTAGTAAAGTTGGTCAAGGTATATCAGATGCAGAATATAGTGCCTCCAATGTAATGTCTAAATTTAGGAATAATAGATTTGTTAGCGGTGGAAGTGATTTTTTAAATTCAAATTCATTAGTAGCAAAAGTTTGTTTTTTAATATTGATAATTCTTTTATTCATAATGGCACTTCGTATAGGTTCAAGAGTATTGACTTGGTTATTATCTCCATCAAAAAATCCAATATTGGTGAATGGATTAAGAGATGCTCAGCGTCAAAAAACAATAACTCAAAAACCAGGAGTTAAAGATTCTATACCAATTTTAAGGTCAGTAAATGAAAGAGAGGGTATAGAATTTACATGGTCAGTATGGTTATGGATAAAGGATACTACTTGGGATGTAAAAACAGGTAATGCTCCAACAAGAAAAAAACATATTTTCAATAAAGGTTCATTAGGAAATACACAAGGAAATTCTCTTACAGAATGGCCAAAAGGTGAGCCAGGTGCAACATCATTAGATGGTATGGCATTCCCAAATAATTCACCAGGTGTATATTTAGATAAAGCTACAAACAATATGATAATTTATATGAATACTTTTGAAAATGTATTAGAAGAAGTAGTTATACCAGATATTCCATTGAATAAATGGATTAATGTTATGCTTAGAAATAAGGGAAGAAATTTAGATGTGTATATTAATGGTACAATAAAACATAGACATGTTTTTAGTGCAGTTCCAAAACAAAATTACGGGGATGTACATGTAACAAGAAATAATGGATTTTCTGGTAATTTATCATCATTAAGATATTTTCACAAAGCATTAACTGGTGTAGAAATTAATAATGTAGTCAAACAGGGACCAAACTTAAAGTCAGATGATAGTATGAAAATATTCCCACCATATTTTTCACTTCGTTGGTTTTTCCGTTCTTAAATTTATAAATAATTATTAATTAATTATAAATTAACCTTTTAAATTAGGATTTATACAAATATCTCTTGTTGGAAATATTTTATTAGATGAACATACATCACCTGATTGCATTTTAACACAATGTCTATGACGTTTGTCTGTTCCAATATAACAAAATCCTCCATTTTTCTTTGTTTTTTTAAATGAACTATTATAAGAACTATCAGAGTCTATTTTTTCTAAATCTCTTGCATTTTTATTCTTCAAATCCATATTTTTTTCTATTGGTGAATCTTTATTAATATTGTGTATTTTTGACCCATGACTTAAATCAAGATTTTTTTTTGAAATATCAACAGTATCTTTAGTACCCTGTAAAAAATGTTTTGCACCAATTTTAGTATTTTGAAAATATTGTGAAATATTGATACCGAAATGTTTTTCTAAAATGTCGGTTTTTTTATAAAAATGTAAATAAGAATTATAAAGTAAAATTAATACACTAAATAATAGAAAAATATATAAAATTATTTTTTGTGTACCTATTTTTTCCTGAGGAATAGTATTTTCACTTATATTATTTGCATTAAGGAATGATGTATTAGGAGTAACTGTTTTCATAACAGATGGTGTTTTACTCATATACATTTTATAAATATTAAATTATTTTTATGTATTTTTATAAGTGGTTTAAAATTAGTAGTACAGATTTTATTAGATAATATGTGTTTATTATGTTTAGATATAGATTGTTCTAAAACTAATTGTAAAGATATAAAATGTAAAAGATATTTTTTACCATTTATATTAAGTCCGATATTAGCAATTTATCCGGAAATATTTAATTTTTATTATTTACCAGTAGTTGTAGGATTTTCAGCTTTTATATTATTTTGGAATTTTCCAAAAATAGTTTATTATACAGCATCAAGACCATTATATTATGAAGACTTGTTTATAGATGAAAAAAAGTTACCAAATTACAATGTGGATGATAAATTAAAAAATAAATTTCAATGTATATTAGAATGGTTATTAATAACAACAAATACATTATTAGTTGCAGGACTGAGTGATTGGTGGTTATATAAAACTATTGGTAAATTTACTTTATTAGAAGTAGTAGGTGTAACAGGAGGAATAATTAAGATTTTTCAAACGATAAATAATACAATAAGTAGAGTAATGTTAAAACTATTGCGAAAAGAAATAAAAAAACAAAATCGTCAATTAGTAGCAATAAATAAAAATAGTGAGATAGAATCAAAATTAGAACAAAGAAAAGTAAGTATTGAATTACCAAAATTTATTCCTAAAAGACCGAGATTTGAAACAATTTAATATTTATAAAATATATATGCAAGGATTTATATTGCTTATTTTTTCCTTTATATTTACATTTTTTATATCTAAAACTACAAATTTAAAACCATTAACAAATTACAATGATAAAAATGATTACTTACCAATTTTGACATCAAATTTATATGCAGATTTATTAATAATTTTAATAACATTTGCAGGAATATTGGGAACAGGAAAATCATGGAAGGTATTAGCAAATTGGTATAAAAAATATAGACTTAGTGCAATGTTAGCTGATATTTTGATAGGAGTAATTTATCTTCTAATAGCAAGATATGTTGTTTATGTTTTAAAATGGAAGGTTGATTTATTTCAATTTGGTGTAATAGCAGTTTTGATTCAAATTTTATTTGATTTTTTATTTTATTTAGTTTTTAAAATGGTTCCAAAAGGTAGCAATAATATGTTAGATTTATTTAAGGATTGGGCTAAGTTTGCTAAGGCAGATGCATTGTGGGGAGATAGTATTTTAGTTTTAGTAGGAGTTATATTGTCATCATTTTTGAAAGAACAATCATTTAATGCTAATATGTTTTTACTAATAATTGGAGGTTATTTAACACCATATATAATTTATATGAAAGACTGAATTAATTAGTAATTTTTCTAAAAATATAAACGCTGCTGGAAAATAATATTCCTCCCCATAATGTATCCATAAAAACAGTTTTCCATTTCCAATTTTTTAAAATAGCGTGATTTGTAAATTCATAAACTCCATAAACAAATATTCCTAAAAAGAAAATTTCTAAATAATTAAGTTTTTTTAAAATAGCAAAATAATAAATGCCAATAGTTAAAGTTAGATAACATAAAATGGTAGAAATAGGTTTTAATTTAAGATTACTATTTTGTATCATTTTAATTTGATTATTAAAATAACTAGAAGAAGATTTTAAATAAACTGCATCTATAGCAGTGAAAATAACAGCAAATATTAAAAAGTTTTTAATTTGTTTAATCATTTATAATATAATTAGACAAATATATATATATTAAATTAGCGTCTGCGCTTGCGGGACTTTCTGCGCTTACGTGTTCTGCGGCTCTTGCGGGACTTGCTACGGGACTTGCGGCGTTTGCCACCCTTTAAAGTGCGTGATCTGCGTGCTCTGGACTTGCGTGCCATTATGTAATTTACTGAGAAAAAAAGTTACGCATAATAGTTTTGCTAAATATTTAATAAATTATCAAAATATTTAACTAAAAATTTATAAAGTATCGGAATTTGCATTTTCGGCTTTAACATTTACACCTAATCCCTTACCACCATTGGAATTTCTGCAGCAAGCAGCGAGTTGAAGGTGGAAATGGTAGCTTTTTCCAATACCCCCCATAAGTCCGCCTTTCATATCACCTCCAAAGTTGTAAATACCACCCTCACTTGATTCAACTGTGTACTCAGCGCCATTTTTAATATATGTGTGAGTGACTGTAGCACCTGTTCTGTATACTCTTCCTCTTAATCCGTTTCTCATCTTATAACATATCAAAAGAAAAAAAAATTAACTTCGAGGGACCATTCCTGTCAACGCGCTCATTTTTTCTAATTTACTAATAGTTTTTTCTAAATTATTATTAGTCATACTATTATTGAATAAATAATCTGTCGCTGGTTTTACTTCATTTTTTTTAATTTGTTTGTAAATAATATTAATTTTAGATTTAATATTTTCAATTTCTTGTGTATTTTTTATAATAGGAATTTTATTATCTAAAGGTTCTGTTAATAAATTTATTGCAAAATAAATAATATATTTTCTTCTTTTTCTAACTCCAGGTTTATATCTTAAACAAAACATACTTAACAATGCTTTAATAATTTTATGTAATCCTTTATTTCTATTATTAGATTCCATTAATAAACAATCCCATATTATCCAAATAATATCTTTTTGATAAGAGGTATCGACTGGAATATTATTTCTTCTACCAGCAAAATATTTTTTATGTTCTTTTTTATAAATATCTTCAAATCCCAATATCCATTCTAACCAATAACATGCTAAAGAACTATTTTTTTGTTTTTTTAAAATATTCCAACAAAATTCATTAACACCTATAAATAATTCAGTAGGGTCTTCTTTTTTATAAATTTTACGAGCATAATCAGTTGTATTAGCTTTCATTTTATAAGAAATTTTTGTAATATTAAAATCATCATTTTGTACTTTTATATTATCAAAACTATGTTTTTTTTTAGACATACACAAGACACAAATAACTTCAGCAAATAATTTTCTTATTTTATCATTATTTCTCATTTTTAATATATTTTCTTGATATCCACTATTTAAAATTTGTTTAAAATTTTCAATTCTTAATTCTAAATATAAAGGTAATTTTGGATTACCTATGTGTATATTTTTTACTTGCAAATAATAATAATATTTCCCAAATATCTGCAAAATGACCAGCACAAATAAATTCTCCTGCCCAATAACACGCTGGTTCTATTTTCCCATTACTCAAATTATTTAGTAATTCTTTTTTAGCTTCACTTTTTTTAAATTTTGAAAATGTAATTCCTCTAAATTCTTTTATATTTCTTTTATCAGTAATTTCTTTATCATTCATATTTATATACAATTTTACATAAAAAAAATAACTATAATACATATAAGTGATGAAAGAAATTAGTAAAATAATCAAAAAAATAATTAGTTTTTTTAAAAAAAATATAAAAAAAATAATCAAAGTAAAAGGTTGGACTAAAATAGCATTAATAACAGGAATTATTCTTATAATTTTAATGTTTGTTAATAAAGATATAATTTATAAAGAGGGATTTGTTCAGAAAGAAAAATTTGTATTAAAAAGAGGAACCGAAATATACGATGATTTTTATGTAGATTTTTATGATGATTTATTATTAGATCAAGTAAAAAATGATTTTGAAGTAGGAGAAATAAAACGTTTAATAAAAATAAATTCAATTAATAGAGTCTTGGATATTGGTTCAGGAACAGGTCGTCATGTTAATTTATTAAATAAAGAAGGATATAAAGCTGAAGGTCTTGACAAATCAAAAGCTATGGTAAAATATGCTAAAACTAAATATCCTGAATTAACTTTCAAAGAGGGAGATGCATTAGAAGCTATGTTATATCCTCAAAACAGTTTTTCAACTATAACATGTTTTTACTTTACAATTTATTATATTAAAGAAAAAAATAGATTTTTACAAAATTGTTATGATTGGTTAATGCCTGGTGGTTATTTGGTTTTACATTTAGTTAATAGAGATAAATTCGACCCTATTTTAAATGTAGCTGATCCATTACATCTTGTAAGTGCACAAAAATATGCAACAAAAAGAATAACTAAATCAACTGTAAAATTTAAAGATTTTCAATACAAAGCAAAATTTGATTTAGATAATCAAAATAATTTAGCAGAATTCAATGAGATATTTAAAGATGATAAAACTAAACATATAAGACAAAATAGTCACAAATTACATATGGAAACACAAAAACATATTTTGGGACTTGCCAAAAATATAGGATTTATATTACAAGGTAAAATAGATATGCTTACAGCTCAGTATCAAAACCAATTTTTATATTTATTATATAAACCAGAATAATTCGTTAATATTTTATATTTTTTATTTATATTAATATAAAATATGACTGACTCGCAATTTCCATTATTAAGCCAAACTCTTGATGGAGAAAAAGAATATACGGATTTAAATATTCCTACTTTTGATGAATTACAAGATATATATGGTAGAAAATGGCAAAAAGAAAAAGAAAAATTTCAAACACAAATAAAATGTAATTTTTTTGCATTAGTAGAAAGAGAAGCAGAAGGTAAGCAAGAATTATTTATGTTATGTGTTCCTGAAAGAAAAGAAAAAAAATATATTCAAGCTTTCTTAGATTTATTTCAATCACAATACGCACCACATGTTGGAGATGTTGAAAGATTAGCTGGTAAAAGAACTCGCAGACTTTATGTAACTATGCCATCCAATTATAGCTGACTATCTGGTATGCACAAATATTCTTTACATTTTTTTGAAGAAGATGGAGAGATGCAACATATTATACAAAAAGAACATATTTGTTGTCTAATAAATTAATAATTATTTTATATTAATTTATTTTTTTCGTTTTGTTTTACGTTTTCTTTTTCTCTTTCTTTTTTTAGATTTTTTATAACCACCTTTACTTTGTCTTTGTCTTAGTCGTGCTTCTGTTGTTGCTTTTTCCGCATCCCATTCCGATAATGGAGATTGAAATCTATTTATTTTTTTAATTTTTTTTCTATATCTATTTAATATATTCATTGCTTTTGTTATTTCACCTGACTTAAAAACGTCTCCCATATCTGGGTCATTTTTCAAAACATCTCTCTCATAAGCTTTTATAAATTCGCTTTCTTTTTTTGTTAATTTTTTTCCAGAAAGGTTTTTACGATATTTTAAATAATTATGATATAATGTATCCCTTATTAGAGCAACATTATTTAATATTTTGTCTTTCTCTTTTTTATTTTTTATTTTTGTAATTTTTATATTATAATTCTCATCATCTAATTTCTTTATTATTTCCTTAAATAACTCATCGACATCCATATATACATATAATTTATATTATTTTATATAATTAATTGAATCTCGAGGACGTGATGCCATTATAAACGCATTTTTTGTGGCAATGTAGTTATCTTGTTGATAAAATTGTGATTTAGATTGAAAAGGTAGATTTTTTTTTCTTTTGGATAATAATAATTTTAAATCATTTAATATATCAATTATTTTTATAATTTGTTCGGGGAAAAAATTTAATCCTGCATGGTGTATATTGTATTTTAAAAAAGATTTTTCATATTTTGTAAGACTTTCCAGTCCATTTGTAAATGCTTTATATTTGTACATATTATATTGTAAAGCATATTTTATTTGATATATAGCATTTTTCCAAATAATTGTTTTTTTTTTAGTATTTGGTAAATTCCAATTTATAATTTTTTTATCGTCAATATTTCTAATTATTTCTTTTAATATATAATCTGGAATATTCATTATATTATATTATATTATAATACTATTTTCGTTTAATATGATAAATTATAAAGTAAATAACTAATAATGTTAAAACTATTGCTTATTATTAGTATTATTTTATTAATTATTGGTATTTACAAAATAAAATTTCCTTTTTGGTCGAAACAACCGGTTTTTCATTTTCATAATTTAAAATATTGGATAATTCCACCAGGAATAATTCAACATAAAAATCCAGAAAAAAATAAATTTTATGATAAAAAAATATTTTTTGATATGTATGATAATATACCAATTAAAATTAAGAATCATTTTGCTTTTTTTATTAAAAAACATTATTTACCTAATAAACAAGAAAGATATAATCCTTCTAAAATGGATGTTTTAAATTATTTGCAAAGTCATAATAGAAAGTCTTATTTATCAATTATGTATGATAAAAATAATTTAAAAAGAATGGTAGGAACAATGAGTTCAAGACCCTTAGATTGTTTTATTGGAAATAATAAATTACCACTCCAATATGTTGATTTTTTGTGTGTTCATAAAAAATATAGAAAAAAAGGCTTAGCTCCAAAAATAATTTATACTCATTACGTAAATTGTCGTGATAAAAAAAGTGAGCCAGTATTTTTATTTAAAAGAGAAGGTGATGTAACATCAATTGTTCCATTGACTGCATATAATAATTATTTATTTGATATTTCAAGATGGGATAAGTCAGTTGTATTCGATGAACCAACTATAAATACTATTTTGATAACAGAAAATACATTTAATTATTTTTTTGATGTTTATGAAAGATTAATGAAATCAAAATTTAAATGTATTATTACACCTCATTTAAATCATATTAAATCTCTTATTTTATCAAATCAAATATTTATAACTGTAACATTAATAAATAAACAACCGTATGATATATTTATTTTTCATAATACTCATACTACATATAATTGTAATAAAAGTATTGAATGTATATGTAGTTTTAAAGAAACAGATGAAAGTGTATTTGTTTTGGGATTTATGTGTTCAATAAGTTTGATATATAATGAAATGAAATTCACAAGATTATTTATTGAAAATATATCAAATAACAATATTATACTAAAAAAGATAATAGAAAGATATCGTGAAGTTGAAAAAACAAAAGCATCTTATTACTTTTATAATTTTGGTTATAGACCATTTTTAAGTAACGATGTGTTTATTTTAAATTAATATAAAGTTTAATTATTAATTTATATTAATTTATGTCTAAATGTTGTATTGTAAAATGCTTTCCTGAAAAACGAACACTATTAAAATGTTGTTGTTTTAATTTGACATATTATAAGATATTTGTATTACAAACTATTTTTACAGTAGGTTTTCATTTTTTTGATATAGGAAGTGATATAGCGGTATTAGTTGATTTAAATCAAAAGAAATCAGAATATTTCTCACTATGTTTAATGATTATATTGCTTCCAGTAATTGCGATATTTATTAGGTCATTAGGAACGTTAAGAAGGGGTTGTAATTGTTCGTGTTTTTTTAAACTTATACAGAATACTATTTTTTTTATTTTACTACAAGGTGTTATTTTGTCGGGCGCTTTTGAAAATTTAAGACACGGAAGAAAAACACAACAATTTGTAGAGACAAGAATGCACGAATCATTACTGGAAAGTGCTCCAGAATCCTTATTTCAACTTTTTATTATATTAAAAGATGCTACAACTCAAACATTTAACCAAATGACAATTTATTATTCATCTATAACATTATCTATTTTTAGTTTGATTATGAGTTTAGTGTCATATGAAATTTTTATATTTAATGATAGTCGTCGAAAAGAGTTTATAAGGAATCCAATAAGAACAATAGATTATTCTATTCCATTTGATATTACTGAAAAACCAATAAAAGGTAACAGTCGATATATTATTTTACTAACTTTTTATAGATTGACAGAAGTTTTATCTCGGGTTGGATTATTAGCTTGTATAGGAAATATATATGATGGTTATTCAATAATATGGTTTTTATTAGGAGATTTATTATTATTATGTTTATTTCATTCTTATAAGGTAATTTTGAATTGTGAAATATGTTGTTATGAAAGCGACCAAGATGATGAATCAGATTCTGATGCTTTTGCGAATCATATTCAAATAACACTAATCATAATTCTGTATAGATTTTTTGATAGAATAAAAAGTTTGGCAGTTTTTTCTACTACATTTTTACAGTTAATTTATGTTGGTATTTACCGGTACACATTAAACGACTCAAAGAGAGATAAAAAAGATTTTATATCAAATATTAAATATCATTTTATTTCGCGATATTTAAATAATACAATTCTATCAATATTAATCATTTACAATTTATCCGTTAATACATTTTCATATTCTATATTTGTGATTTCGATATCCAGTATTTCTTCATTTGTATTGAATATACAATTCTTGTACTTAATTTTAAAATATACTTACAATTATAAAAAATATCAATATATTTTTAAACCAATAGGGTGTTGTAAATGTAGATGTTGTTGTAAAAATATAGAAAATGAAATAGAAGAAAAACACCCAGAAGATATAATAATTTAAGTTAATATTATTAATATGCTAAATAATATTAACGTGTGTATTTTCCAGCACGAGCAAATGAATCAACAACAAAAATAGTAAAAACGCCTAAAAACATATATAAAACAAGTTCTTCTGTAACATTTTGAGTTTTTTCATCTTTATTTTCTTCTAAA
>MDSX01079993.1_pt1 | contig 14582 bp, 13 predicted proteins | sample 811141 | NCBI WGS metagenome assembly MDSX01 (sample SAMN05326642, study PRJNA326480) | marine metagenome | isolation source: seawater | place: Atlantic Ocean: South East | collected 2010
AATAACAGAATTACTTCTAATATGGTAAGAGTTGTTGGGGAAAATGTAGAAGGTAATATTTATCCACTATACAAGGCTCAGGAAATGGCTCAAAAACAAGGTTTAGATTTAGTAGAGATTTCACCAAACTCAGACCCACCAGTATGTAAAATCATAGATTATTCTAAGTTTAAATACATACAAAAAAAGAAACAAAAATCTATTAGATCTAATGCCCAAAAAACAGTTTTAAAAGAAATTAGATTTGGTCCTAACACTGATGAACACGATTTTAACTTTAAGTTAAAGCATGCGATTAAGTTTTTAGAAAGTGGAGCTAAGGTTAAAGCTTATGTTCATTTTTATGGAAGAACAATTGTATTTAAAGAAAGAGGAGAAATTTTATTATTAAAATTAGCCCAATCATTAGAAGATTATGCTAATGTTGAAGAATTGCCTAAATTAGAGGGTAAAAGAATGTTTTTAATGTTATCACCTAAAAAATAAATTATGCCAAAAGTAAAAACAAAGTCAGGAGCTAAAAAAAGATTTAAGTTAACTGGTAAAGGAAAGATTAAAAGAAAAAACGCTTTTAAAAACCATATTCTAACTAAGAAGGAAACTAAACAAAAAAGGAACTTAACTAAGACTTCTATAGTAAATAAGTCTGATGAAAAGAATATCAAAAGAATGATTTAAATTTGTAATTATGCCTAGATCAAGAAATAATGTTGCTTCTAAAGCAAGAAAGAAAAAAATTTTAAAACAAGCTAAAGGTTACTTTGGCAGAAGAAAAAATGTATGGACTGTAGCTAAAAATGCTGTAGAAAAAGCTTTTCAGTATTCATATATACATAGGAAAACGAAAAAAAGAGAAATAAGAAGCCTTTGGATTCAAAGAATTAATGCTGCTGTAAGAATTTCCGGATTATCGTATTCTGATTTTATGGATAAGCTAAAAAAGTCTAAAATTGAACTAAATAGAAAGGTTCTTGCAGATATTGCAATGAATGATCCAGAATCATTTAAGCAAATTGTAAAATCTGTATCCTAACTTAAGATTAAAATATGTTTAATAACTCTTTATTAAACAAATTTAATTCTTTAAAAACCCCCTTTTATTATTATGATTTAGATATTTTAAAAAATAATATATCTGAATTAATATCCTCTTTAGAAAAAAATAATAAGGTTCATTTTGCTTTAAAATCAAACTCTAATATAAAATTATTAGAAATAATCAAATCATCTGGTATAGGAATTGATGCAGTTAGCTCAAATGAAATAAAAAGAGCAATAGAGGTTGGTTTTTTGCCTAGGGATGTTGTATTTGCAGGTGTTGGTAAAACTGATGATGAAATACATTATGCATTACAAAATGATATATCATATTTAAATTGTGAATCTTTTGAAGAAATTGATGTTATCAATGAAATTTCAAAAAAAATAAATAAGAAAGCAGAAATATCAATTAGAATTAATCCTAGTATAAAAACTGGTACTCATAGGAATATTGAAACTGGGAATAAAAACAATAAATTTGGAATTGATTTAAATGACATTGGTGAAATACTTGAAAGAATTAAGGTTTTAAATAATATTTCAGTTGTTGGGTTTCATTTCCATTTAGGCTCTCAGATTGACTCTGATAAACCATTTTTTAAGCTTTGTGAAATTGCTAATGAGATGAATGATATATTTTATTTGAAAAACTTAAATGTGAAGTATATTAATGTAGGAGGAGGTTTATCAATAGACTATAAAGATCCAATGAGTAATCAGATTTCTAACTTTAAAAACTTTTTTAAAATATTTAACCAAAATTTAAAATTAAAAGAAGATCAAAATATTCATTTTGAACTTGGAAGATCAATAATTGGTCAATGCGGTTTTTTAGTATCAAAAGTTTTATTTAATAAGAAATCTTTTGGAAGAAATTATTTGATTGTTGATGCTGGAATGAATGATTTGATGAGACCAGCATTATATAATAGTTATCATAAAATACTTAACATTTCATCAAATAATAAGGATTTTGAAAAATATGATGTTGTTGGCCCTGTATGTGAGTCATCTGATGTATTTGCTACTAATTATAAGCTACCAATTTCATCTAGAAATGATCATGTTGTTATTTGTTCTACAGGAGCTTATGGTGAATCTATGTCCTCAAATTATAACTTAAGAAATTCCCTTAAATCGTATTTTTCAGATTCAATTTGATATATTTGATTAGTATGGATTTTAAAAAAATATATTTTAAAGTATTTCTAACTTTAGTCACATATATACTTCTTCTAGTTTTATATACGATAATTTAATATTGTGTCAAATATCGACTTTATAGTATTTTCATCAATTTTAATAACAATTGCAGTATATGGTGCTATAAAAAACAGACAAAACAAAAACTTAAAATCTTATATTCTTGGTGATAAATCTGTAAAGTGGTCGACCATAGGTCTATCTGTTATGGCAACTCAAGCTAGTGCAATTACATTTTTATCAACTCCTGGTCAGGGATATAAAGAGGGAATGAGTTTTATCCAAATATATCTAGGGTTACCATTAGCGTTAATCGTAGTTTCTGCTGTTTTTGTCCCTATTTACTATAAATCAAAAGTATTTACTGCGTACCAATATTTAGAAGAAAGATTTGATGTAAAAGTAAGGGCACTAACATCATTCTTTTTTTTATTACAAAGAGGGCTTCAATGTGGGATTACAATATATGCTCCATCAATTATATTGACAACTATTTTAGGATGGGATATGACTCCTACCGTAATTTTTGTTGGTCTTTTGGTGATATTTTATACAGTTATCGGAGGAAGTAAGGCGGTAAGTTATACTCATAAATACCAAATGATTTTAATTTTATCGGGTTTAGTTATTGTGTTTTTTTATTTAATTAGTTATATAAATGAATACTTATCTATAAATGAATCTTTCAATTTGATTAAAGTATTTGATAAAAATAATGCAATTAGTTTTTCTACTGATATTCAAGAAAAATACACTTTATGGACAGGTTTATTAGGAGGATTTTTTCTATCTCTTTCATATTTTGGTACTGATCAATCTCAGGTATCAAGGTATATTAATGCTAAAAATATTGAGGAAAGTAGAATAGGTTTGATATTTAATGCTATTCTAAAAATTCCATTACAATTTTTTATTTTACTAATTGGAACGTTATTATTTGTTTTTTACAGTTTATATCAACCGCCAATCAATTTCAATGACAATTTAGTTTCTTATCAAAAAGAAAATAATTTTGAGCTTTATGAGAATACAAAAAAAGAGGCTAATAATTTATTCGAAGAAAAAAAGAATTTAATTGTTAATAGTTTAAAAAATAATGAATCTGATATTATAGCTAAAAACAAACAAATAGAACAATTAAGAAAAGAGTTAGAAAATGATGCAATTCAAAATGGATTTGATTACGAAAAGGCTGAATCTGATTTTATTTTTCTGCATTTTATCTTAAACTATTTGCCAGTTGGCTTAATAGGTTTAATAATAGCTTTAATTTTATCTGCTGCTATGAGCTCAACATCAGCTGAAATTAGTGCATTATCTGCAATTTCAACTATTGATATATATAAAAGATTTATCAGTAAAGAGGATAATCCTAAAAAAGATGTATTGATTTCAAAATTTTTCAATTTAGGCTGGGGAATAATAGCTATTTTGTTTTCATTATTTTTTGCTCAAGAAGAAAATTTAATAGAATCAATTAACATTATAGCTTCTTTGTTATATGGAAATGTCTTAGGAATATTTCTTGTTGCTTTTTTTATTAAAAATGTTCAATCAAATAATATTTTTTATGCTGCTATAATGTCTCAATTATTAGTTTTTGTCCTTTTTAACTTTTATGAAGACAATATAAGCTACCTGTGGTTTAATTTTATTGGCACATTTTTAACATCATCTATTTCAGTAATATTAAGTTTTATAAATAAAAGAGAATGAATTTAGCAATAATTGCACCCAAAACCGATATAAATTCATGGGTTAAACAGTTTAATAGTATTTCTAAAGATATTAATATTTTTATCTGGCCAGAAATACCAAATTATGATATAATTGATTGTGTATGTTTATGGAAACACCCTAAAGGATCATTAGCTAAATTCAAAAACTTAAAACTTATATATTCTATGGGAGCTGGAGTAGATCATATAGTTTATGACGATTCACTACCTCAAAATATACCTATCTGTAGAATTTCAGATGAAAAATTAGCCTTTTCAATGACAAACTACATAATAACTGCTGTAATGTATTATCATAGAAGGTTACTAAAATATAATGAGGATAAGAAAAATAAAGTTTGGGATAATGATACGCATCCTGAAATACCGGTTAAAATTGGTATTTTAGGTTATGGATCTCTTGGCTCAGATGCAGGTGACAGATTAAAATATTTAGGTTTTGATGTTATTGGTTATTCATTAAACAAAAAAAAAATAGATACTACTAAAATTTATTATGGAGATCAAATTGATAAATTTTTAAATAGAATAAATATTTTAATTTGTACAGTGCCATATACTTCAAAAACAAATAATTTATTAAGTTCTGATTTGTTTAAAAAACTAAATGACAATACCTATTTGATAAATGTTTCAAGAGGAAAAGTTCAAAATGAATCTGATATTCTTAAATATCTAGAAAATGGTAAACTTTCTGGTGCGTTTTTAGATGTTTTTGAAGAAGAGCCTCTACCTATTTCAAGTAAGTTGTGGAATCATGAAAAAGTGCAAATAACACCTCATAATGCAAGTATTACCAATCAAGAAGCAGCAGCCCCTCAAATTATTGAAAATTATAAAAGAGTTATTTCTGGCAAAAAACTATTTAATCAAGTCGACATTCATAATGAGTACTAGATTATTTTTTTCTCTTTTTTTTATTTTATCACATTTTGATATGATTTCCCAATCATTTGAAGATATTTCTTTGATCAATAACAATATTGTTTCCTATTCATTAAATGAAGCTAATGCATACTTAAGTGTAGATGGGAATACTTTGTATTTTAATAGTTCTAATAATTCAAATAATACAGGTGGTTTAGCTGATATGAATGATGTATGGTACAGAAATAAAGATAATAATATTTGGGGATCTCCAATAAACTTGAGTATTGTAAATACAAGTGATAATGAGGTTATTATTGGATTAAATGATTGGTCATTAATTATTTTAAGAAATAACTTAATTAGTTATTATGATGTTAATGATAATTATAAGTTAATCAAAAATGAAGCTTTAGATGGATTCTCTCCTAACTATAATTTACTATCAGGTTCATTAAATAAATCCTTAGATATGATTTTTCTTTCATTTGAAGGATACGGAACATATGGTGTTGAAGACATTTATGTTTCTAAAAAAAATAACGGAGAATGGGGTAGGTTGACTAATATTGGATCTATTGTTAATAGCCAATATCAGGATCTATCTCCTTTTCTATTAGATGATGATACGCTTACTTTTATTTCAAATAGAAATGAGGTAGGATATGAACTTTTTTATACAGTATTTTATAATAATACATGGGGTGATCCTATTAAAATGAATACTCTAAATACATCTAAATCTGAGGTTTCATTAACTTATGACTATAATTCGACTAATTTTTTATTATCTGCAACCTCAGATAATAAGACAAACTCTGATATATTTTTCTATGGAAATAATAAAGATAAAATTAATCTCACATTTAATTTAAATACTAATGCAACAAATGGGATTCTATATTTTAACAAAGATTCAATATTATTTAATTCAAATGTGTTTAGTATACCAATAGATAATACTAATAATTATAAATTTAAATTCGTAGTTGATAATTTCTTCATTAAAGACACAGTCATTAATATAAATAATTCAAAAGAGATCTCAATTAATTTAGATCCGATAGAATCTGGAACTAGAGTAGTATTAAAAAATTTAATATTTAAACAATCATCATCTGATTTGGTTGAGGAATCAATTTCATATTTGAATAATTTAATACATCTATTTAAAGTAAATTCTGATATTAAAATTACTATTGAGGGCCATACTGATAATAGGGGAGACTTTAAGTCAAATATTAAATTGTCTAAAGAAAGATCAGAAACTATAAGGGATTATTTGGTTATTAATGGAATTAAGAAAAACCAGATAAAAGTTAAGGGGTTAGGACCAACAAAACCTAGGTATAGTAATGAGTCTGAAGATTCTAGAAAACTAAATAGGAGAGTGGAAATATATGTGAATTAATACCCTATAAAAGTATTATCACCTCTCTTATCAGCTCCACCATCTAATGATCCATCTTCATTTACAAGTATACAATCCATTCTTCCCAATGATGATCTTTTAACTACTTTATGACCAATATCAGTTAAATCATTAATTAATTCATCTGATAAAGTTTTTTCTTCAACAACTAAAACATCTGGTAACCATTGATGATGAAATTTTTTAGAATCAACAGCATCCTGCATACCCATATCATAATCAATTACATTGAGAATTGTTTGAAAAACTGAGGTTATGATTGTAGATCCACCAGGTGTTCCTAATACCATATATAATTTATCATCTTTTTCTATGATAGTTGGGGTCATTGATGATAACATTCTCTTATTTGGTTCAATTGCATTTGCTTCTCCGCCAACTAATCCAAACATGTTAGGATAACCAGGTTTTACACTAAAGTCATCCATTTCGTTATTTAAAAGGAACCCTGCACCCTCTACAACAACTTTTGATCCATAAGCTCCATTTATAGTAGTTGTTATTGAAACAGCATTTCCAAACTTATCTACTATTGAAAAATGAGTAGTCTCGTTAGATTCATTAATATCAAAAGATCCTTCCTTTATTTCGGATGAAGGAGTTTTAATAGTATTTTTAATTTTATCAAATCTATTAAACATATAATCTTTATTTAATAATGATTCTTGAGGAACATTATAATAATCAGGATCACCAAGATATGTCGCTCTGTCAGCATAAACTCTACTTTCTATTTCAGTTATAGTGTTTATATATTCCAAAGAGTTATGATTATATTTTTTGGTTTCAAGTTGCTCGGCACCATTTAGTAATTGGACTAATGCTATTCCACCACTTGAAGGAGGTCCCATAGATATTATTTTATGATTTTTAAAATAACCAATTATTGGATCTCTCCATATTGAACTATAATTATCTAAATCAGTTTGTGAGATTATTCCTGTTCCTGAATTCATCTCATTTATTATTAATTGGGCAACTTTTCCTTTATAAAAACCATCTCTTTTTGAAGATTTAATTTCCTCTAATGTTAGAGCTAAATTTTCTTGAACTAAAAGATTACCCTCTTCCCATTCAGTTTCTTTTACAAAGGATAATGAATGATCGTTTGCAGATAATAGTGATTCTTTCACATTATTTAATCCTCTAGCTTGTTTTTTAGTAATCATAAATCCATTTCTAGCTACTTTTATTGATGGATCAATTAATTTATCCCAATTTATAGTTCCGAATTTTTCATATATTTTAACCATTCCGTCCACAGAACCAGGTACACCTGAAGCTAAATGACCAATTTTACTCCTCTTGTCATCAACTATTAATTCTCCATCTACATTATCTATGTACATGTCTCTATATGATTTTTCAGGTGCTTTTTCTCTAAAATCTAATGTGCCAACTTCTCCATTATCTAATCTATATACAAGAAAACCACCACCACCGATATTTCCTGCATTTGGATAGACAACTGATAATGCAAAGTGCACTGCAATAGCTGCATCAAATGCATTTCCACCTTTTTTAAGAATATCAATTCCAATTTTTGAAGCTATGGGATGTGCAGATGAGACCATACCATTTTTATATAATGTGCTTCTATTTGTTTCATTACAGGAAAAAACAATAAATAATGGTATTAATAAAATGTAGAAAATTGGAAATTTGAATTTATATTGCATCCTTATTTTAAGTTAATGTGTGGAATAGTTGCAATTTACAATAATCAAATAAAATTTGATAAGGATATGAGATCAAAGTCTCTTTCTATGTCAAAAAAAGTTAGACATAGAGGTCCTGATTGGTCAGGAATATATACTTCAGATCATGCAATTCTTGCACATGAACGTTTATCAATAGTAGATGTTAAATCCGGAAAACAACCAATTATATCTAATAATGAGGAAATTATATTGGCAGTTAATGGTGAAATTTACAATCACAAATTAATAAGGAAAGATTCTAATTTTAATTATGATTATAAAACTGAATCTGATTGTGAAGTAATTATTCCTTTATATGATAAAATAAAAAATAAACTATTAAATGAGCTAAGTGGAATTTTTGCTTTTTTTCTATATGATAAAAAGAATAATACTTTTCTTGTAGGAAGAGACCCTATAGGGGTTATACCACTTTATATGGGCGAGGGAAGTGATGGAAACAAATATTTTGCATCTGAGATGAAATGTTTAGTGGGGATGTGTAAAAATATTAAAGAGTTTCCACCAGGTCACTATATGACAGATAAGGATAAATCTCCACTAAAGTATTATCAAAGAAATTGGATGAACTTTGATAAACTTAAAAATCATAATTCAATATCAGAATTAAGAAACTCACTTGAACAGTCTGTGAAGAGTCAAATGATGTCTGATGTACCATTTGGGGTGCTTCTATCTGGAGGATTAGATTCTTCTATAATATCATCAATTGTTACAAAGTTTTCAAAAAACAGAATAGAATCTGGAGATAAAAAAGAAGCTTGGTGGCCTAGAATTCATTCATTTGCAGTTGGTTTAAAAAATTCACCTGATTTAATAGCAGCTAGAAAAGTTGCTGATCATCTAAAAACCGTTCACCATGAAATTCATTTTACAATTCAAGAGGCATTAGATTCTCTTGAAGATGTTATCTATTATTTAGAAACATATGATGTGACAACAGTAAGAGCGTCAACACCAATGTATTTAATGGCAAGATATATTAAGTCTATGGGAATAAAAATGGTTTTGTCTGGCGAGGGAGCAGATGAGATTTTTGGTGGTTACTTATATTTCCATAAAGCACCATCTTCAAAAGAATTTCATGAAGAAACTTTAAGAAAAGTTGATAAACTTCATATGTATGATTGTCTAAGAGCTAACAAATCATTAGCAGCATGGGGAGTTGAGGGGAGAGTCCCTTTTCTTGACATTGATTTTTTAGATTATTCAATGAATATTGATCCAGAACAGAAGATGATAAAAGATGGTAGAATAGAAAAAAATATTCTAAGAGAATCTTTTAAAGGATATATACCTGATAATGTTTTGTGGAGACAAAAGGAGCAGTTTTCTGATGGAGTGGGATATTCATGGATTGATTCATTAAAAGAATATGCTAATGAAAAAATATCTGATAAGATCTTTGAAGATAGACTAAATAAATATCCATTAAATACCCCAAAGTCTAAAGAAGAATATCTTTTTAGAAAAATTTTTGAAAAACATTTTCCGGGTGATGATTGCGTAATGTGTGTTCCTTCTTCAAAATCTGTTGCATGTAGTACTGAGGAAGCATTAAAATGGGATAAAGAATTTGAAAATATGATTGATCCATCGGGTAGATCAGTCAAAAAGGTTCATAAAGATTCTTATTAAACCTTAGCTAGTGAATTCTTAATATCTTCAATAAGATCATCGGAATCTTCAATTCCAACAGATATTCTTACTAATGATTCTGTCATTCCTATTTTATTTTTTGTATCTATACTAACATCTGCATGGGTCATTGAAAATGGATGACAAGCTAAACTTTCAGTGCCTCCGAGACTAACTGCGAGTTTTACAAGTTTTAAATTATCTAAAAATTTAAATGCTTCTTTTTCACCTCCTTTTATATCAATTGATATCATTCCACCACTACTAGAATATTGCTTTTTATATACTTTATATTCATTTGAATTTTTATCTATAAGACTTAAATAATGAACCTTTTCAATTTTAGGATGAGTATTTAGCATTTCAGCAATTTTTCTTGCATTTTCAGCACTTTTCTCCATTCTTATTTTTAAGGTTTCTAAACTTCTAGTAATTAACCAACATGTAAAAGGAGAAGCCATATTACCCATAAATACTCTCATTCCTTTGATTCTGTTAATGATTTCAGAAGATCCTGAAGCAGCTCCTGCAACTAAATCACTATGACCTCCAATATATTTAGTTGCTGAATAAAGCACAATATCTGCACCATGATCAATTGGTTGTGAAAAAACTGGACCCATAAAAGTATTATCTATAGCAACAAAAACTTTATTTTCTTTGTTAGAAAAATGATTAGCAAGTTTTTTTGATTTACTAATATCAACAATGCTATTAGTTGGATTAGCAGGACTTTCAATATAAACTAAACTAACATCCATATCAGGGTGTTTATCTTCTTTTTCTTTTATAATATCCTCTAAAGAATCAAAAGAATTGAAGTACATAGATTTAATATTATATTTGGGAAGAACATGTTCAATAAAGTGATCAGTGCCCCCATACAAAGGTGAAGAATGTAAGATTAATGTGTTAGGTCTTGTTAATTCTAAAATAGTAGTTGTTATAGCTGCCATACCGCTTTGAAATAAAGCACAAGCCTCTGCATTATCCCATAATTTTAGTCTGTCCTCAGCAATTTCTAAATTAGGATTGTTAATTCTAGAATATGCCAATGACATAGACTCTCCAATATTTTTTTCTCTAAGACCGTAGGCTATATGGAAATGAGATTTACCTTCTTCAGCATTTTTAAAAACAAATGTACTTGTTTGAAAAATAGGAACTTTTGCAGATCCTTCAGATAAATGTGGGTCATATGATGCACCCATCATTTGACTTTCTGGTTTGTTAGTTTTTTTCATTTCTGGTTGTATCAACTTTAATATTTAACTCGTTTTCAAAAGATTCAATAGTTGATTTTTTAAATTCATCAAGTTGTTTTTTAAGATCTTTTTTGAAGCTTTTGATAAACTCGTCACTTGATAGTTTTTTTAAATTTTTATTTATTTCATCAATTTTTTTATCAACTATTTTTAGTTCAAGATCTTTTATTTTTTGTATTTCGTCAACATTTTTTTTTAATTCAGATATTTTTTCATGTTCTTCCTTTAGTTTGGATCTGTATTCATTCTCTAACTGATCTAAATAATTTCTGTTTTCTTTCAATAACTTATCTACATAACTTGAGAAATCTGATTCGAAATCTTTATTTAATCCTTCGATATCTTTTAACAACTCATTTATTTTATCTTCAAGAAAGCCATCTTTTACATCAATTAGCATATCCTTTACATTTTCATTTTTACTATTATTTTTGACCTTATTTAATAATGAGTTTCCATTTTTATTTTTCTGTTCTTGTGAAAAACAGATTGAGGTTATATTAAATAGAAATATCAGTAAAAGAATTCGTTTCATCGTATTTGTAATTTACATTTAATTTTAATCAATTAAATTTTTAAAATATTTATTTTCTTTTATTTGAGGAAATAAATTTAAAGCATTCTTATAATATATTTTTCTTAATACTTCATCTGGCAAATCCATCCCATACATTTTCCAATTCCCGTGTCTTTTTCTATAATAATCAAAATATTCATCATCTGTTTCTAATACTCTAAAGTACGTGTAGTATTCAGATACATTATATGAGTCCTTTCCAAATAAAATTCTATCTTGATAATTTATAAAAAACTTTCTTGCTCTCTTTGGTTGTCTACCTATTTCAGCTAATACTGCACCTATTTCTGTAATTACATTTGGATTATCATCAAGATGCTTAGATAATCTATCTAAGTCATTCCCAAGCCATCCTAAATGAGCATTTATAAAAGTGGTTTTAGGGTTGTTTTTAAACATTTCATGTTGTTCACTTATTACTTCTTCAAATGTTGGGTTTTTATTAGGATCTCTATATCTTCCAGGCTTTTGTTTAAGTTCTAACCATCTTTCATTAAACTTATCTTTAGGTTGCCAAAATGATTGAGGATCCCCGGTATGTATAAGAACGGGAATGTTTTGTTCAGCACAAACATCCCATATTGGTTTTAACCTTTTATCATTAACTTTTATTCTTTGCCCGAATTTATCTTTATCATCTAAGCCTAGTGATTTATAAATTTTTAATCCAATAACACCATTAGAAACAGCATTTCTAATTAATTCTTGATTTTTTGATCCAAAATTAGGATCATCAATTTCTTCAAAATCAATATTAATAAAAAGACCAAATCTATCTGGATAATTTTCTTTAATATTTTTTAAAGATTTATCTAAATATATTCCTCTAAAACCACTAAGATTTACCATATATCCCATATTCAGTGAATCCATTTCCTTTACTAGCTTTGAAAGATCTTTCAAAGGCATATCAAACTGATGATTATGAACATCTATAAATGGGTATTTTGATTTTTTTATTAAATTCTCTTTAACTTTTAAAGTGGATATTGGTTCATATTCTTCAATGTCCATAAGCTTATATTTATATTGAATAGTATCTATTGAATAATATAGTACTGCTGAAATAAATATAATTGAGAATAATACTTTTAATAATACTTTCAAAGTAATTATTTAATAGGTATTAGAAGACCTGTTTTGTCCCATCTTAGTCTTAAAAATAAAGAGCTATCTTCTTCTGTAAAATCAATTGTTAGTTGCTCAATTTCATTTTCTAAATCATAGGTATTTACAGATATTTCTGCAATATTTTTAGTTTCATCTGGATTAAAATATGAAAATGACTCTGCTTCAGTATTTAAATATATCTTCCAATTTTGAGAATTAGGAATCGTATGAAGCCAATATGAACCCTTAGTTACTGACACATCGCCAAATATAAAATCATCACTGACAGTTAAATCGGTTGACCAATTCGCACCTGTTCTCCAATACACATTAAATGGAACTAATGCACCATCTTCTTTATCTCCAAATATCAATCTGTTTTTTTTGTATGGACTACCATACTCAATTAAATACTCTTTAGAATTAAATGTGTAATCTGAACTTAGCCTTGGGCTTTTTGGTGGTTGAAGGAAGTTATAAATACCATATCCAACTATTAAGATTGCTATTATTAAAATTATTTTTTTCATAATTATAAATTTTAATTGCGAATATAATTGAAAATTTTATCTATGGTAACTATTTAATTTTTGAGTTACTAATTTCTTCAGTCATTTCTAATAATTTAAGTTCTTTATTATACTGAGCATTAATAATAAACTTTTTATTTTCAAGAATAAATTTATATATATGATGATCAGTAAGTGGGGTAGGTATTTTTTTTATTTTATCATATTCTATCCATTCTAATTTACCTTCATCAGAAGTAGGGGGGAGTATATATTTAATTTCGGAACAGAAAATATATGAAATCCAATTATAATCGGTTGGTGACGACTCTGTTAGAATACCAAAAAATTTTGGTTCTTTTATAATTATTCCAGTTTCTTCTAATGTTTCTCTAATTACTCCATCTTTAGGTGATTCATAATTTTTTAATTTTCCACCAACTGGCACATATTTATCTTTATTAGGTTCATTATATCTTTTTAATAAAAGAAATTTGTTTTTATTTTTAAGTACACAAAGTGTTGCAACTTTCTTGTTTCCTTCTTTATTCATATTTATTATAGCTTAAATAATATTAAACATTAAAAAACATTTCACATTAACATTATCATTTATTAATTTCATACTATAAATCATAATACTTGGGGCTTTTATTTCTCTACGGTTTTTTAACTATTCTTCTCTCTTTTTTATGTTCTATTTTAGAAGCAGTTCTATTGAGCGTAAATCCTACCTTTATTAAAATCAAAATTAAAGATGGTCTAAAATACGCAGAAGATTTACAAAAACTTAAAAATTCGATTGATGAGCCTTTGGTTATTATATTAACATTAAACACAATAGCACATACTGTTGGAGCTATATTGGTTGGTGTTCAGGCAAAAATTACTTATGCTACATTAAATGTTGATAATACTTATTCCTTATTTGGCCTACAAGTAACAGAAGAATCTTTAATTGGTTTTGTCTCAGCCATTATGACCATTTTAGTTTTAATTCTTTCTGAAATAATACCAAAAACTATAGGAGCAAGGTATTGGGATAAACTTGCTAGAATTACAACCATAACATTAATGTCAATTATTCCTATTTTTAAGTTTACTGGAGTATTGTGGTTGTTAAAGTTCTTTAGCAACATAGCTGGTAAATCAGAAAGAAAATCAATTTTTAAAAGAGAAGATATTTCGACATTAGCAGAAATAGCTGAAGAGCAGGGTGTTATTAAAGAAAAAGATTCTGATTTTATAAAAAACATAGTAAAGCTTCAAAATGTTAAATTAAGGGAGATAATGACTCCTTCTTCAGTTATTAAATCTGCTGATATGGATTCAACCATTGAAGATTTTTATTCAAAAAACAAAAAGCTTCCATTTTCTAGAATCCCAATATATTCAAAAAATAAAGAGGAAATCAATTATTATGTTCTTAAGGACACTATACTGGAATACGTTATTCAAAAAAATGGTAAAAAGAAACTAA
>MDSX01000968.1_pt1 | contig 14576 bp, 3 predicted proteins | sample 811141 | NCBI WGS metagenome assembly MDSX01 (sample SAMN05326642, study PRJNA326480) | marine metagenome | isolation source: seawater | place: Atlantic Ocean: South East | collected 2010
AGTTGAACCTAGTTCTTTTTGACAAAAATGGATCAAATTTAAAGAAAAAACGTCGAATTAAACAAGTAATTGAGGAAAGTGTCTACCTTGGGCAACTTCCACTTATGACAGATACTGGTACTTTTGTTATTAATGGAACCGAGCGTGTTGTTGTTTCACAGCTTCATCGATCTCCCGGTGTTATTTTTGAGCATGACAAAGGAAAAACTCACTCTTCAGGGAAAATTTTATTTTCTTCTAGAGTAATTCCTTATCGCGGTTCGTGGCTTGATTTTGAATTTGACCATCATGAACATTTATTTGTTCGTATCGATCGAAGAAGAAAATTACCTGTTACAACTCTTCTTCGAGCAATGGGCCAATCTTCTAACGAAATAATTGATACTTTCTTTGATCATGTTTCCGTCAAGTTAAAGTCTAATTCATGTGATTTGGTCATAAAACCAGAGTTATTAAGAGGAATAATAGCTGAATTTGATATTAAGGTTGCAAAGAATCTAATTGTTGAGAAGGGAAGAAGGATTACTGCTAAGCACATAAAACAGCTTAACTCTGCTAAGGTTGATTCAATCTCTGCCCCTCTTGAATACCTTATTGGTAAAGTTATTTCTTCAGATATTGTTGACTCAGATACTGGTGAAATATTATTTGAAGCTAATACTTTGATATCTGAGGATTCTATTGAGGCTCTTTTAGCAACAAAAATCAAAAAAATTAATATTATTTATATTAATGATGCCGAAAATGGAGCATATATTTCTGATACGCTTCGCTTAGATGAACTTCAAACAGAAATTGAGGCTCGCATGTCTATATACCATGTCATGAGACCAGGTGAGCCAGCTACAGAGGATGCAGTCAACTCGCTGTTTTCTAATCTGTTTTTTAACAATGATCGATATGACCTTTCAAAAGTTGGTCGAATGAAGTTGAATAGGCGTCTTGGCGTGGAGAAGGAAACAGGAGATTTCGTTTTGACTCATGAAGACATTATAAATGTTATTAAAAAGTTGATTGATATTAAAAATGGTCATGATGTCGTGGATGATGTTGATACGCTAGCTAACAGACGTGTAAGGGCTATTGGTGAAATGATTGAAAATCAGTTCAGAATTGGATTGATACGAGTAGAGAAAGCTGTTAAAGAAGGCTTAAATCTTGCTGAAACTGATGAATTAACCCCTCAAGATTTGATTAATTCAAAGCCAGTTTCTGCAGCGGTTAGAGAATTTTTTGGTTCATCTCAACTCTCTCAATTTATGGATCAAGTAAATCCATTGTCTGGAATAACACATAAGAGACGAATATCAGCTCTTGGACCAGGAGGTTTGACGAGAGAACGCGCAGGTTTTGAGGTAAGGGATGTTCATCCTTCGCATTATGGAAGACTGTGCCCAATTGAAACTCCTGAGGGTCCTAATATTGGTTTGATTAATACTTTGGCAGTCTATGCTAAAACAAACGCTTATGGTTTTTTAGAAACCCCCTATCAAGTTGTCAAAAATGGTCAAGTGACTAAAGAGGTTGTTTATGTTTCAGCAATTGATGAAATTGAACATACTATTGCACAAGCTAACTCAAAGGTTGATTCAAAAGGCTTTTTACAAGATGATTTAGTTTCAGGAAGGCATAAAAATGAATTTGTTTTAGTTGATAAATCTGAGGTTACACTGATCGATATCGATTCAAAACAAATATCTTCTGTTGCAGCTTCTCTAATTCCTTTTCTTGAACATGATGATGCTAATCGAGCGCTAATGGGTTCTAATATGCAGCGCCAAGCCGTTCCAGTCTTGCGCGCAGAAAAACCACTGGTTGGAACTGGCATTGAAAGAGTTGTTGCTACAGATTCAAGAGTTTGTGTTATAGCAGACCATGATGGGGTGGTTGAAACAGTTGATGCATCCAGAATAGTTATTAGAGTTGATTCTAAGCAAACAAAAGCTGGAGAGTTAGGAGTTGATATATATAGTTTAATAAAATATTCACGTTCAAATCAAAATACTTGCATTAACCAAAAACCTTTAGTTCAACCAGGTGATAAAGTTTCTGCTGGTGATGTTTTAGCAGATGGTCCTTCGACTGACCTAGGTGAGCTTGCACTGGGTCAAAACATGATGATCGCCTTTATGCCTTGGAATGGATATAACTTTGAAGACTCAATTTTAATTTCCGAAAAAATTGTTCAAGAAGATCGTTACACTTCAATTCATATTGAGGAGCTTACAGCTTACGCAAGAGATACAAAACTTGGATCAGAGGAAGTTACAGCAGATATTCCCAACGTAAGTGAGTCAGCATTATCAAAACTTGATGATGTTGGGATTGTATATGTGGGTGCGAGAGTAAAAGGTGGAGATATCTTAGTTGGTAAAGTTACACCAAAGAGTGAAACGGTTCTCTCACCAGAAGAAAAATTATTACGTGCTATTTTTGGAGAAAAGGCTAATAATGTCAAAGATACCTCATTAAGAATGGGTGCTTCTAAATCTGGTGTAGTTATTGATGTTCAAATTTTTACTAAAGATCGTGTATCTAAGGATTCACGTGCACTAATGATTGATGAGGAGCGATTAGAAAATATTCAAAAAGACATCGATGATGAGTTTGGAATTATTGATGGGGATATTTTTCGTAGAATTCGCGTAAAACTTTCAGGTAATATTTCTACTACTAGTATAGGCAATATTAAAAATGGTGACAAGATAGCTGCTAAAGATCTGAAATCTCTTGAAAACATTAATGTTGCCAAGATTAAAGTAAAGGATGCTACAGTAAATAAAGAGGTAACTGCTTTGATCAAGCAATCTAAAGCAAAACAAGAAGAGTTTGAGACCTTTTTTGAACAGGAAAAGGCAAAAATTAAAGAAGGTGCAGAGTTACCCCCTGGTGTTCAAAAAATGGTTAAAGTTTATGTGGCAACACGTAAGACTCTTCAGGTTGGAGATAAAATGGCTGGTAGGCACGGAAATAAAGGAGTTATTTCAAGAGTGTCTCCAGTTGAAGATATGCCTCATCTTGCTGACGGAACTCCAGTTGATGTTGTTTTAAACCCTCTAGGTGTTCCATCACGAATGAATGTTGGCCAAGTTCTTGAGGTTCATTTAGGATGGGCTGCAAAAGGTCTAGGGCATAAGATTGGAAATCTTTTAGATGAGCACCGTAAAGATACAATCAAGCAGATTAGATTAATGCTAAATTCAATCTACAATAGTCATGGAAAATCAGAAGACTTAAAGTCATTTACTGACGATGAAATTATTGAGTTAGCTAATAATTTACGTTCCGGTGTTCCTATGGCAACTCCAGTATTTGATGGTATTAAAGAGGAAGATATTAAATCACTTCTAAAAATGGCTGACTTGCCAGAAAGTGGTCAAGTTCAGTTATTTGATGGAAGAACAGGTGATGCTTTTGACCGAGATGTAACTGTTGGTTATATGCACATGTTAAAACTTAACCATCTGGTTGATGATAAGATGCACGCGCGCTCAACTGGACCATACTCTCTAGTAACCCAACAGCCATTGAGTGGTAAAGCACAATTTGGTGGTCAGAGGTTTGGTGAAATGGAAGTATGGGCTCTTGAGGCTTATGGTGCTGCTTATACTCTTAGAGAGATGTTAACTGTCAAGTCTGATGATGTTAGTGGAAGAGCAAAGATGTATAAGAACATTGTTGATGGTGAGAATCGGACTGAGTCCGTAATGCCAGAGTCGTTTAATGTGTTAGTTAAAGAAATACGATCTCTAGGAATTGATACTGAACTTGAACAAAATTAAATTAGGAGAATCCTTTGAAAGATTTATTACAAATTTTAAAACAGCAAAATAAAGATCAAGATTTTGATGCCATTAGAGTTGGTCTAGCTTCTCCTGAAAAGATTCGTTCATGGTCTTTTGGAGAAGTTAAGAAACCAGAGACTATTAATTATCGAACATTTAAGCCAGAGAGAGAAGGCTTGTTTTGTGCCAAAATTTTTGGCCCAATGAAAGACTTTGAGTGCTTATGTGGAAAATACAAGCGAATGAAGTTTAGAAATGTGGTGTGTGAAAAATGTGGCGTAGAAGTGACTTTATCAAAGGTCAGAAGAGAGAGAATGGGTCATATTGAACTAGCTGCACCAGTTGCTCATATATGGTACTTGAAGTCATTACCTTCAAGACTAGGTCTTTTAATGGACATGACATTGAAGGATATTGAGAGAGTATTATATTTCGAAGCTTTTTTGGTGACAGATCCTGGAAATACTCCACTCATTAAAAAACAGCTCTTAACTGAAGAAATGTACTATGATGCTCTTGATGAGTATGGTGATGATGAATTTATTGCAAAAATGGGTGCTGAAGCTATGCAAGATGTTCTTGCAGAAATGCAACTTGAGAAAGAAGCTGCTACATTAAGAGAGGATGCTCTAAATACTAAGTCGCAAACAAAACTAAAGAAAATTAATAAAAGACTTAAGCTGGTTGACTCTTTAATAAAATCTGGCAATAAGCCAGAGTGGATGGTTTTGAATGTATTACCAATTTTGCCACCTGATTTGAGACCATTAGTTCCACTTGATGGAGGGCGTTTTGCAACTTCTGACTTGAACGACTTATATCGAAGAGTAATCAATAGAAATAATCGTCTTGGAAGACTGCTAGAGCTAGATGCGCCTGAAATCATTGTTAGAAATGAAAAGCGTATGCTCCAGGAGGCAGTTGATTCACTCATAGATAATGGTCGTCGTGGCCGTGCAGTCATGGGGAACAACAGGCGTCCATTGAAGTCAATTGCAGATATGATTAAAGGAAAGCAAGGTAGGTTCCGTCAAAATTTATTAGGAAAGAGAGTTGACTATTCAGGACGTTCAGTAATTGTTTGTGGGCCTTATTTAAAGCTTCACCAGTGTGGTTTGCCAAAGAAAATGGCTTTAGAATTATTCAAGCCATTTATTTATAATAGGCTTCAAGCTAATGGTCTAGCTTCAACAATTAAAGCTGCTAAGAAAATGGTAGAAAGTGAGATTCCAGAAGTTTGGGATATTCTTGAGAGAGTTGTTCATCAACATCCGGTTCTTTTAAACCGAGCTCCTACCCTTCATAGACTTGGTATTCAGGCATTTGAACCATTATTAATAGAGGGTAAGGCAATCCAACTTCATCCCCTAGTTTGTACAGCATTCAATGCTGACTTTGATGGAGATCAAATGGCCGTTCATGTACCGCTTTCTGAGGAGGCGCAGTTGGAAGCAAGAACTCTGATGCTGGCTTCTAATAATATTCTTCACTTGGCTAGTGGTGATCCAATAATTATTCCTTCACAAGATGTAATTTTAGGTCTTTACTATATGACTAGAGAAATGGTTAATCAAAAGGGTGAAGGTATGATTTTTGCAAATACCAATGAAGCTCTTGCAGCATATGACTCAAAATTTGTCACACTGCATGCAAAAATTAAACTAAGAGTTCAGGATTTTGTCAAGACAGATTCTGGGTTTGAGCCAAGCACTTCTCGAATTGTTGATACTACAATTGGTAGAGCAATTTTTTCAAGAATACTGCCTAAAGGTTTGTCTTTTGATTTAATTAATGAGGCACTCTCTAAGAAAGTAGTTTCTAACTTAATTCATGTTTGCTATAGAACTCAAGAACTTAAAGAGACTGTCATCTTTGCAGATCAAATGATGTACATGGGTTTTGAGTTTTCAACAAAGTCTGGAATTTCTTTTTGCTCGAATGACATGATAATTCCAAGTGAAAAATCTGTAATGATTGATAAAGCCAATTCTCAAATTAAAGATGTGCAACAACAATTTGCTTCTGGCGTTGTCACTAATGGTGAGCGCTATAATAAGGTGATTGATATTTGGTCAAGAACATCGGAAGAAGTTGCCAAAGCGATGATGGATAAAGTGGGTTATGATGAGATTACTGATGCTAAGGGTAATACTGAAAAGAAACCTTCTTTTAATTCAATCTATATGATGGCTGACTCTGGTGCTAGGGGTTCTCCAGCTCAGATTAGACAGTTAGCTGGCATGCGAGGATTAATGGCTAAACCTGATGGATCAATTATCGAAACTCCAATCACAAGTAACTTCCGTGAAGGCCTTAATAATATGCAATACTTTATTTCAACTCACGGTGCGAGAAAAGGACTAGCAGATACTGCTCTTAAAACTGCTAACTCAGGATATCTAACAAGACGTCTAGTTGATGTAGGTCAAGATCTCGTTGTTACTGAAGAAGACTGTGGAACTGATAATGGACTTGTGATGAAAGCTGTCATTGATGGTGGTAATGTTGTTCAAACACTAGGCTCCGCTGTTCTTGGAAGGATTATTTCTGAAGATGTGCTTATGCCAAATAGCAAAGAAGTATTCTTAGAAAGAGATCATTTGATTTCATTATCTGATAGTGATCGAATCAATGAACTTGGAATTGAGTTTATCAAAGTTAGATCGGCTATTACATGTGAAACAACTTATGGGGTTTGTTCATCTTGTTATGGTAATGATATGGCAAGGGGTCACAAAATTGGAGTTGGTGAAGCTGTTGGCGTTATAGCTGCTCAATCGATTGGTGAGCCTGGAACCCAGCTTACAATGCGTACATTCCATATTGGTGGTGCAGCAAGCTCTTCTACTGCCGTCAATAGTATTAATATTAATACAGATGGTATTGTGCACTATGAAAATATGAAATCCATCACTAATTCAAAGGGAGATTTGGTAGTTGTATCAAGATCTTCGGAAGCTTCAATAAGGAATGACTTAGGTCAAGTTATGGAGCGCTATAAGTTGCCATATGGTGCAGTTGTGCACTTTAAAGATGGTGGAAAAGTGAAAGCTAAAGATAAAATTGCAGATTGGGATCCACACACTCATCCAATTGTTGCTGAAAATTCTGGAAGAGTTTCTTTTATTGATTTTGATGAGGGTTTAACTGTTACAAAAAATTCTGACCCCCTAACTGGATTAAACTTCTATGAGATTATTGATGAGGCTGAAAGAACTTCTGCAGCAAAAGACATGAAACCAATGATTAAGCTTCTTGATAAGAAGAAAAAGCAATCAGTCCTATCAACTCATTACCTTCCATCTGGTGTTAAAATCAATTTAGAGGATGGTCAGCTTATTAGTGCTGGAGAAATCCTAGCTAAAATTCCTAAAGCTGTTTCTAAAACTAGTGATATAACTGGTGGCTTACCTCGTGTTGCAGATTTATTTGAGGCAAGAAAAGCTAAAGATCATGCAATCCTTGCAGAAAGTGCAGGTATTGTTAGTTTTGGAAACCCTACTAAGTCAAAAGTTCGTATGCTGATCACTAATGAAAATGGAGATATAAATGAAATGATGATTCATCATTGGAGGGCAATAAACGTATTTGATGGAGAAACTGTTGAAAAGGGAGATGTGATTTCTGATGGCCCTTCTAATCCTCATGATATTCTCAGGTTGCTTGGAGTTGAAGCCTTAGCAAACTACATTGTAAAAGAAGTTCAAAATGTTTATAGACTTCAGGGTGTTAAGATCTCTGATAAGCATATTGAAGTAGTTATTAAGCAAATGTTAAGAAAAGTTGAGATTGCAGATAACGGTGATTCAAGCTATGTCAATGGTGAAACTGCTGAGTATGCACATGTAATTGAGAAAAATAAACAATTAAAAGCGCAAAATAAGAAAGAAATTAGCTTCCAACGTCTACTTATGGGAATTACTAAAGCCTCTCTATCAACCGAGTCGTTTATTTCTGCTGCCTCATTCCAGGAAACAACAAGAGTTCTAACTGAAGCATCAATTACTGGAAGGGTTGATGATCTTCGAGGCCTTAAAGAGAATGTTATTGTAGGTAGACTTATTCCTGCAGGAACTGGATTTAAGCATCATCAAGATAATAGAAACAGACGTATTGACACATTTATGCAAACTAGTGAGGCAGAGCAAGAACTTTCAGATCAGTTAATAGAGGTTGAGTCTGAAGTTGAAGTTGAAGCTAAAGAATAGCTAGAAATAAAATTCTTTAAAAGGGATTTCATTTGAATGAAATCCCTTTTTTTAAGATGAATTAATAAGTATTTCCTTGAGAATTCATGATAAATATTCTAAAGTTTTTTTAAATATTGTAGTGATAAAATAATCTCATGCAACAATCTCAATTTAATAACCTAGTAGATAAAGGCTTTAATCATATTCCTCTCTCTAGAGAGATTATTGTTGATACTGATACTCCCTTAGCTTTATACCTCAAACTAGCAAATACTCCTTTTAGTTATTTTTTAGAGTCTGTTCAGGGAGGTGAAAAATGGGGGCGTTATTCTTTTATTGGGCTAAGTGCTGAAACTATTATAAAGGTCAATAATTATGAGGTTTTAATTGAAAAAAATGGCGATATTCATCAGCAACTTAAAGTTGAGGACCCCTTAGAATGGATTCAAGATTATCAGTCCCAATTTAAGGTTCCTCAACTAGAAAACTTACCTGATTTCAATGGAGGACTTGTTGGTTACTTTGGTTATGAAATAGTACGATATATTGAGCCAAAATTAAAGAATATTGACAAAAAAGATGAGCTAAATGTACCAGATATTTTATTAATGGTTTCAAATGATCTTTTGGTTGTTGATAATTTAACTAGCAAGGTTCATATTATTACCCATGTTAATCCAGTTCAAAACTCTCTTGATGATGGAATATCTAAGCTTAATTTAATTGAAAAAAATATTAGGCAAACTTATGAGTATCATTCTGTTGAATCTGAAAATATCAAATCAGAAGATTTTATTTCAAGCTTTGGTAAGGATAATTTTGTTAATGCAGTCCATAAAGTTCAGAAATATATTACTGCTGGTGATGTCATGCAGGTTGTTCCATCTCAGAGGCTAAGCTGTGTATTTAGGTCAAAACCAATTGAGCTTTATCGACAACTCAGAATACTAAATCCATCCCCTTATATGTATTTTCTTAATTTAGATAATTTTGCTATAGTTGGGTCATCTCCAGAAATTTTAACCCGCGTAGATAATAATAATATTGCTACAATAAGGCCAATCGCTGGAACTCGTTCAAGAGGAAAGACTTTTCAGGAAGATATTGATAATGAAAAAGATCTATTGTCTGATGAAAAAGAAATTGCTGAGCATCTTATGCTTATTGACCTTGGAAGAAATGATCTAGGGCGAATTGCTAAAACTGGGACAGTAAATCTAACTCATAAAATGTTTATTGAGAGGTATTCGCATGTTATGCATATAGTGTCAAATGTTGAGTGTGAATTAAAAGAGAAGATGAGCTCAATTGATGTTTTGAGAGCTACCTTTCCTGCTGGAACTTTGAGCGGTGCCCCAAAGGTTAGAGCTATGGAGATAATAGATGAGGTGGAGTCCTTAAAGCGAAATATCTATTCAGGAGCTATTGGTAATCTGTCTTGGCATGGAGGTATGGATTTAGCTATTGCAATTAGAACTGCAGTAATTAAGGATGAGATTCTTTATGTTCAAGCTGGTGCAGGTATTGTTTATGATTCATTGCCTGATATGGAGTGGCAAGAAACAATGGATAAAGCCCAAGCTTTGATTAAGGCAGCTCAAAATATTTAAAACTACTGCATAGATTTTTTCTAGAGCTAAAAAATTTTGTAAAAGCTAGAAGTCGATTATCAAATTGTTTGTAAAATAAACTTTTATTCTTTTTAAAGTAAACCTGTGAATTTTGTTCATCTTCAATGTCAAAGTGAATACTCTGTAAAGAACAGTCTTATAAGAGTTTCGAATCTGGTTGATAGCGTCAAAGAGTCTGGCATGAATAGTATAGCATTGACTGATGAAATGAGTCTTTTTTCTGCAATTAAGTTTTATCAAAAAGCAATTAGTTCTGGAATAAAACCCATTATTGGTGCAAAAATTTCAGTAGCTAATGATTTTGGGTTTTATGATGTAATCTTACTTTGCCAAAATAATGAAGGGTATTTAAATCTTTCTGAGCTAATTTCAAAAGCATATCTAAATGAAACAAAAGCATTTACTGTTAGTGTTTCAGAGGATCAGATAATCAATCATAATAAGGGTTTGATTATGATTTCTTCTCCAACTTCTTCAGATATTTCTAATTTGTTACTGTCAAATGAATTTCAAGATGCAAAAAATAAAGTACTTAAATGGAAAAAAGTTTTTGATGATAGATATTACATGTCAGTCCAAAGAACAGGTAGAAGTTCTGATGAAATTTTACTAAATTTAGTAATTGATCTTGGTGTTGATATAGAGGTGCCAATCGTCGCAACAAATGATGTACAGTTTTTAAACAAAACTGACTATGAGGCTCATGAAGCAAGAATATGTATTGCTGAAGGAGGTTTATTGGATGACGCTAGAAGAGTCAAAAATTTCAGTGATGAGCAATATCTTAAAAATTCGGAAGATATGACTATGCTATTTGAAGATTGTCCAAAATTGATAGAAAATACTGTGGAAATAGCTAGAAGATGTAATTTACATTTTGAATTATTTCAAAAAAATTATCTTCCAGTATTTCCTACTCCAGATGGAATGAGTATTGCTGAATTTTTTAGTAAAGAATCAAAAAAAGGTCTTGAGGTAAGATTAGAAGATCTTAAGGTTGATAAAAAAATATACATTGAGAGGTTAAATTTTGAACTATCAGTCATACTTGAAATGGATTTTCCAGGCTATTTTTTAATTGTCTCAGATTTTATAAGATGGGCAAAAGAACATGGAATTCCTGTCGGTCCTGGAAGGGGTTCTGGTGCAGGTTCGTTAGTCGCTTGGGCGCTATCAATTACCAATGTTGACCCGATAGAGCATGACCTATTATTTGAGCGATTTTTAAATCCTGAAAGGATATCAATGCCTGATTTTGATATTGATTTTTGTACAGATAGGCGTGATGAGGTAATAGCATATGTTGCTCAAAAGTATGGATCTGAAAAGGTTTCTCAGATTATTACATATGGAACCATGGCTGCAAAAGGAGTAGTAAGAGATGTTGGAAGGGTTTTAGGTCATCCTTATGGTTTCAGTGATCAAATTTCTAAAATGATACCAAATGAATTAAAAATGACTTTGAATAAAGCACTTGATGATTCTGAAGAACTCAAATCAAGATATGATACTGAAGAGAGTGTATCAACATTAATCGATTTATCACAAGATTTAGAGGGAATTATTAGGAATGTTGGAACTCATGCTGGAGGTGTAGTTATAGCGCCCAGTAAGATCAGCGATTTTTGTCCGATTTATAAAGGAGAAGAAGAGTCTGATGTCATAGTTTCCCAGTTTGATAAAGATGATGTTGAGGCAGTAGGATTAGTTAAATTTGATTTTTTAGGCTTGTCAAATCTTACTGTGATGGATAAAGCTATTAAAATTATTGCTAAGAAAGGTCTCAGTAAGGAATTGATTGATATCGATAGTTTAAAGCTTGATGATCCAAAGGTCTTTAAACTGCTCCAAGATTGTGATACAACCGGTGTTTTTCAACTTGAGTCAGAGGGTATGAGGGGATATTTAAAGAAACTTAAGGCTGACTGCTTTGAGGATATTGTTGCTATGCTGGCATTATATAGGCCAGGACCTCTAGATGCTGGAATGGTGGATGATTATATCCAGGTTAAGCATGGAGCAAAAGTGAGATATCCACATAAAATGCTTGAAGAGATTTTAAAGCCAACCAATGGTGTATTTCTTTATCAAGAACAGGTAATGAAATCTGCTCAAATTATGGCTGGCTACTCTCTTGGGGGTGCAGATATATTGCGACGTGCTATGGGAAAAAAGAAGGTAGCAGAGATGGCTCAACAGCGTGAAGTTTTTGTCAAAGGTGCTGCTAATAAGGATATTGATAAGGATAAAGCAAATGAAATATTTGACCTGATTGATAAGTTTTCAGGTTATGGCTTCAACAAGTCTCATTCAGTTGCCTATGCTTATATCTCTTATCAAACGGCCTGGTTGAAAGCTCATTATCCAGCACCTTTTATGGCGGCTGTTTTATCTGGAGTAATGGATGATACAGATCGAATTGCCTTTACTGTTAGCGAGTCAAAGAAAAAAGGAACTAAAATTATAGCACCATCAATCAACGAATCCGAATTTGAATTTACAATCACTGATAATACTACTATTATTTACGGTCTTGGAGCAATCAAAGGGGTTGGTGAAGCCCTAGTTAATGAAATTGTAAGACAGCGAAATGAGAATGGCGATTTTATTGATATCTATGATTTTTGCGATCGTATAGAGAAAAAATTTTTGAACCGAAGAGCAATAGAGGCATTGATTTATGCAGGTGCTTTTGATGCATTTGGAATAAAACGAGCAACATTAATTGCAACTTATCCAAATGCAGTGAGGCAAGCAGAACAAAGACAAAGTGACTTTATGAAGGGTCAAAGTAGCCTATTTGCTGATATAGATAGTCATATTGAATATGAAAAAAAATATATCAAAGGAGCTTTTTTATCATTTAAAAATATCATGATGTATGAAAAAAAGGTCATGGGCTATTATTTAGATCGGCATCCTACAGACTGGTATAAAGAGCACTTAAAATCAATTGTATGTTCTCTTCCAAAGGATGTTGTCTTTAGAAACAATAGAGAGGTCAGGATACTTTCTCTAATATCTGATATTGACTATAGGAATACTAGAAAAGGACAAATGGCTAGTTTGACAATTGAAGATGGGCAAAGAAAAATTAATGCTGCAGTTTTTTCTCAAAAACTAGCTCAGGTTAGTGAGTATCTAGTCATAGATGAGGTAGTTATTATTTCAGGTAAAATTAATAAAGATTTCAGAGAGCAATGGCAAGTTGTAGTAGATAGAATCGAACCAGTAGACAAAGTTCAGATGAAATATTCAAAGTTTCTTAAAATTAAGCTATCAGAAAAAAACAAAAATGACTATTTAGAGTTATGCAATCTACTGCAAGAATTTAAAGGAAAATGTCCAGTAATTATTGAGTATGAGTCTGGAAGTTCATCTGGAAAAATCCCATTATCAAAAGAATTTGATGTTTCTCTAGATCGACGCTTACTAGATTTAATTGAAGAGAAACTTGGTCATGGGATGTATAAAATAAATTATTAATTTTTCATATAAAACAAAAAAAATATTTAAAAAAACAAGCTTTTTTAGTATATTTATAATAAATTCAATACAAATCAAATCAACAAAAATTAGTTTAATTTTGCAATATTTATTGACCTAATTTTTATTTCATTCAGATCATTCATAAAACACTAAATTGCCCTGAAAACCCCACTATTAAAGGGAAAGACTTCAAAAGTTATCCGCTAAGAGATATTTTTGCAAGTTATTAATAAAAGTCAAAAAATTTTCAGATAACCAAAAAATGTAACTAATTGATTTTTCTATAAAAAATAGATCTGATTAATTATTAACCAAAACCGTAGGAATTGCCAGTATAGCGCAGAATTGATGATTTATTTTGAACATATCACCAGAGTTATCCACAGTTTTGTGGGTAAGTCTATTAAGCCTTGATTTATAGGCATTTAAGAGGAAGTAAAAAAATAATCTGCTAATTTATTTATAATTTTTTCAGCAACAATTTGCTTTGTGTTCTGCTTTATTTTATAACTATTATTTATAGTAATGAGATGGAGCTCATTTTCATCAGAGTTAAGACCAATTTCAGTGTTTGAAATATCATTTAATAAAATTGCATCACACCTTTTTTGCTTTAGTTTAATTTTTGCATTTTCAATAAAATTCTCAGTTTCAGCAGCAAAACCAATACAAATTGGTTTCTTATTGAGTTGACACACGCTCGCTAAGATATCCCTATTTTCTATGAGCTCGATTGACATTGATTGGTTATTTTTTTTGATTTTATTTTTACTCACTTTCTTGGGCCTAAAGTCTGCAACTGCAGCACAACTTATAAATAAATCTTGTGATTCAATTCGTTTCATAACTGCCTGATACATTTCTTCTGCACTAATCACTTCGATGATTTCAGCTCTTTTTTCTAACCCTATTGATATTGATCCAACAATGAGAGTTGTTTTAGCACCAGCCTGAATACTGGCGTGTGCTAATGCCATTCCCATCTTCCCGCTACTATGATTTGAAATGAATCTGACTGGATCAATCGCCTCCCTTGTTCCACCAAGCGTTATTAGTACTTTTTTTCCACTCAGTAAGTTTGAAGTGAAAAGATCAGCAGTTTGTCTAGCAATATCAATTGGTTCTGCAAGCCTTCCTTTTCCAATATCACCACATGCTTGATCTCCAAATCCTGGATTAATAATATCTATACCTCTAGCCTTGAGAAGTCCAAGATTATCTTTCATTGCAGTAGCTGCAAACATTTGTTGATTCATTGCCGGGGCAACCATAATTTTTGCTTCTGTTGCTAAGATTACAGTGGATAGTAAATCATCAGCCCTTCCATGACAAATCTTTGCAATGGTATTTGCTGAAGCTGGAGCTATGATAATTACATCAGCCCATTTGGCGATTTCAATGTGACCCATCGAAAGTTCAGCTTCTTTATCCCAAAGGTTATTATGAACTTTGTTTTTAGAAATTGTTTGAAGAGATCTTTC
>MDSX01050868.1_pt1 | contig 14574 bp, 14 predicted proteins | sample 811141 | NCBI WGS metagenome assembly MDSX01 (sample SAMN05326642, study PRJNA326480) | marine metagenome | isolation source: seawater | place: Atlantic Ocean: South East | collected 2010
CATTGCTGGAAGCCACCGGCTCGGGTCAATTTGAAGCCGACACGCTGACCATGATTGGCGATGTTGGCATGCTTCTTCGCGACGTGCACACCTCGTTGCATGACGTGCACGTCGACCTCGGCCTTGGCGAGGGGCCCGCCATCGATCTGATGGCCGGGAACCACGATTGGGGCGACGTGGTCCTCGAGCGCCGCTACCGGTCGTTTGACCAGGTCAGCCAGGGCCTCGTGGCGCGCTACGCAACCCTCGACGCCAACGCAATCACGTCCACGAACCTGTCAACAGGGGTGCACCTCGACACCACGCATCTTTCGGCCAACATGCTGACCAGTGTGGACGGGCGCCATGCAGGCCTGCTTCTCGAGGACAGTTCAGCAACCGTCAGTGACCTTGACACACGCTTGAGTCCGACCGGAGTGGACGCCACGGCCTCCACGCTGATCGTCGAAGACTGGTTGGCCGACCGTCACCAACTCGGCCTCAACCTTGACGACGATTCCACCGCCACCGTGCGCACCTACGCTGCGAGCGGAGGCACAGGCTCCGCAGATGCGTTGGGAGGGGGATTCTTCCTGTGGGGTGGAAGCCCTAGCACAAGGGTGCAAACCTCAACCCACGACCGATTTACGGAGACGCCGGTGACGTTCACTGATTTGGACGAACAACCGATCGTGGCCACCATCATGGTCCATGGATTCCATCTGACCTCGGACGTCAACGGCGCGTCCACCCTTCCGCTGTTGACCGGCGGGTCGGACGTTGTCGCGTTGGCCGACGGAGCAGGCGTCAGCGACCGCCTCTTCGGTGGCCAGAGCGGTCAACGGATGCAGATTCCTGTGTTGCCCAACGGAGATTGGGTTCTCACAAGTGGCGTCGATGCCGTCTTGGGAGCCAAGCCCGACGGAACCCCTCACGTGTTGAACGGTGATCTGACCGTCCGCCAGGGAGCAAGCCTCACGCTTGACGGCACCACCCTCCAATTGGCCAGCGGTTTCAGCGCTGAAGTGGAGACAGGGGCAACGCTGCGAGGCATTGATGGACGCCTGATGGCCGACCAAATCGCAGCGCTCGGCTCAGCCGATTTGCTTGGCCAAGACGGCCGTTTGCTCCTCGATGGCCCGCTTTCATGGTCCTGCGCCGCAGGCACCTCCGCGACCGGACTTGAGTTGCTCAAAGCCACCACACTGGCTCCAGGCTGCGAAGTCACGTTGCTGGACGGTGCGGTGAATGCGTCGGTGACGGCGTTGACCTCGGCCCGTCTCGAAGTTCAATCGCCCATGGTCGTGGACGTGCTGGACGTGGGGCAACCTGTGGCCGGCGTCAGCATCCTTGTGGCCGGCGAGCTCAGCATCACAGACCAGAACGGGCGTGTTGAAGGGACCACCACCGCGTTGCTGGTGGACGAAACCGGCAGCACGGAAACCGGGGTGATCATGGTCCGCATGGACCGCAACGGCCGCACCGATGCTGTGGCGTGGGACACCAGCGCTCCGCTCGAACACCGGTTCATGTCCTCTACGTTGGCCGGCGGGGCGCTCTCCGGCTGGACGGTGCTTGAAGCACAATGGAGCCCTTACTACCTCGACACCGACCTGACGGTGACCTCAGACGGGACGCTTACCTTGCGCGACGGTGTGTTGCTCAGGATCGCCGATGGCGTGGGCATCGACGTGAAGGGCAGCCTCGACGTGGCCGAAGCCACGATGCAGGGCCCCGGTGCGGGAGCCCGTTGGACCGGTCTGCTGGTTGATGGCGACGTGGAAACGGACGTCACGCTTCGTGGCGCCCGCGTGCTTGAGGCGAGTCCCGCTTTCCGACACCACGGGACCGGTCACGTGCAGATGACCTCCACGACGCTGGCCCGGTCCTCTGGGGCCGACCCTCTCATCGAGGTGCTTCCGGGAGCCAGCGGAGCGCTCGATCTTGTGGACGTCACCCTTCGCGATGCTGGAGGCGTTTGCATGCGGGCTCAGGGACCCAACCTCGAATTGACGGTCAACGGGCTTCTGTTCGACGGATGCGGCGACGAAGCGGCATGGTGGAGGAACCTCGATGTCGTGGCTTCGAACCTCACCGTCGGGGCCGGTTCAGGGGCTGGCGTGCATCTGTACGGTGTGCGTGGGTCCGTGGACGGCGTGAACGCAAGCATGCACGACGGAGCAGGTGCATCCATGCACGTGCAAGACATCGACGACGATTTCCGTCTCACAGATTTGATCCTCGTCGCCGGCCAAGGCACCGCGGCTTTCACCGGCGGTCCCAACCGTGCTTTGGACGTGGACGGTGTTCACATCACAGGCGCTCCGGGCCTCGACGTCGATGATTCGGCTGGTGCGTTGCAGAACCTTGTTCTCGAAGGGCCAGGCACTGGAACGGCCTTCATCGCACACCACGGACGTTCTTCCTCCTTGGTGGTGGACGGACTTGCCATCAGCGGCTACGCCCTTGGCGTCGATGCTCATGCGGACAGCAACGAGGACCCAGCACCATTGCGCATTCGTGGCGGCTCGGTGCAGGCCGACGTGGCGGTAGCGGCCGACGGCCACCCTGTCGAGTTGAATGGCGTTGACGTGACCGGGAGCATCCAGATCGCCGATACCACACTGGACCTCGTCTCAGGCACCGTCGACCTCAGCGAAGCCACCGTTCTGGGCGATGGCATCCTCGAGCGTTGGATTGTGCAGCGGTTCGTCAGCGTCCGCGACGGTTCTCCAGCAGATGGTGCATGGACGGTGACGCCTGCGTTGCCTGCCGGCGTTGCAGCAACCGCCGTTGCTCAGGGCGCAGCCGTTGACGTCCCCCTCTTGGTGGGTCACATCGATGTCGATGAAATGTTGACAACCAACGAAGGCAGCGTTTCCCTCGACGTTCCAGGGTCTCCTCCCGTGACGGCCAACGTGACCTTTGGAACAGAGCCAGTGACCTTGACGGTCTTGGGCAACCAAGCCCCAACCGTGTCCTTTGAGCGACCGATCAGCGGCGCGAGGGTCATGGAAAGCCTCCCAATCGAAGCACGGCTGAACGTGGCCGACGACCACGAAGACCCCGCAGACCTCGTGTACGATTGGACCGTTCGGGATGACATGGGCGTGGTGATGATGCGTTCCAGCGAGGCGATCGTGTGGAACATCACCGACCTTCCTGCTGACCTGTACCTGTTTGAGGTCGTGGTCACGGACGGTTACGGCGCCAGCACGACGGTTCTGCTCGACGTTGAGGTGACTCCCCTCGACACCGACGGTGACTGGACCAGCACGTGCAGTGAATTGACGTGGTACGACGAGCAGACCGCTACGCCGTGTGGGCCGGACGTCTACGACCTCGACGACGACGGTGACGGCATTCGAGACGCACGTGATGCGTTCCCAATGGACGCCTGCGCGTCGGTCGACACCGACGAAGACGGACAACCCGATGACGTGAACTGTCCCCCAGGACAATCGACGTGGCTGGTGGCTGACCAAGACGACGACGGCGACGGCACTCCAGACGTCATGGAAGGCGCCAGTGAGGACGACGGACCATCCACCGTGGGCCTTGTGGCCATGACCGTGTTTGTTCTGCTTGGGTTGGTGCTCTTGCTGCGTCGCCGTGGTGGCGGCGGACAATTGTCACAGAAGGACTTGGTTCACCTCTGAGGTGTTTGGATGAACCTCCCTCCCTCGGACATCATTGGCCTCATGGCCGTGCTCGTGTTGGCTGGAATCGTCGTTTGGGACGCGGTCTGGTTGATCCGACAATCCCGACTGGTACCCGAACTTGGCCCTGCCCCGGGGGGCTTTGCTTGGTCGAGCGGGGGCGCGGAGGAGGCCATTCGGCACTGGGGAAACCTGTTCTCGATGGCCGCCATGTTGGTGCTGCCGTGGGGCTTCATTCGCATGTCGGGCACCTCCCCGCTGTGGGCTGTGCTGTGGGACGTGCTCCTCCTGCTCCATCTCGTTGGCTTGCTCGTGCCCAAGCGGTACGCCGTGACGAAAACGCACCTCATTGCTGACGGCCAACGGTATGCATGGGAGCGCCTGAAGTTGGCCGACCGCCAACCGCGCCGGCGCATCATGCTCCTACGGCGCGGCTGGGGCATTTTTGGCCCCCTTCCTGTGGCGGCGGAAGCCAACGAACTCACGACGGTTCGAGCGTGGATCGCTGCGGGAATGCTTGGCGGTGAGTCTTGGTCGCTGATGCTGGAAGAGGAGTGAAGCATCCGTTCAAAGACCGCGTGCGGCATCTTCTGTTCATGGAGTGGACGACGAGCGGCAACGACATTTTTCTCCGGCTGGATCCAGGCGAAGAAATCCATCGGTCCTTGCAAGAGGTGGCGGATGCGCTCAACCTCAACGCCGCAGCGGTGACCAGCGGCATTGGGCGCGTTCGTGCATCGGTCTACGGTTTCATGGACGACGACCACGTCTACCACCGACGCACCATCGAAGGGGGCGCAGAACTCGTGGCCCTGCAAGGCAACCTGGCCCGACATGAGGAAGGTCACCCGTTCACCCATCTTCATGCGGTCCTCTCCGACGACGATCTTGTCCCTGCAGCAGGCCATTTGTTCGAGGCCACCGTCCACGTGACGGCGGAAATTCACCTCCGGCGGATGGACAAGGCGTTGGCCATGCGCTGTCCGCTCGAGAACAGCCAATTCACCGCCCTGCGCCTCGGTGATGAAGTCTGAGGCGAGGCCTCAAAGAGCCTCAAGCGTGGTGAAGGTGCATGGGCGGGGCTGCGCAGGATGACGCGTCGCGCATCGCGTGGCTGGCGGAGGAAATTGCTCGCCACTCCGACCTCTACTACAACGCCGCAGCACCGGAGATCAGCGACGCTGCGTTCGATGCACTCTGGGACGAACTGAAGCGCCTTGCGCCCGATCACGCCCAGCTCCAGCGCGTCGGTGCAGAGGTCGAACCCGGCTCCGTGAAGGTGGATCATCGCTTCCCGATGCGCAGCCTCGACAAAGGGACCGGAGACGACGACGTGGTGCATTTTGTTCAGCAGACGGCCGGTGGCGCAACCCGCATTCTGGCCCAACCCAAATTGGACGGCTCAGCGCTGTCCTTGGAATACAGGTGCGGGCGTCTCGTGCGTGCCGCCACACGCGGAAGTGGCGACCGTGGCGAAGACGTCACGCGAAACGCGCGAAAGGTGGCCAACGTCCCTGAACGCCTGGCCGTTGCCGTGGACGCGCATGTGCGTGGCGAGGTCGTGATGCCCCTGGACGTGTTTGATGCGAAGTACCGCGAGGTCTCTCCGAACCCGCGAAACCTCGCCGCGGGTGCGTTGCGTCAGAAGCACGACGTGGGCAAAGCCGACGCCAGCGACCTTGTGTTCCATGCCTACGACGTCCGCTTCCTGCCTCCAGAAGAACGTCATCCGGAATCCTCGGCTCCGCCGGACGAGGACGAGGACGACGCCTTGCTGATCTGGCTTGAGGACGCAGGCATCAGGCCCGCGGACTGGACCGTCCACGAAGCCGAAACGCCAGCAGAGGTCGCTCAAGCCCTCATCGCCTCCACCCAAACGTGGAGCAACAACCGCGCCACCTTCCCCTTCGAAATCGATGGCGTGGTGTACAAGGTGACGTCCAGGATGCATCGCGACCGCTTGGGCATGACGGCCCACCACCCACGTTGGGCGTTGGCGTGGAAATTCCCTCCAGAGGAAGCGGTGTCGGTGTTGCTGAGCGTGGATTGGCAAACGGGCAGGACCGGTGCGGTCACTCCGGTAGCACGCATTGCACCGCAGGTGGTGGCCGGCGTCACCGTTGAGAACACCACCTTGCACAACGCAGGTGAAGTCGAGCGTCTCGACCTCCGAGTGGGCGACAAAGTCCGCATCGTGCGACGCGGCGACGTGATTCCAAAGATCGAAGCTGGCCTCGGCCGGGCCACGGCGCACGACCTCTCTGGGCGCCTCCATGCCGACGGGCGCCCGTTCGAAGGGGCCCTCCCAGACGCCACCTCCATCACCATCCCAACGGCGTGTCCGTCCTGTGGAGCCGCGCTTCGCTTGGACGGAGCCTTCCTCCGTTGTGACGAATTGATGTGTGACGCCCGGGCCTCTCGTGCCTTGTTGTATTGGTGCCGTGCCCTCGAAATGGACGGCATCGGTGAGAAATTGGTCGACCAACTCCTCGAGCAAGGCCTCGTTGCAGGCCTCGAAGACCTCTACGCCCTGACCATGGAGCAATTGACGTCGCTTGAGCGCATGGGAGAGACCTCTGCAGGAAACGTGCTTTCGCAGGTCGAGTCCTCGCGAACCATGCCGCTTGGGCGTTTTCTTCACGCCTTGGGCCTGCCTGGCATCGGTCCAGAACTGGCCACGGCCATGGCTCAACACTTCGGTGAAGCCAGCAGCGTGTTGCCTTGGGTTGAGCGAGCGCTGGCCCAACCGGGTGAACCGGCCTTTGGACCGACCAACGACGACCGCGGCAAACCCCACGCTCAGCCCGAAGCCATACGTGACCTGTGCACCATGGACGGCGTGGGCGTCGTGGTGGCCCAAGCGTTCAGGGACGGTTTGAATTCGCGCCGCAGCACCGTCGAAGCCTTGCTTCAGTGCCTCACGGTCACGGACCAAGCACGACCGCCGTCGGGCGGGGTGCTGGAAGGGCGCTCGTTTTGCCTGACGGGCACCCTCGCGTCCCCACGGAAAGCCGTGCAAGACGCCATCAAAGCCGCAGGCGGACGCGTGGTTGGAAGCGTTTCCAAATCCTTGGACGTCCTTGTGGCGGGCGCCTCAGCAGGGTCAAAGTTGGCCAAGGCAGAGGCGCTCGGGGTCGAGGTCTGGGACGAAGCGAGGCTTGAGCAGGAACTTGGGGGCAGCGCTGAAGCGGAATCCGCCCCGTCGCCAAACACGTTGGATCGCTGGATGGCCTAAGTCAACCATAGAGCATGGCGTTGGTTCCGCTGGACCCTTGCTCGTCCTGCTTTGCAGCGTTCATCATCGCTGAAACTTGTTCTTCGATGGCTTCCGCTTCTTGGATCAATTCCTCGATGTCGAGCGAGGTGATGGGCAAGAGTTGGTCGATGCATCGGATGATTTCTGCCGCCGCTCGAGCGTCGGGGTAGCGTGGGTCAGCCTCGGCCATGATGCCCATCACGTCGATGCCTCGTCGGTGGGCTTCGCCGTGAATCGCAGCGTTCATGCCTCGAAGCACACCACGCTTGACCATCGTCAAACCAAGGTCTTGAGCGGCCTCCCGCATGGCTTCGTTGGAGGCAAGGCCGAGCAGGTCCACCCTCTCTTCGTCGTCATCGTACTCGATGGTGGGCTCGTTGCCGTCCATGCCGACGGCCTTCATGCCGGCTTTGGCGAAGGCGTCCACGGTCAGGCCGCGCCCAATCTTGGCTTCCTTGGACCAGTCAAACAGGGCCCAGACGAGTTCGTTTCCGATGAGGTCGTTGATCATCAACTCGCTCGTCAGAAGGATGACTTGGTCGCATCCATCGATGGAACAGACCGGGCTTCCTCCGTAGGCTCGCACGGGTGGGAGCGCCCAGCCGTCGTTGACGATCGCCACGGCAGGCAATCGGGAGTCAAAGATGCCACCAATGTAGTCTAATTCCAGGTGCTCGATGAGGTACGCGGCGACAATCGGACTGACCATGCCCACCGTGGGGAAACACGAGATCACCAACGCATTCTCGGTTTCGATGTCGCCTCTGATGCGAACCTTTGGGCCAGCGGTCATACCCACGCCTGTTGGCCCATGGGCCTCAACCCTTCCGGCGTCATGGGCGAGGCTTCATGACGCCTGAGCAGAAAGCGTAGGTATGGCGGACACACACCGGCTCTCCCCGTCGTCATGGAACCGGTACGAGACCTGTCCTCGCATGTATTGGTTGAGCCGGCAAGGACTTCCTCGCAAGGCCGGGATGGCTGCGTCGTTGGGCACGGCCATCCACGCGTCGATCGAAGACGTGCTGAACATGGACATCAGCGATCGTCCCAAAGCGAGCATGGGGTGGCTTCCAGATGTCGGTGAAGCCTTCCTCAAGGACCGTTGGAACGAGGAAAAAGCAGCCTTCCATGACACGCCCCGGCATGGTCGGTGGAAAGACGACCGCTGGAAAGAAGCCGTCGACGGGCACCGTGGCGGCATTGATCTCCTCTTGCGTTGGGTTGGCGTCGAGGGCCTCTCGCACAACCGCATCACGGCAGCGCTCTGGTCGCGTGTCCAAGAACGGATGCTGGCCGTGGAAGGCGAGCTCATCTCACGCGACGGCCGTCTTGGTGGGCGCGTGGACCTGCTGCTGAACGAGGTGGACGACAACGGCCAAACGGTAGCTTGGGTGGTCGCCGACCTCAAGACCGGCCGGACGCCGGAAGGGAAATTGAAGCCGGAGGTCGACCGCCAGCTTCGGTTCTACCGCGACCTCCTCCTTGCCAACAATCCCGATGCTCCAAACGTTCGTGCCGAGGGATGGTACACCCTCAACCGCACCACATGGAGGGCGTCAAACGACGCCGTGCTCGAGGACGCTTACGTCGCGTGGGAGGCAACGCAGCCCACCGAAGTGCCGCTCGAGCCAACCCCCGGGCCGAACAGTTGCGGGGGGTTCTGCGACTGGAAGGCGTGGTGTGGGCATTGGCTTCGCTGGCGCCACGATTCTGGGCGTTTGGACGAAGGCGATTTCCGCGATGCGGTGGTGCGTGTGGTTCGCCGGCCCGCCGGATCTTCCTCGGTTGAAGTGGAACGCTTGCTTCCAGGGGAAGGCCCTGGTGACGTGGTCGACGGTGGCGGCCGGTGCTCCATGCTCTTTGTTGGAAGCGCCCTTGAGAAATTGGAGGCACTGATGGACGAGGATGCGGCGGCTCCGTTTTTCGTTGGAAGCGCCCTTGCCAAAGGCCACCAATGGCGCGTCGGGGATTGGTGTGACGTGCTCCCATGGACGCCGCACGCGGTCTGATCAACCAAGGTGTTCTTTCAGCACGTCCACGTCTTCGGCCGCAAGGCCTGATGCGGGGGACAGCAGCCAGTTGAGGTAGGTTGGATCCTCGGCGGCGACTTCCCGCAGGCTCCGGCTCCGGTGCCGTCCGAAGGCGAGGATAAACCGCCCCTCGTCTTTGCGAATTCGGCCTTCAGCATCAAGCGGAACAAGATCCAGCAATCCCCGACCAAGGGCCTGAGCGTCACGTCGTGCCTCGCCATGAATGAGCCAATGTTCGATCTCTTCGATGGAACGTCGAAAGGCGTGCGCGTGGTCGACGGTAAACCGCCACAACAGCATCAACGAGGCCGCCGCGTCAGCCCCAGCCGTGTGGGCCTTCTCGAGACGAATGCCGTGACGTTGACACAACGAGCCGAGGTTGTGAGGACGTCCGACCTTGAGCCTGCGCGCGGCTTCCAAGGTGTCCAACACGGCCTTCGGGCGCGGCGGAAGCCGACCAAGTCGCATGAATTCCGCCTCCACCATGCCCATGTCGAAACGACGGACGTTGTGACCGACCAACACGGCCCCTTCGATGGCCTCGTGGAGTTCGTCCGCCACGTCCCGAAAGACAGGCGCTCCGCGCACGTCACCGTCGTAGATGCCGTGCACGCGGCTCGCTTCAGCCGGGATCGGACAACGAGGATCCACGATGTGCTCAATGTGCACCGGCTCCCCGTTGACGTCGCTCCCCACAAGGGCGAATTGGACGATGCGAGAGCGGGTCGTCGAGATGCCGGTTGTTTCGGTGTCGAAGGCCAAGACCCGCTCACCAGCGAGGGGGTCCACGGCCATACCCACGCTTCAGCCCGACCCTCCTTCAACCTCTCCGCTTACCGCAGGGTCCTTGCCCTGTGGCTGGATGACCGTCCATGGGCTGGTGGAAACGGAAGGGTCCTCTCGACGACGAGGAAGAGGAGGAGGACCCGAACGCAGGGTTGTTGCCGTCCGACGTCGAACACCTTGCTGTTGCAAGAAGCGAGGCGGTCGAAGCCGCAGGGGCCCTTCTCGACGGGCCAACCGTGGCCGTAAAACCCGAGGAGGCTGCCGCCACACCGACGCCCGAATACGATGCAGGCGAGGTGGATCTCGACGTCCTCCTGGACGGCGAGGCGGTCGAGCCGAGCGTCGACCATTCTGAGCTCAACGTTGTCGTTCTCGACGACGTGTCTGAATTGGCGGACCCGCTGGCACATGCGCAAGTGGTCGGCGACGTGCCGGACGAAATCGACTTTGGGAACGCCGAAGAATGACGCTGGATGAACCGGACGGTTCAGAAAGTGTGGGCATACCTCACACCTCATGGAGCGAGGCGGGAGGTCCACTCAACGGGCCCTCGCCATGCTCGGATTGCTGCTGGCGAGCCTGTGTTTGCCGGGTTGCATGGACGCTCTGGACCTCACCGTGAACCCGAAGGCGAACCTCGAGGTGTACCCCGCGGTCATCCAAGAAGGCGAGATGGTCACCCTCGATGCGCGTGCTTCAGAAGCCGTTGAAGGGGTCTTGACGGAGTGGATTTGGGACTTCGGAGACGGCTCCACGGCCACGACCGTCATCGGCTTCACCTCGCACCGCTACCCTGCCCATGGGATTTACACCGTCTCTGTGACGGTGGTCAACGACCAAGGCGGCGAAGACGAATCTTCCTCGTTGGTGACGGTCAACGGCGCACCAACCATCGTGCTCGATGTGCCGACCCTCATCCGTTCGGGAGACACCGCTTTGCTTGATGCGAGCGGCTCAACCGATCCAGAGGGCGCGCCGTTGAGTTTCGTCTGGGACCTCAACCTCGCCGTGGACGGCGATGGAAACGGTCAACCCGAAGACGACGTTGACGCCATCACGCCAGAAGTGCTCATTCCGACCGAGACGAGTGGGCTGATCCGCGGCCGACTTACGGTGGAGGACACCGATGGCGGCATCGTAATCGAGGACTTCGAATTGAACGTCACTGCCCGCCGATTTGCGCTGAGCTGGGTTGAGGAAATCGTGACGGTGTCATGGGACGGTTACTTGGACCAAGGCGACCGCTGGGAAGCAAACCATGTGCCAGGAGAAGGCGTTCGCGTCATGTCCTACGAGGCGATTTTGGAACTTGAGCAAGACGTGCTCGTGCCAGCGGACAACTTCACGCTGGCGCTTGAAGTCCCCCTGGACGGCTACAACAAGCGCGCCCAGACCTCCCCAGGCAACATCACTCAGAACACCCCTGCATCGGCCGAACTTGAGGACGAAGGCCTCAACCCAACGCCAGAGGATGCCGTCTACGAAGGAAATTCGGCCGATGAGGTCCTCAGCAGGGTGCTGAATCAGCCCGGCGCTCGTTTTGGTCAAGGGAACTGGACATGGGCGGTCATCGCCGATCAGTCGGACCCTGACGGCCTCATCCCCGGCGCTCCAGACCCAGATCCGGGCAACGATTGGACGCTGGACGTTCGAATCGTTGTCCTCGTTCCGCGTTTGGTTGAGATTGCCTACGAGTGAGCCTGCCCTGCTGTGGCGGACAAGGCTATGAAGGCCCGACCGCTGGGCTGGAACGAGTCCCATGGTTGGTGAAGTCGTGGTCAGCCGAGTCGGCATCCGTGACGGCCTTTCTGTGGATCTCGCGGTTCAGATGGAACACCCCGACGACTTTGATTTCCGCCCGTCGCTCCATTTTGAGCACACCACCCTGACGGTCAAGAGCCAGACCGATGGAAGCACCTTGGCCGAGGTCACCCTTGACCAAGAACAAATCAACGCCATGATGGCCGACCGAGCCGCCACCCTCCGCATCAAGTTCAGCGTGACCGGCATGCACGGCCGCCTGAAGATCATCCACCCGATCATTGCGGACGGGAAGGCCAAGAAGTTGGCCAACGCCAATTGGAAAACCACGCTCCCCGTGCACATCGCGTGACGGGAGGTCCCACAGGACCGTTATATCCGTGGACGTGATATCTTCCACGTATGCCTCGTAGGGTCGGTTCAGGTAGTCAGAAACAAGCACGGCTGGAGCGGTTGAAGCACGAAGTGGTGCGTTTTGTTTTGGCGAATCCCGGATGCTCAGCGCAATCCATCGTGGCTGAATTGGCCAACGATCGCGCCATGCGAAATCACGGCCTCACCCCGAGAAAAATTGGCTTCTTCATTCCGAGGTACTTGGCCGACCGCCTGACCTGGTGGCAAGATCACGGCGCAGGACGTCGCGTGTATGGTGAGATCGGACATGACGTTGTCCCCAAGCGCTGACGACGCAACGCCCATGTGGCACGGCCTTGTGGTCGTGGCATGGGGGAGGTCGCAGCGTACTTCGACCTTGACGGGACGCTGCTGGACGCATCGAGCGAAAAGACGCTCACCGGGACCCTCCTTCGGCGCCGACCCTGGCGCCTTCCCGTTGGTCTGACCTCGTGGACCGTACGCGCTTTGGTCAACCTCCTTCGGGGCCGCGCTCCCTACGATGCTTTCCGCAACCGCGGGCATTTCACCGGCGCGGCATGGTCCACCCTTGAGGTCCTCTCGGAAGAACTCGCAGAGCAGGTGCTCATGCCGCGTGTGCCCCAAGAGGCCCTCGATCGTCTTGCATGGCACCGCGACCAAGGGCACCGTTGCATCCTCGTGACCGCCACCGTTGCGCCGATGGCTGAAGCCATGGGCAGGCAGCTGGGCATGGACGCAACCTATGGGTGCGGCCCCGCCGCGCGTACGGGACGCCTGTCCGGTTCAGAACGTGGCTGGTCGGTCCCTCGAAGGAAAGGCAAGGTGCCTGTCGTGATGGCGGATGCTGAAGCCAATGGACACGATCTCGCCCAATGTTGGGCCTACGGAAACACCCACGCTGACAGCTGGTTCATGCGGGAATGTGGGCATGCCATCGCCGTGAATCCGGAAGGGGCGCTGGTCAAGGAAGCCGAGGCACGTAGCTGGGAACAGGTTCACTGGCGCGCTGCCTAAGGCATGGCTTGACAGCATAGCATTGTGTGGCGGCCCCACCGCGATTCGAACACGGGTTGCTGGCTCCGCAAGCCGGCGTGATATCCAAGCTACACTATAGGGCCTTGGTGTTCCAATCCACCCACCTCTCGGATATAAGCCCGACGGGTGCGGTTCTCGACGAGGGTTCATGGGTCAGGTCCCAAAGCGGCACACATGGCGGTCACCGTCAAGCGTCGTGTGGATTTCCCGATGGTGGACATGGCGAACATCACCTATTACCCCCGCATCTACGATTTGGCACACCGCTGTTTCGAGGAGGCGTGGTTCGAAATCTGCGGCGTAGAATACGCCACGCTTGTGACCGAACGCAACCTCGGTTACCCCGTGGTTGACATCACCTCCACCTTCCAAGGCCCTCTTCGATACGGTCGAACGGCGGTGATGACGATGTGGATTGAGTCGGTGGGCACCACCAGCGTGGTGTGGCAGTACCGCCTTGAGGACGACCTCGGTCAAGCGGTGTGGACGTCGAGGCAAGTGACGGTTGGTGTGGACATGCGGACGATGAAACCGTGTACCGTTCCCGCCGATTTGCGCGAGGGTTTGTCGGCCTGCGGACCCCCAGAGGAGGCCTGAGGATGCAACCTTGGAACATCGATCCCCGCCCAGATCGTCAAGGTCCACGTTCCATTGCCGTGCTTTTGTTCCTCGGTGCGGTGCTTCTCGGGCTTGCAGGCCTAGACGCGCTTCAGCACGGGGCCCTCGAGGATTTGCCGGCCGGACAAGTCGAGATGACCATCGAAACGCCGAACCTCAACGATGAGATCGAAGTCACGCCCGAACAGTACCAGGCCTTCCATGACGAAGCACGCGAGAGCGGCGCCTACGCATGGCGAGGTTGGTCCTTGGTGCTCGGCATGTCCTTTGTGGCCTTGGGGAGCGTTGGTCTCTTCTTGCTCAAACCTTGGGGGCCGCGCCTCAGCACTGTCGGTGCGGCTGTGGCACTGGTCGGAGGCAGCGTGGGCGGCCTTCGTTTCCAATCGGCTGCCTCGTCCACGATGGAAGGCATGTTGGTCGACACCCAAACTTACCTTGCACTGGCGTGCAGCGTCATGACCGGCCTGTGCCTTGCCATGGCGGTCTTGCCGCTGTTCAACCATCGCGCGCGGCTGGCTCTTTTCCCCGAAGAAGAGTGATCACGCTTCATCGGGCCGTGGCCATTTTTTCTTCAAGGCCTTCTCGAGTTTCTCGTCAAGGGTGGCGTTCCACCAATCGCTGCCTTGCCAGATGGCGTATTTTCCACGGATGCCGCGCAGGTCGGCTCCCTCCAGACGGCAGTTCCGAAAGTTCGAGAGATTCATCCGCGCCTTTCGCAGATCAGCCCCGCGAAGATCAGCCCCATCGAAGGCGCTCTTCATCAGGTCAGCACCAACCAGCGATGCCCGACGAAAATCGCAGGCTGAGAAGTCGGCTTCCGTCAAATCCGCACCGTCGAGGATGGCTCGACGGAAGGTGGATCCACGGTGTCGGCCGCCACGCAGCAGGGCGTTGGCCTTGTTTTGGAAGGACCAGTCCAAGACCTCGGCCTCTTCGGAGGGCCCGTCCCGGGGGTCGTCCCCGGACGCGGACATCACCATGCAAGAACCTCACATGGTGCGCTCATCAAGGTGACGACGCCCGGCAGGCGTGAGCACCACGAAGCGGTTCTTGCCGCCCCCACTCTCTGGGA
>MDSX01050622.1_pt1 | contig 14569 bp, 10 predicted proteins | sample 811141 | NCBI WGS metagenome assembly MDSX01 (sample SAMN05326642, study PRJNA326480) | marine metagenome | isolation source: seawater | place: Atlantic Ocean: South East | collected 2010
CGCCTGCGCCTGCGCCAGCTCCAGCCCCAGCTCCAGCTCCAGCTCCAGCTCCAGCCTCCGAAGAGGGGAAAAACAAACCATGTACTGCAGATTACGGGGGCACGGCCTCCGACCCGAACAAGATTTGTGGTATAAATTTTCCTAGATGTAAGCGCCCCGGCCGCCACGCCCCAATGGTGTGCAGACCGTGGGACGGTGCCGGCCCCGGTCCAGCAGAGCAGAGATATCGCTCAGAAGGGAGATATATTGATAAGAAGAATAGGGAGAATAAAAAGAGGCGAAATCGGAATCCTTACGCCCAGGAAAGGGAGGACTCTTTCTGGAATGCCCTCGGCAGCGTCTTTACCGGCGGTGGCGGTGGCGGTGGAGGCTACGGCGGTGGCGGCACCTCTGGCATTGCGAACATGGCGGGTGGTGCGATGTCGCAAGCGATAAACACCATGAGCAGTAGTGGTGGCGGCGGTATGCCGATCGTTTCTGTGCCTGCAGTGCTGGGCGTCGGTACGGGTCTTGTGAATCAGATGACTGGGGGTGCGCTGGATAATATCCCAGGACTCGGAGCCTTAGGAGGGATGAATGTCTTCGATCCGCAAGCGGCACTGGCTGCAGCGACCCGTGAAAGAGATGAGGCGGAGAGACAACGAAAAAAGAGGATACAGGAACAGGCGGCGGCGCGGACCAAGGCCCTCAATGGAGTTCTAAAATACGGAGATACAGTAAAATTTATATCACAATACGAGGCCGGCAGTCGATTTCCTTTACAAGTACATTGTTGTCCTGAAGAAGATGCATACCACTCTACCGCCACCATGCCATCAAAGAGTGAGGGGTCACGGGGTGTAAATATTGCGACAAATGCCCGCAAGAATAGTCTTGAAACTAAGTGGATAATCCTTCGTGAGGACAAAACCGCCGGGGCAGCCGACCCTGTTAAGTATTGTGATAAATTTGTAATACAAAGTGCGCATTCTGCAGCTGATTATATAATTACGTGGGGTTATGGCACGGGAATGGGAAGTACCGAGGCGGTTGCCTCCCAGGGGGGTTCTGGGGTAATTACGGCGCACGGCGGCTGGCAAGGCAGCGGGACAAACAAATTTAGAGCTTTTAGATATAGTGAATACTCGGCGGGGAGAATCAGTTGCGTCGACGGCGTCGAAACCACACCCCCGGCGCCGCCCATCGTGTACGACACTGGCGGTTTAACTCCTTCGGTGTCAGTGTTCGATCCCGGTCCTGTTGTTGAGAAAAATATGCCATATTATGGATCAGTAAAGAGTACAACGGTTAAATATAAGTGCCTCCAAGGTGAAACAGTGGGTTGTAAAAATTCCCAGAACCAAGGAGTTGATTACAACTCTGATGTTCACTGTCCTGTGGGTTCTTTTGTATATTGTTATACACCGGGTGAAAAAATAAAAGATCAATATTTAGGGGGTTTAGCTACTGCTAAATATAGAGCTACTCATAACGAAGCTGTTACATCATCATTACAAGCATGGGCTGAAAGAGTTGCTGCTAGAGATGCCGCGGCTGTAGAATATGCTTGGTGTAAAGAAGGAGCACAAAACTGTTATAAACGACTGAAAACCCCGGGTCTTAACACGTGTGGACATAAAGACCTTGTTTGGGGGGATATATATAATAACCCAATACTAACAAATTTCACCGGAGCTACAATAAAGAGCCACGCCACAGCGGGACCGGGTAACGAAGGTGCCAGTAACCAGTCAAAAATAGAAAATAACCCACTTTTTACCGAAAAGAATCCTTTAGGTGTCGGGTATTTAAAGATACCAACGACCTCATACAGCGATCCAGACACATCATGGGCTAATAGACAACAGGCTAAAGCCGCTGGTGGTGACATTTATCGACCAGGAGCTAATAACGAATACATTAATATGTTGATAGTTAGAAAATTTAACTCAGATGAATCTGAACTTCTTTTTCGAGCCCTTGATCAATCTGGCGCCCATATTACCGGCTCTCTTGCGAGATCTGGTTATAATTTTATTTTTACACCCGAAGGTCATATATCCTTTAAGATAGGAGATAGTGATGGTTCGACAGCTTTAGAAGGGAAACAAACTACATATTATAATAATTTTATCCACGGACCTTGGAGCCATCCCAAAAATGAGGAGCCAAATGCCAGGACCCTTAATACCCCCGAAGGGTCTTTCCCGCGCACGTACTCAGGGAAAACTATCCCTGACATCAACACCGGCGCGGCGGCGGCCAATAACTACACAATGGATGGCAACGTCAAATTTTATGGCGTAAGAAAATTCAGCGCGTCGAATATTCATAAACCAGTAACTGTATTACATGCACATAGTGCCAAAGTTGTCATGAATAGAACATCGACTTACATTTTATATACTCCGGCCGACCTTGTCGGAGAGCGTGGCGGCGATTTCATTGATGAAACTACAAAAATATCTAGGGTTAGAGAGAAGCATTATTATTTACTGTATAATCCAATACACCAACCGGAATTTAAAAAATTTTATCAAGCGCTTATTCAAACTGGTCCTCACCCAAATGAACATCCTACCGTGTTTACAAAGTCATCATACGGAGACCCGTATTATGTTCCGCCACAAATCATCGACCCCGTTGGCTGCGACCTCCCGCAGATTTCAATTCCGAGTTATACAGAAATTGTTGGAAAATATTGTAATGCTTTTCAAGTGGAAGGAATGAAAACTTTATTCGGACCTCATTCGTATAGTTTTCATTATGCAGATCCTTTGTGCGCTTTTATACAAAACAAAGTACTTGCTAGACAGTGCTTTTTGAACAATGCAAATTTGACACCCAAGAGTATTAGTGAGATACATTACTTAGAAAATCCCAACACTCTTGGGGCAACCGCGGAAGACGCCTACAACAATTACCTCCACGAGAAGAGTAAATCGGACGCTTACGGGGAATTCGATGATGCGCATTGGGGATGCAACGGACATGGGCCTCAAAACACGGAAATCTCCCCAACTATCTACCAGTGGATGCAGGAGGGGCAGGTCGGAGGAGCCGATGGACAGAATATGTTGGGAAAATATAGTAGATCATTTATTAAAGAATTTATTACTGCTTATCTTAATCAAGAAGATGAGAAGTTTATCGCCGCCGCACCATCTCCGTCCGGCCCACGCGACATCGGTAGAAAAACTATAGCTTTTAAAGTTGATGAAGCCCAGCCTCTGCCGCCGGCATGCATAAAGGAGAATAAAACAATAAATAATTGTAATGCGATCGTGAATCCCGCAGGTGGGATAGACAACACCGTCATCATGCAGTATATGGAATGTGGAAAAAATCCAGTACGGACTGGCTCCGGCGACGGACCGCCCGCGTCGAGCCCGCCCGCGTCCTCATCTCAGGGATGCCCAGAATGTGCAGGACGTACCACAGGAGCTTGTGCAGACCAGACTACTTGTGGACAAGATCAATTACCCTGGCACGAGTGTAAGATCAACGGTCAGGTACCACCATGTAGCTACTGGGATGAGCCTGAAGGCTCAATGCCTGCAGGCACAGTCGCTACTTGGACCGCACGGGGTAATAAAGGAAAAAAATGGACTGGATGTTGTCTTATTGATAATGGAATCCAATATATGGACTGTCTACAGCCCATAGCGGCGACTGGGAAATGCGATTCGGTTTTTCATAGGGAATGGGAGAGAGATGCTACCCCCCAACCCACTAGTCAATATGGACACGTTACTATTTATATGAATAGTTTACATGGGCTATGGTTGAAGTTAGATGATTTACAAGATACCGTTAAAGCACTTGATAGTACTTATCCCAATGATCCTAAGATTAAGGGACCCACTGATGACCTTTCAGAACAGATTCAAATATCTCTTGCTGAACATAAAAGATTAAAAGATCTTGAACCGATTTTTAGTCCTAGTGATTTAATGCCAGATTTTGTAACCGCCAAAGAAGATGTGGGCACTTTAGCTACTACTATCTCTGACATGGAGGCCGAAGCCAAGCGCATACTTGCTTTAGTAAAAGCTGCTTATTTTAAAGGTATTAAAAAAACTTATTTATATATAGGTATAGCCGCTATTGTCTTAATAATTTTAATAATTCTAATATTATAAGTTGTATTAAATTCTAAATAATAATATTAACACTATATAAATAGAAAATGGCTGAAAATGATTGTCCAACGAAAAGTCACTCTGATCCATATGACGAGGCTGGAATCATGTCTTCATTAGAAGAAGCCGCCGCTGCTATGGGTATGTCTGAATCGTGTAAATCGGAAGTAAAAAATATAGTAGAAAATGAAACCACTGACACTGCCGCAGCGATGATGATGATCACTCCGTACGGTGGCGGCGGGGGAGCCATGAGTAGTAAACACAGCTCGTCTATGATAGATAATTCTATGTATCAAGAGGGATGTGGAAGTATTTCTGCCACTGCTAATGCTATGAAATTGGAACATGAGAGAATGACATGTGTTTTGAATTCGTTCCAGGCTACCCAGACAGTAGAGACTATGACTAACGTATCCGTTATTTTTAAGACCGAAGGTCCAACCCGCTATATGACAGAGGTCATACAGACCCAGTTGGACAAGTTGTCTAAAATCGCGGGCGATGCGTCGAAAGCTGTTGAGAACGCTGATGTTGCTGCAGACGGTACAAGCATCAGTCAGAATATAGTAGACAGGCTGGCAGCCCCAGAGGTTCTCACTTCGCCTACAGCTAACCCTGAAGTCATGGCGGTGGCGGCTGCGGCGTGCGAAAGTGTTTTAAAGATTAAATCAGATCTGCTCATAAGAAATAGGGAGTTGGCAAACGAAGCTCTCGCATTTTTCACTGAAAAGAATCCTCTTAACGCACCGCTCATCAACGCTGATATGTCCCAAAAAGTGGTCTCCAGTTTAAAAATTAATGTATCACAACAATTGACACAAGAAGTTAAAAAAGAGGTTAAAGATAGTATGAAAAGATTAGCCGAAACGGTTTTTACAGAGTCAGTTAAAGACGAAATTGGTCCCGGGGCGATGCAAGACTCGACAAAGGAGATGGCGTTGACAACGGTAAGAGACTCATTTATAGAACAAGATAAACTTGTAGATGACACTATCACAGAAAACACTATAAAAACTGGAAGCAACAACGAGCTTTTAATGGTTATAAGAGGTCCTGTCATAGGTTTAAATTTAGAGCAATCTGCAGAATCTCAATATGGGATAACTGTAACACAGTGTGTTTCAAAAGCTATGGAAATGGGAAGAACTGCTGCTACGGAATATATTAATAAACACAGAACTGATAAAGACTCTGAAACTATTCGCAGGGGCCTTGATGATATTATCGCGGCAGCGGGGGATGCAAATGCTGATGCAATCAATGCCACCCAAAATAATCTTGCTGATGTGATTAAAGCTCCTGGTGATGCTTTAGCCGAAGCCTTCAGGGGTGCTGGTGATGCCGGTGCGAGTATTTTGGGGGCCGCGGGCAGCGCAATGTTGATACCTATATTAGTAGTTGCTGCTGTTTTAATTGGAGGATTTTTTCTTGTTACCAAGGGAGGACCGGCATTAGCAAAGGCAACCGGGGCTAGTCCGGGTATGGTTAAAATGATAGGTGGTATTATACTTTTGATTTTAGTTGGTTGTCTCGTTTATTTTTGGGTGTGGCCCAAGTACCAAGCCACAAAAGAAAAACGATCGCTTAATAAGATAAATATGCCAGCCCCTAGACAAAGAATGCCACCCATTAATGCACAATCTCTAAAGAGTCCCTATGTTAGAGTAGAAGAACGTAATTTTAAGGGCGATAGATCAGCTAGAAATCTTCCGTCAAATCTTAAAGTAAACCCATACTACAGATCTCCAACTGAAAAGGAAGATGCAGCTTACGATGTTAACCAAAAAGCTGTAAAAATTTCAACAAATTATAATCCAAGTTTCTATTTTCAAAATAAAAAAGAAGATAAACCAGTGAAGTATACTAAATCTGCGTATAAATATTAAATAAATTAAAATATTATATTGTAATGTAATTTAGTGTGATGGAATTGAAATTATTTTTATTCGTAATGTTATTACTAATATTAATAACTACATGCACTATAATAAATATAGATATACTTATGAATGAAAATATCAAAGATGATAAAAATTGTTGTAGTTGTAGCTTAAAATTAAATTAATTAAAAATGTAATTAAATTAATTGTTTATTCATTTATAGAAATAATACATTTAATTATAATAGATGAAGGTAATTACTAGAAGTGGTCAAGAAGAACCCGTTAAATTTGATCTCATTACTAATAAGATTAGAGCTCTTTCATCGGAGTGTAAAGATTATACAACACTTGGTATCCCATGGAAAAAATTAAATATAGACCCTGTTTTTATAGCTCAGAAAATTTGTAGTCTTATTTATGATGGTATTAGCACTGCGCAGCTAGATGATTTTTCTGCAAGTTTTTCTGCTACTTTATTTAAAAAAGAACCTGATTATTTAATTCTAGCCAGCAGAATTGCAATTAATAATCATCATAAAAACAATAAAATTACCTTTACAGAATTGTGTAACAAATTGTATGACACAGGAATTCTTAGTGAAGAATTTATAAATTATGTAAATGAGGGAGACAACGGTAGATTTTTCGAAGAATGTATTCTTGAACAAAAAGATTATAATATATCTTATTTTGGTTTTAAATCTCTCGAGAAGTCATATCTACTAAAAACAAAAGATGGTTACCAGGAAACTCCTCAGTATCTTTTTATGAGAGTAGCTATTGCTATTCATATGGGAAATAACGAAATGATTAAAAGAGTTTATGATTCTTTGAGTGACAAGTATTATACACACGCAACCCCAACTCTTTTTAATGCGGGAACTAATTATCAACAATTGAGTTCCTGTTTTCTTCTAGGAACAGAAGATTCTGTAGAAGGACTATATAAAACCGCGGCAGATATGGCTAAAATTTCTAAATGGGCTGGAGGTATTGGAGTACACCTCAGTAATGTAAGAGCTAAAGATTCTTATATCAATAAAACCGGGGGTAAAAGCAACGGTATTATGCCCTTGCTTAAGGTTTATAATGACATCTCTAGACATATAAATCAAAGCGGAAAAAGAAATGGGTCTATTGCTATATATATGGAACCGTGGCATGCAGACATTTACGATTTTCTAGATGCTAAGAAAAATAATGGAGCTGAAGAAATGAGAGCCAGGGATCTTTTTTATGCATTATGGATTCCAGATTTGTTTATGAAGAGAGTAGAAAAAGATGAAATGTGGTCTCTAATGTGTCCTAACGAATGTATAGGTCTCAATGATGTTCATAGTGAAGAATTTGAAAAGTTGTACGTTGAGTACGAAACTAAGAATTTGTATCGTAAACAGATTAAAGCAAAGGAATTATGGGAGAGAATTATTAATACTCAGATTGAAACCGGTCTTCCTTACATTCTATACAAAGACGCTGTTAATAAAAAGTCAAATCAAAAGAATTATGGAATAATTAAAAGCAGTAATCTATGTACTGAAATTATGGAATACTCTGATTCAAATGAAACGGCCGTATGTAATTTAGCTAGTATTTGCCTCCCTAAATTTATTACAGAACCAACGGATTTGTATGCACGTGGGAATGTAGATTATGAACTGTTGCATGAAAAAACCAAAGAAATAGTAAGTAATCTTAATTGTATTATTAATGTTAATTGTTATCCCACGCCAGAATCAAGGTTGTCTAATATGCGCCACAGACCGGTTGGGATAGGAGTACAAGGTCTTGCAGATCTTTTTATGATTCTTAAGATCTCTTACGATTCCGAAGAAGCAAGAAATATTAATAGAAAAATATTTGAATGTATTTATTACGCATCCCTTGAACAATCAATGGAAATTTCAAAAAAGGTTGGACCATATGAATCATTTGAAGGATCCCCTGCTAGCCAGGGGATATTGCAATTTGATATGTGGGATACTTTTGAGTATCCCTTTCTCTATACAAAAGAAAAATGGAATTATCTAAAGGAACAAATTAAAACACATGGAATCCGAAATAGTCTACTTGTAGCTCCTATGCCTACAGCTTCAACTGCACAGATTATGGGCAATAACGAATCTTTTGAACCATATACATCAAACTTGTATACAAGGGCGGTTCTTTCTGGAAATTATGTTATTGTCAATAATCATCTAATAAATGAATTAAAGAGTAGAAATCTGTTCAGTAATGAACTTATTGAAAAAATAATGCTCAATAAAGGATCTGTTCAAAATCTAAATTTACCGAGTGATATAGAACGGGTTTATAAGACCTCCTGGGAACTTTCACAGAAATGTATTATTCAGCTTGCTATAGACAGGGGGCCTTTTATTTGTCAGAGTCAAAGTCTGAATTTGTTTGTGAATCCTCCCACTCCTAAAATTATTCATTCTATTCACTTTTACGGCTGGAAAAACGGACTTAAAACTGGTTCATATTACATCAGGAGTAAATCTATTCTAGACAATCAAAATTTCTCAACAGATGTCAAAAATGAAAAGAAAGAAACCAGTAAAAAGACACGAGAATGTGAAGGAGAGTGCTTAACGTGTAGTTCTTAAAAATCTAGCATAAAATAGAGCTAATGCTATAACCAATACAAAGACCGATAATGTATTAAAAAATGTACGCCATGATGGCGTATAAGGAGATTTTTTGTTAATAAATTGTTTTACAAATGTATCAAGTTTAGGAGATGTTTTACCTAATTTTTTATTCACAGAGTCGTGAAAATCCCATGTCCATTTTATCAAAGAATCTCGGTCTTTAAGTATCTTATTCCATTCAAAATCACTGATCATACTTGTGTGATTATTTGCATCATTAGAGCATTTATCACATGGTAAAATTTTTACATAATTTAGTATAAAATTTTTATAAGTTTCTTTGTCTAATGTATTAGGATTATTTGGATATCCAAAAGCCGTGAAATGTAATGTATCCCAAAAAGTTGGTCCCCATACCGTGGGGTTTAGATTTCTTTTTCCGGACAGTTTCATTTATTAATAATAATATATTATAATTTAAATTGTTATTTAAAAGCGTGATTTATATTATAATATATTGTAATGGAATTGGAATTAAATTGTAAATGGTCATTATATTTACATTATAAAGATTTGGGGAGATTTTATAAAGATAATGTAGAAAAATTAATTGACATAACTGATGTTGAAACATTTTGGAGAACATTTAATAATATTCCAAAAAGTTATGATATATTTTCAGATGGTATTAACATTAAAAAAATCAAAAGAGTAAATGCAATACCGTGTGCATACTCATTTTTTAGAAATGATATATTTCCATGCTGGGAAGATCCGATGAATACCAACGGCTTTGAGTATTCTATTAAAAATGGAAACGATTTAAAAAAATTAGATTCGGAGTGGATGGAATGTATATTATATCTAATCGGGGATGAAGATCCTATAATGTGTCATATAAATGGTATCCGAATGGTAGATTGTACTAAATACTCAAGTGTTTTATATAGAATGGAAATATGGATAGATAATGAAAAATACAAATCAGATATTGAAAAGGTAATAAAAGATAAATTTAAATTAGGAGAATATAAATTACTTTATAGATCTCATAAAAACATTAAAGAAACTATATAAAAGAATTATTTATACATTTAGTATAATTTAATGGATCTTGAAGAAGAAGTTAATGAAATTAATTCGCGTTTTGAGAGATTGGAAGAAATCTTAAATAAAATGGATTCTCGTTTTGAAAATCTAGAATCTAAATTTGAAAGCTTAGAAGAAAGACTAGAAGGTATAGAACTAAATATGTCACCTCTATTAGATTTACTTAATACGCTAATTAAGAATAATATATCAATTGAAACTGTAGAAGAAGAACCGAAACAAACTGAACAGAAACCAGAATTAGCGTATCGAGTAAATGAAGACAATATTTACATCTATGGGACAAAAACATATGACAATAGAAGTTTAATTAAGTCTGCATTTAAAAATGCAAGCTGGTCAAAAGAGAACTCTGCTTGGACTTTTAAAGTTTTTGACAAGTATGAAGATACATTAAAAGAATTTTTTCCTAACATTATCAAGGGTCAATAGTAAAAACATTGATTTTACATTTTCCCGTACCAACTTCAGAACCGTTAACCTTTCTAATCCTTGGATCTTTATGACAATAATAAAGTACGGATTTCTTCTTTAGATTTAGTCTTTTAGAAAGTGTCCTGATAGACAATTTTACCCCAGCGCCATTTTCTAGATATACATAGACAGGATTCATAATGTAATAAGTTATAGAATTTATCTTTAAATTATTATATTATATTACATTAAATAAAAATATATAATGACGGTTTCACAAGTTCTTGCTAATCAGGCGGCGGCTGCTAAAGCTAAAGCCATGGCCGCAAAGGCTTCTATTGAACAAAAGAAAAGGCAGTTAGAAGAACAAAAGAAAAAAGCTATTGCTACAGCTAAGAAGATGAGGGATGCTAAACTTAAGGTTGCCAGACAACAAATGGAAGCAATTAAAAAGACTATAAATGATTTAGAATCTAATGTAGATATAGATGTTAGTGGTATGATGAGCTACGGGGCTCCGCGGCGCCGAACGTCGTCTCGAAAGCGCTCGGCGAGAAGTGGGCCGAGAAGGAAAAGGCCCGATCCAACTTTAAAACAGTTACAGACTTTAGCTAGGCGTAATAAAGTTAGTATCTACAAGATGCGCAAAGATCGCAGAGGATACACTAAGATGCCTTTAACAAAGAAAGCCCTTAAAGCTCGTTTGTCTAGAGCTAGAGTTTCATACAAGAATCTTAAGGCTCCTAGACCTAGAACTAGACCAAGAAAGAGTTACGTAAGTAGTTCACCGGTACTTGACCCCAGGAGGGGATGTCCTGCGGGTAAATACAAGGACCCCTCGTCTGGTATATGTAAAACAATACCAAAATACGAAGATCTTGATGAACTAGATTCTGTTAATTTCGACTGGAGTTCCGATAGAACATTTAGTAACCGTCCTTTAAGTAAACAAATGTACGGTCGTAGTTGTTTCGGTGATATACCTCCATGCGACTGCGGGCTTTGAAAATGCATTAATTATAAAAAAAAAATAAATAGTTTATAATAAAATAATTATGGATCTTATTATGGATGGTATCGGAACTGTCCCAAGGGAGCTTGGGATGGGTTTTGGAAAGAGAAAGTTAAAGATGACTAAGAAAGCTATTGCGGCTAGAGCCGCGTACCGTCGTAGAGCCAGGGGTTCGCCCAAGCGTAGACGTAAGTCGCCTGTTCGTAGACGTTCGTCAGCGAAACGCGTCTATAAAGGGTGCCCCGGGTCACGTACCTGTAGTCAAACTGAGAAATACATTGATATGTTAGAAGGAAGAGTAACTGTTAATTCGCAGAAAGCGAACAGATTAGAGCGCGATTTGCAAAATTTGAAAAGTAAAGATATCAATGATGCCAAAAAGTTAGCTGCTGTTAAGAAGTTACAAAAAAGCATTCGCGCTAGAAACGCAAAGAGATCTAAATTGGCTTCAGATGCAGAGGATGATTTCGATGCTTATTCTGCAGTATGGGGGTCTTCTTTTGGTAGAAGACTAAAGATGACTAAGAAAGCTATTGCGGCTAGAGCCGCGTACCGCCGTAGGACAAGGGGGTCGCCCAAGCGTAGACGTTCGCCCCTTCGTCGTAGACGTTCGCCCCTTCGTCGTAGACGTTCGCCCCTTCGTCGTAGACGTTCGCGTTCGCCTGTCCGTAGACGCAGAACAACTGTGTCGCAGAGAACATACGGTAACATTCCTTTAAGCATGCAGGACGACTCCGATCTTTCTGTCTTTGGTATCTCTGAGTTTGGTAGAAGACTAAAGATGACCAAGTCGGCTATTGCCGCTCGTCGTGCTTACCGTCGTAGAACTTCTCCTCGTAGACGCAGACGTTCGCCAATTCGCAGACGTAGAGTTAGCCCACGTCGCGGAAGAAAGATGTCCAAGAGAGTCATCTACGCTAATGCTAAGAAGGCTATGAGACTTCACCACAGGACTGGTATCTCACTCAAGGCTGCTTGGAGAAAGGTTCTAGGTAACAAGAGATCTAGATTCGGTGAAGACATCGATGACATTATGTCGGAGTTTGGTATGGCCACTGTTTGCAGACCTGGTTACTCACCCAACCGTAGATGGAGAGCTGGCAGGGGCCGTGGTCAGAAAAGATGTGTAAAAGACCGTACCAAGAAGATTACTCTAAGTGAGCTTCAGGCTATTGCTCGTAAGAACGGCGTTCAGATTTACAAGGCTCGTAAGAGTGGAGGTGGTTACACTAAAACACCTGTAACCGCTAAGGCTCTTAAGGCTAGACTCTCCAAAGCCAGGGTTTCTTACAACTACGGTCGTAAGGGTCCTGGTATCTCGTATGTCTAAATAAAATAAATTTAAATTAAATAATTTGTGTATTATATAAAATAAATTAAATTAAAAAGATATTTTATATAATAGTACAATAAATGGAACCTCTTCTTGCCGAAACTTCTAACAGATATGTCTTGTATCCCATTGTGTGGACTGAAGTGTGGAATGAATATAAAAAACATCAACAGGCTTTTTGGACGGCTGAAGAGATTGACTTCTCGGCAGATACACAGGACTGGGAAAAACTTACAGATAATGAAAAATTTTTCATATCGAATGTGTTGTCTTTTTTTGCCGGTTCTGATGGAATTATATTCGAGAACATATCTATAAATTTTATTGAAGAAATTAAGGTTCCAGAAATTAGGGCTTATTATGGATGGCAGGCTGCCATGGAAACAATTCATTCAGAGACTTATGCTCTTATGATTGATACATACATTTCAGAAAATGACGAAAAGCTTAGACTTCTAAACGGTATTAAAGAAGTTTCTGGTGTAAAGAAAAAGGCTGATTGGGCTCAAAAGTGGCTAAATAGTGAAATTCCCTTTGTAAATAGGCTTGTTGCATTTACAATTGTTGAAGGTCTTTTCTTTGCCGGTTCTTTCTGCGCTATTTTCTGGCTTAAGTATGTAAAGGGTCTTATGACAAAGGCTCTTGGGAAGAGCAATGAACTTATTGCTCGTGATGAATCTCTACATGCAGATTTTGGCGTACTTTTGTACAGTTACATAGAGAATAAATTGTCTGTTGATGAAATTAATGAAATGTTTACAACCGCGGTAGACATCGAAAAGGAGTTCATTTGCGATTCGTTTTCATGTGATCTAATTGGTATGAACGCCGATTCCATGAAGACTTACATTGAGTTCCAGGCTGATCGTCTTATTCAAAAGATGGGTTACCCAAAGATATATAATGTAAAATGTCCGTTTGAGTTTATGGACACCATTTCTCTAGATGGTAAGAGTAATTTCTTTGAACAGCGCGTTACTGATTATAATCGCCCTGAACAAATAACAGATAAGGAACTAGAAATCCTTGATGATTTCTAAAAAGAATTGACAATTTGAATGAAATTATAAAATGAAAATGACATTACATTACATTACATTACATTACATAAGTTGTATTGTCATTTACATTTACATTTACATTTACATTTCCTATTTGTTGAATTCCTCTACCACCCTTAATTGATCGCTTTGGCCCAATCGGGGTCCTTTTCGCTACCTGCTGTGTAGGCGTTTTTCTGTATGTACATCATGGTGTGCTGCGCTGAGTCACGAGTGCTCCACGCCGCCTTATCGCCGCCGCCAAATTTATTATCGCAGCCGTCGTCGGACAGCACGTGCCAAAAGAATGCATCGCTTGCCCGAAGATTCGGATCTGAGATCTTCTTGCCCTTGGGGTTCCATATCTTTATGACGATTCTGTCCTTGTTTAGAATGGCGTCTTCTGACTTCACGTAGCTGCCCGAGTCTTGCTTCTTAGCTATTTCAGCCGTGGCGTGGTCGTACAATTTTCTAATTATACCATCTACGCCAGATTGCTCCAAACTAGTTGGAATGCCCGTCCCGGCCCTGTCATTCCCTAATAACTTTTGCATATCTTCTTCCAATGCAGTTACTTTAGCTTCCACGGCCTGTAACCCTGTTATAATTGTTGTATCTTCAGTTGTGAATGCTGTATTAAGATCCGCCAGACTTCTATTTACAAAAGAAATCTGTCCACTACCCTGATCAACTATCATTAATTTTGAGTTTTCGTTCGATATATCATTACCCGTGGTAAAAAAACTATCTTCCCTGTATTTATATACTAATTTATATATTCCCCAACCTAAAAAACAGAGTACAATTACAATCAATACAAGAAGAAATCTACGATCCTTTAAAAATTTAAGATTCATTTATTATATAAAATATATTATTTTTTATCATTTTAACATATTATTTCTTCTTATGTATTAATTGGCAGAGTATTTATTAAAACCTCTTTCATATTTCTAGTTCTAGCTCTATAACGCCGCTCCGGACCTCCTGGTGTAGAATCGGGTGTAGAATCGGGTACCCCAGGTGTAGCATCGGGTGTAGTCTCAGGTGTAGTCTCAG
>MDSX01021775.1_pt1 | contig 14562 bp, 10 predicted proteins | sample 811141 | NCBI WGS metagenome assembly MDSX01 (sample SAMN05326642, study PRJNA326480) | marine metagenome | isolation source: seawater | place: Atlantic Ocean: South East | collected 2010
AATTCCTTGGCCTCATTTACGCCATTTCAGTGGGAAGTATATTCGGCACGCTTTTCAACATCAGTAATTTAATCAGTATTGTGACGAAATTGCGTAGCAGCACCACTACTTAAGGCGGTGTTTTTCGCTCTTTCTCTCCTTATTCACCTACACTTTAGTCTATTCGACTTTTTATATTTTATATATAAATCATTGTGTTATGCCGTGTTCTAGGCAAAAGTTGAATACTGGCAAGTAGAATTCGTACGTATAATTTGCAATCAGTAAGTATGAGCGTAGCGATTTTTCCTCAGGGTAAGTAGCAATAGACTTACGCTGGAATTATGGGGAGTTGATGTATGTCGAACGTTGCAAATATTAGTCAGTTAAATGATGTCTTAGCGCTTACGCACACCGGTAGTGCGTACGAATGCCCGTCGATAGTGGATTCGCACACTGCGGTGGAAACCGAACAGTTGTGGAAAAAGCGACTTAATATGTTTGTGCGCGCCGAAGAACGCTTGTTGAAGATAAAGCGCATGCGAAAAGTGACGGCACTTTTCATCGTGGCCAGCTCAAGTGTACTCTTTTTCTCTTTTTATATGGCACCAACGTTGTCACCAACGGCTTTTCTTACTATGTTTGTTTTAATGGTATTCGGTTTGGTGACTTATCCCGCCTGGTTTCTTTTAGGTAAAGATAGCCAAAAGCAACGTGACGCTATTTCAAAAATGTTTTATCAAAGTAATCATGAGTTAGAAATTGCAGAAGGGAAAGTGACGCTAATTAATCGAGCAAACTACGCCAATGTGACCTATGTTCACATGATGAACCCTGACGCTGGATATGTCCCACGATAACACTCATAAACACTATACAAGTCAATATCTTCTCCTTCTGTTAATTGCAGCTTCCCTATTAGGGGGGCTGTTACTTGCGCCTATGGATGCCGCAGGGCAGTTAGTTTCCTCTGTGGTTGTGCTTGTTATTATTTCCTTGTGCAGCAGGGAAGCCGGCTACCCTCAACGCTATCAATATTTCTTTCGTACCTTGGCTTTGGTATTAGGCGCGGCGTTAACTTTTCGATATTTATTGTGGCGTGGACTCTATACGCTTACCGCCGCAGATGTGTTTTCTCTTATTGCTGTTTGGATACTGTTTCTCGCAGAAATTTATGCTGGCATTACCTCTGTATTGGGATGCATTGTTAATGCATTCCCCTTAACGCGTCCCGCTTTAGTCTTATCTGATATGGACGTCGAGAACCTTCCTTCTGTAGATGTCATGATCCCGAGTTATAACGAAGATGAAGACATTCTGGACATTACCATTCGCGCCGCAAAGCAAATGGATTACCCCAAAGAAAAATTACATATTCATTTGCTCGATGATGGCGGAACGGACCAAAAAATTAATCAAGAGAATCAAGACGCCGCAGCGGCAGCGTTAGCACGTCGGCAGAGTTTACAAGCCCTGTGTGACGCATTAGGCGTGACTTACCATACGCGGGAAAAAAATGAATTTGCCAAGGCGGGTAATGTGAATAGTGCCATTCAAAATACCCAGGGAGACCTGATTGTTATTTTGGACGCAGATCATGTTCCAACCAGTGATTTTTTATCGCGCACTGTGCCTTGGATGATTAAAAAGGAAAACGTCTTTCTCGTGCAAACGCCTCACTTTATGGCCAACCCTGATCCAGTAGAGCGAAACTACTTTTCTGCGTTTACCCGTATGCCCTCAGAAAATGACATGTTTTATGGCACAATCCAAAAAGGATTAGATTACTGGTCTAGCTCTTTTTTTTGTGGTTCCGCCGCGCTCATGCGCCGGGCGCATCTGGATTTGGTGGGGGGGATTTCTGGCGATTCTATTACCGAAGATGCTGAAACGGCGCTAGATCTTCATAAAATGGGTTACGAGTCGGTATATGTCGATAGGCCTATGGTGAGTGGACTTGCTCCAGAAACCTTCGATGCTTTTATTCAACAGCGTATGCGCTGGGCTCAAGGCATGACACAAATTCTCTTGCTAAAGAAACCCTATAACGCTGAAGGACTCAAATGGTACCAGCGGGTGGGGTACATGAGCTCAATCATGTTTTGGCTTTTTCCCTTTGCGCGCATCGTATTTTTACTTATGCCGCTGGCCTATTTGGTTTTCGGGTTACAGGTTTACCATGCTTCCTTCATGGAAATCCTTGCGTTTACTCTTCCCCACGTTATTGCGACTTACATGTTGTCTACCATGCTATTTGGGCGAACCCGTTGGCCCTTGGTGTCTGAATTATACGAAATATTGCAATGTGCCTTTACGCTTAACGCACTGATAAAAGTGTTTTTGAAACCCAGAGCGCCATCTTTTGTGGTGACCCCTAAGGGGGAAAGTTTAGATAAGACCTTTGTCTCACCCTTGTCCAACGTATTTTATTGGCTGATTGCTATTCTTACTTTTGCCACATTGGCGGGTGTGTATAAGTATATTAATGAACCACTTACTCGCGAACTAACCATAGTCGTCATGTTGTGGAATACCTTTAACCTGCTACTTTTATTAAGTGTCATGAGCGTTCTCCTTGAGCGTAAACAAGTGCGAAATCAGTCTCGGCTACCCGCTACCGACAACGTGGTAATAAAAACCGATGATGGACACGCTTGGGTGGGCGAGTTAGTTGACTTATCTGTGGGAGGGGCGCGTCTTCGATTGAAAGGGAATTGCACTGAAATTCCGTCTAAGGTTGTATTAACTTCTTGGGCAGAAGCGCTAAACTCCAATGTGAATCTGAATATTCAGGTGCTTGATTTTGATGCACAAAGTAAGATTTTACGGGTAAGGTTCTCACCTCAGTCAGAAGAAGAACGGGATCACGTTGTAGCTTATAGTCTGGGTGACAGCCGCCGTTGGATGTCATTTCAGCGACGCAGAACACGTCCAATTTCATATTGGTTTGGTGTGAAGCACGTTTTAAAGGTAGGAATAAAACCTACGTTTTCTCATTTGGTTTTTGTTGTAAAGCGTGTATTGGCTTCTCTAAAAGTCCAGCGGCCTGTTAAGGATAAGTAATGTCCAGATGCTTTCTGTTGTTTTCGTTGATCGTATGCGCCTTTAGTGCAGTGAGTGAAACCTCAACCTACCGCTTAACCGACTTTTATGGTGGAGAAGGAGTGGTCAGGATGCAGGGGAAATCTAATACCTTTGACATTGCCATTCCGCTAACCTCTATTCATAAGATAACGGACGCGTCGCTGACCATTGAAGTGACAAGCTCCCAAGCGTTAATCAAAAAACGCTCACAACTTTTTGTACGTTTTAATAACGCCACTATTGGTCAAATTGCATTTGATCCTAATCGCCCTAGCTTAGTGTCCTCAATCGTGGTGCCAGCGACCTTATGGCGTGAAGGTTTCAATCAGCTTACCTTTGCGGTAAGCCAGCATTACGCCGAGCAATGTGTCGATGGTAATGCCCCTGAATTATGGAGTGAAATTAACGTTTATAATTCAACGCTAAGTGTCAGCACTGAATTGCAGGAAAATGCGGCCAGCCTTGCCCATCTTAGTGGCTTTTTTAGCCCAGGCATAGGAGGCCAGCGTGCAGTCAATATTTATCGTGCCAGAGATTCAGCACCTCAACTGATGCAGAGAACCTTGCCATTGGTTTCTCAAGCGTTAGCGCTGCGCAACCAATATCAGCCTTTGGCTATTGAATCAGCGTATATTCCAGACGGTTACATGCTGCCGGATATTGCAGAAGATGTTAGCGATTTCTGGCAGGAGCGCCGCGTCGACAACTACCGCAAAAGCGCGTGGTATTTAACTCAGCCTCAACCACAGAACGTGCATGTGTTAGTGGGCACCGTCGAAGCGCTTTCGCCCGTGTTGTCGGACACCACTATTAATGACATTCACGGTGCCTTCTTAAAAGTGGAGCGCACACCGGCGTTTGAAGCCCAAGGGCGAACCTGGGTGAATAGCAGCTATCGTCTTATCGTCAGTGGTACCACTGACGAAGAAGTATATCAAGCGGCAAAAGCATTGTCTGTGATGGACGATGTATTGTTACCTAGCAGTTCTGTGGCCATATTGTCACAACAAGGTATGCAACCTGAGCGCTTGCAACGCACCTCTGTGCTTTCTCCCGGTCAACGATACAGTTTTTCTGACTTAGGCATTGCCAGTGAACGTTTTAACGATGAAGGGGACTTTACCAAACGGATTTCCTTGCGGTTGCCAGCCGATTTTTACGTGCCAGAAAATGCCAGTGTAGAACTGCTTCTCGACTTTGGTTATGGCGCTGGGGCGGGGCCGGGCTCCATCATGAATGTGAGTGTCAACGAAGAATTGGTGCATGGTTTGTATCTGGGAAACGAAAACGGTGAAGCCTTTAGAGACTATCAATTGCGCATCCCTGCTCGCTTTTTTAAAGGGGGCGTGAACAATATCGATATTGGGGCAACCATGCGAGCGCCGCTAGCTGGCGTCCCCTGTGACGATGTGTTTGGTTCCCATTTAGTGTTTCAAATCAATCACTCTTCTAGTATTGAACTTCCTGAAGCCGGCAATGTGGCGGTACAGCCAGATTTAGGCTTATTTAGTGAAACAGGTTACCCTTTTGCCCGCTATAAAACGGCGCCTCAAGGGCATATATTCATTCCGGATGATCTTTATTTGGACAGTGCATTAACCCTAGCTGGAAAGCTGGCTCAGGTCGCACAATCACCTTTACTTAACTTAGAAGTTAGCCAAGATCTGGCTGTCACTGAGTCTGGTTCTGTAATCATTTTAGGCACGCCAGCATCACTCAATACTGTTTCTCAAGACGCGTTTGTTTCGTCAATTGGAGACACACAACGTTGGCCGTATCGCTTACAAAACCAGTTGTACAACCGGGTAAGAGATATCACTAACGATAAGTCTTATAAGCAAATGCGTGTCACTGGCGTCACGGTTCAAGAGGCCGATTTAGGTAATCAAGCCGTATTGTTAGCAGAAGAGCATCCATCATCCAATGCGTCAGATACGCTCTTTATTATTGCGGCGCAAACGCCAGCGCTGCTAAAAGCGCGGGTGACGGATTTAACCAGTCTTTCTTTGTGGGGGCAGTTGGCAGGCGACTTTTTTGTTTGGGACAATAACTTATCGCCACTGTTAGTGATGCAAGTGAATGAGAAATTTGAGGTGGGAGAACCGAATAATCATTGGCTAACGTTAAGACTGTGGCTATCGAACAATCCGTGGTATTGGTTGCTGTCTTTTTTACTGCTGGTGTGTATTGTCAGTGTGTTCATTTTTGTGTTGCTTAAACGGCGAAACAAGCAAGTTCAAAACTCATGGTAATTCAAATGCGTACTCGTTATGCAAAGGGGTTTGTGAAGTGTGTGGTGATCATCATGGCTACCTGCTTGCTGGGCGCGTGTACCTCTCCTGCCTATAAAACCTTTAGTAAAGAGTTTCAGGCGTACAAAGCCTTGTTTATAGAACAAGGGCGCGTGGTTGATACGGGAAATCAAGGGGTGTCCCATAGTGAGGGGCAAGGCTATGGCATGTTGTTTTCTGTGGTAGCCGATGATGAAAAAACCTTCAATCAACTGTGGGCTTGGACAAAGCAAACACTGCAACGCGAAGATAAACTTTTTCACTGGCGCTATGTTCCTTGTGCTAGCGGTGATAAGCGGTGTATTGATGATCCGAATAACGCCTCCGATGGCGACCTACTGATTGCCTGGGCGTTACTGCGTGCAGCAGATGAATGGGGCAACGAAAACTTCAGGCAGGAAGCAAAGGCAATTATTTTAGCCATGGAAAACGCCCTTTTATACAAGCTTGATAAGCAAACCTTACTATTGCCTGGCGAATATGGCTTTGTAGACAAAGAGACTTCCAGCGTACAGGTTAATTTGTCTTACTGGGTCTTTCCTGCAATTGAGTCGGTTGCAAAGGTGTCATCTCGCCCTGGGGCGTGGCGAAAACTTCGTGATAGCGGTATTCAACTTGTCTTAGAGGCCAAATTTACGCAGCATAAACTGCCTCCTGATTGGTTACGGATTGCGGCCAACGGGCTGAGTGTGAATGAAACCGTCAACCAAGAATACGGTTACAACGCCTGTCGGATCCCACTTCATCTAGCGTGGGCAGGCATCGCCCAACCTCAAACCTACAGCGCATTTAATCAATGGTGGCAGCAAGATACTACGCCAGCCACACTCAACCTAGTGAATGGTGAGCCTGCGGAATATCAAATGACCGCCGGTATGCAAGCGGTCGCTTCGGCGGTCACTCATCTTGCCTATGAAACTCCGCTTGAAATCGATGCCATAAGCCGCAAAACCGATTACTTTTCTGCCAGTCTTATTTTGCTTTCAAGAATGGCAGTGTTGGATGCCGGCCAATGAAGTATCGCGTACGACTCAACAAGGTCGCGGGTGGGATTTGTCTTGCGGTGGGGGCATTTTGCGCTCAATCTGGTTTTGCGCAAGTCAACACTACCTATAAAGAGCAAGGCAACATATTAACGAATATTGAAGAGAATGAACCTGACCTAACTGGGTTGTGGTTCCATATTAACGAAGGCCAAACGCAATTAGCCAATGCTGAGGCGGCGAGGTTAAAACAAACTTACCCGCGGTGGGTGATGCCTGAAGCTTTAGCCGATGCGCTGGCAAGAATGAATGACACCACTAAGTTAGCCTCAGACGTACCCGCGCCAGAAAAAGATGCACCACTGCGGCGTTTCGCTGCGCTGAACGAAGATCAACGACGTGATGTTGAAAACCGCCATTTTACGCGCCTCTCTGACTTAACCTTTCAGCTCGCTCGGGCTGATTACCATTTACTCATGGGGTGGAGTGCTCTTGATAGAAGAAACTACGCCTTGGCTGAAAAACACTTTTTGCGAGTAAAAGCACTTTCACCGGATGTCATAACGACTAAGGCAGCGAACGAGGGCTTATACGCTATCATCGACAGCCAAGTGGTCGATGCCATTGATAGCGGTGCTTATGACAGGCTTACAACGCTGTTACAGCAGGATGATACGGGGCGGGTGCAGGCTGGCATTGAAGGACAAGCGTGGCAATTTTACGAGGAAAATGACGCTGTCACGGCTGAGCGTTTGTTTGCCCTTACCGGTAACCAAGAAGGGATATGGCTCGTTTTGCAAAAACACAAAGGGGTCTTTGACGCTGGCGAATACGCCTGTGAGCAAGCACACAACGAAGTTTTTTTACGCCGATGTGCCGACTATCTCTCTTATCGTCAGTCTTCTCAATTTAATGAAGGCAACTATGCTAGCAGTATTGATGCGGCACAAAACTTAGCCACATTACGCCCTTTACGTTATGAAGAGCAAGCACTTGTGGGATGGGCGGCAATTAGCATAAATAGAGACACGCTGGCGATAGAAGCATTTGAAGAGGCACTGCGTCTTTCTCCTAAGGACAATGATATTGCGCAGCAACTCGTGAATTTATATGCTGCGAGGGGGCAATCTGTCCAGCCATTAGCGAAAACCTATCCTTCGATACAGAACATTCTCAATACCCGAGTGGCAAGCCGTGCTTGGCCACGTAAACAGTTTATGCTGAGTTACTTTGCTAACAATACTAGGTCGGTAGAGGCACAAAGTAAGGACGCGCTATCATTGTTAGCGGGGCTAAGAGCAAAGCAAAGGAGTGGTGATGCTGGGCTGGGAAACTTTGATAAAACCGTGCATTACATCGCCCTTGAAGACACCTATCAACAATGGCGATGGCAGGTATCTCTTGATTATCAAACTTTATATTCAGGGGCCGCTGACGCAGATTCTTGGTTTGCCAGCGGTCAACTGAATGATACGTTTTCTGGCATAACGGGGTTTGAAGACGCAGGTATCAGAGCAGAAGTAGACGTTGAACGGGAATGGGGAAACCTCTATTCGAGTATAGCGTACGCACTTTGGGATCAACCTGTAAACACCAAACTTACCGGTCAAGTGTCTGCCACCTGGTTCTTTTCAAATGCCACATTAGCCACCCGAGTTCATCGTTTGCCAGTCGAAGACAGTCTGTTGAGTTACACTGGCACCTTTAACAATACGCGGGATGAAAGCTGGGGATATGTCATAGGCGAAGGCGCATCTGCACTGTTTGCCTATACCTTTAAGCCGCAAGTGTCGTTTGCCGCCACCATCAAGCTAGAAAACCTTAAAGGCGAACAGGTAAAAGATAACCAATCATTATATTTGCGTGGTGATATAAGCACGAATATCGCCCCCAACGTGTCAGACAGACTAGACTACTGGCGTGTGGGACCGTATTTAAGTTACCTAGGATTTGATGAAAACCTCAGTGGGTTTACCTATGGTCATGGTGGGTATTTTAGCCCTAACTATCTTGTTTCGTTGGGGGGATATTCCGAATTGTTGACCATGGAAGCGCATAGGTGGCAACTGAAAGTCAGCACCGCTGTAGGTCTCTCAAAGGTTAATGAAAGTGCTTATTCCCGTTTTCCTTTGTCTGATGATGACACGCAAAAAAGTATAATGGCCTCAAGTAGTAACAGTACTGGTTTAAGCGGTAACCTAAAGGTGGAAGGTCAATATCGATTATCTAACCATTGGATAGCCGCAGGTTATGTGGGTAAAGCCTTTGCCGTGCAATATCAAGCCTTTGAGTTTGGGTTTCAGATTCGATGGCGGCCTGGTAAAGGCAGCGGCGTAACGAGTGACGAACTCATGGGTTCCTCACCCTGGATATCAGGCTTCGCACTCTAAGCGACTACGGCGTAATAGCAAAAAGCTCGCACTCAGCAAAAATGCAATGCTGGCAGGTTCGGGAACGTGAATTGCACCAAAGCTATAGTTATTTATTTGGCCTGTGGGGGCAAGGTAAGTCTCACCTGTCTCGTTAGTTAAGTACACTTCAGGTGTGGATAGCGACGCGGCAATCAGGTTACCGTCTACATGGCCATTGTAAAAGTTTACATCTGCGTAGGGAGCTAAAATGCTGCCCTTTACACCTACTGAATAAAGGTTGAGCTCAGTCGCCTCAATAAAATTAAATAAGATGTTGTTGGTGTAAGTACCATCGTGGCGATAGTCAATGCCAGGGTCATTATCTACGTATTGCCCGTCAAAAGCGGTGTTATAAAAACCGGTATTAAAGAGTTCTACGACATCACCGGTAACATTAATAATATTGTAGCTGGTGGTGGAAAAGTCATAGGTAATGCTTTTGTTGCCAGTGGATAGTATTTCAGCGTCTATGGAATAGATATTGATGGCGTCATTCCCTGAAAATACAATGCCGTCGACACTGTCAGCAGTACAATGTGTCTCCCCTGCACAATAATACGTTGTTGTGCCATTTATCAACATATCGCCAAATGCTGTGGATTGAGCAAAAACCTCTGCCGCGATAGCATCAAAATCGATGGTTTCAAAGGTGGTCGCTGATAAGGTAGCGATAGCTGATACTGAATTAGCCGTAGAGTCCGCATCCATTGAGACGCTGTTAGCGGTGAGTGTTCCGTTAGATATTTCAGAATTTACCAAAGTGGCAGATTGGCTTAGTGTTGCATCGCCCTTATTGATGCTGCTGTTAGTTTGTACCAGATCACTGGCAGCAACATCACCCTCTACCACCTCCGCACTTTGCAAAGAGACTGTGGCTCCGCTGAAAATGTCTCCTTCATTGACTTTAGATTCCGTAAGCAAGACGCTTCCATCGGCGTTAATGCCGCCCTCAAAGGTAACGCCAGTGGCAACCATGTCGCCAGATACTGTGGTTTGACCGTTTCGGATGGTGCCATTCACATAGCTGATATCTCCCCCCACGTATAAGCTGCTTGCGGTAAGATCAGGGGCGAGTTGAAGACCTACATCGAAGTCGGAAACCGTAAGGTTGCCGCCCACCGCAAGATTACCCTCTACATCTGATTTGTAGCCGGTGTAATCTCCTAGGATAAAGGCGTTATAATCGAACGCTTCGCTAAGCGTAATTTCTGCTGCGTTGCTTAGTGGTGGGGCACTTAAGGTGGCGACAACCACCAGTGCGGCGTATAGGGTATTTCTCATTTTTGGCTCCAGTGACATCTGAGCCTGGAACCGTTTTCAACATGGATTTCCAGACACACCGAATAGTACGATCTGACCAAAAATCAAACTAGTAAACAAGAGATACTTTGGTATAAACCCCCATACGAAAAAAGCCGCCCTAAGGCAGCTTTTTATGAGAGATATGAGTAAGTGGCTAGCTCTTTTTCACTAGCACAGATACTTTTTCGATACCTGCTATTTTAACTTGGTTCATAACTTCAACCACGGTACCGTGCTCGGTATCTTCGTCTGCTTGAATAGCCGCAGAATCGGTGTTGTTTTCAGCAAGATACGTTTGCGTATTTGCTACAACACGACGAACATCTACCTCACGTCCGCCCATCATAATTGTGCCATCGGCAGCAATACGAATAGACAACGCTTTTGAAGGCTTGTCGTTTTTAGCTTGGTTATCTTCTGGACGATTTACATCTAACCCTTTTTCTTTCACGAACGAGGTCGTTACGATGAAGAAAATCAACATGATGAACACGATGTCCAACATGGGGGTCATATCAATCTGAGCCTCGTCTTCAGTCGAGGTATGCTTTTTTCTTTTCATCTCGTCTTCTTTCTTCTGTTACGTTCGAGCGCTTTAGTATACTGGTTGTTACAAAAATAAACAGGGTTTTGTAAAAATCAGCAGGCTCATTAACACTTGTTGCTGGAAAATTGCTCAGTTTCACGGTAATAAAACAACAAACTAGGTTTGTTTGCGTGAAATGGCCACACCTAATTGGTAAAAATACAACATTAGTGCTTCGTTCAACACTATACGCAAACTACCATGAGGATAAATGCCAAGTCTAGCTTCCGTTGATTTTTTTGTTCCTTGCACAAGAAACGCGTTTTTAATCTCGTGATCTTGCACGCAGGCCTCAAAAGCGCGAGCAGCCATCTCTTGAGGCATAGCATAATAATACATTTTTAACGCGCGATCAGCCTCTACTGATCGAACAAAATAGTCATTTGGCTTATTTTGATCTAAAAATAACTTGGAGAAACAATTGCTTAACCGTCTATTTAGGGGGTGATCAATAAGATCTGCGTTATCAAGCCAGGCGTGTGATGCAAAGTCGCCGGATCCTATACCGGTAAACATCCGCGGGGCAATATAGTGATCAAAGGCATGAAACCACTCGTGAGCTAAAGCGCCTGCTCCCGCATTTTTTGCCAGTGCCAATTGACGTTTAGCGCTATTATAGTGTGCGCTACTGTTTTTTTGCCCGCCACTGCCAAAGGCAAGCGACAAAGATCCGTTCAGTGAAATGACTTGTTCATTTACATTCAGTATTGCGGCTAAGTCGTATAAAGCGTCAAAGAACAGATTGGCTGCTATTTGTTGCTCTTCACGGGTCACCCAGCGGCCCACGGTAATCGTGGAAAAGTTAAATAACTTACGAATGTCTTGAAAGCTAACGTCTGCGCCGTCTCGGTGACTAGGGCCGTTACGATAAAACCCTTGGTGTAATCTGCCTTGGTTCAATATTAATCCGCAAGTTCTAGAAGTAACTGTTCACACCAATCGGCAATGCGCTGCTCAGATTGATCATATTGGTTTTCGTCATCAAGCGATAAGCCAACAAATTGGCTTTTGTCTTCTGTCAGGGCTTTAGACTCTGCGAATTCGTAGCCTTGATTAGGCCAGTATCCAATAATGCGACAATCCATAGGAGCAATGGCATCGTGCAGCATACCTAGTGCGTCTTGGAACCAATCACCATAGCCTAGCTGGTCACCCAAGCCAAACAGGGCGATGATTTTTCCAGATAAATCGAGGCGATAAACGTCGTCCCAATGTGACTCCCAATCTTCTTGAAGTTCACCAAAATCCCAGGTCGAGATACCAAATAATACCACATCGAATTCGTGTGTTTTTGATAGGTTAACGTCTTTGATGTTATGCATTTCAACCAGATCATCGTCGAATAAAGCATTTAACTGGGCTTGGATCTTTTCTGCTGCCATTTCGGTGTAGCATGTGGTTGAGCCGTAAAAAATACCAATGGACAATGCTTTATCACTCATGACGTACCTCGTTGTCGCTAACTAATCGTCTTTAATGGGGGGGAATTCTACCTCTTTCCCACTGCTCAACAAAGCCTTGCAGATGACTTCTTGATGTTTATCTGACAATTTAAGTATGCCAATGGCACAACCATTGTAGAGTTCTCCGCTGCCTTGTGAGGGGGCTCGTGCTTTTACCGACATATTGCGACGGCGAGTAAATAAGTTAAGTAACGAGGAAGAGCCGTAAAACATGCGATTTAAACGGTCTAGCCAGCGGATAAGCCCCTCGGGGAAGGCGTTTTTCAATCCACTGCAGGTGAACTGAGTAATGTGAGGGCTATTGCGCCTAAAGCGTAGCCGTACATCATAAACAAAGGAGTAGTGTACGTCGCCGGACAAAATAATGAATTCAGGCGGGGTTTTATAATGACGAAAAATGTTAAGTATAACGTTGGCTGTGCCTTTATGTGCCATCCAGTTTTCTGCATCAACGGTAAGCGCTTTACCAAAAAAGGTGAACACTTTTTGAATTGCCTCAATGAATTTCACACCGTAAATGGGGGCGGCTGACACTACAATGACGGCTTCTTTTCCAATAATACCGTGTTGAAATTCACACAGGGCTTCCCAATCCATTAATCCGGAGGGTTTATTCATACTTGATTCCGAGCGCCAACGTTGAGTGCGGGTATCCATGACGGCAACCGGTGGCGTGGTGTCTACGGTGTAATCCCAATGCTCAAAGTCAAGAAGTGCATCGATAAGCGCGTTTTGGGAAGTAATACTTTGGGTTGCAAAATGCTGTTTAGCTTGCTTAATCAGGTGCGTATAGGCGCCGGGCAAATTGCCCCAACCCTGACATAACAAGTAACCAATGAGGGCATTACCCACCATGCGTTTAGAAAAAGGGTTGTTATACACTTCTTGTTCCCAACCCCGGGTTAAGTTCCAGTCGTCAGTGACATCGTGATCGTCAAAAATCATGTAAACCGGGGTGTGAGCCATTGCTCGTCTTACCTGGGGTAAGGTGGTGACAAAGCCCTCTAAAATTTGCTGTTCTTTTTTAAATACAGCTAAATGCGCGGGGCTAATTCCGACGTCACTTATTTTGATACGCGCCCATAAAAGGGGTGACCAAACTAATAGATACATCGCCATAACTTCCGCACAACTAATGAGGTGGTTTTGTGCATTCACTGAGGTGAAAATGGGTTTTTTCTTGGCGCCGAAAAAAAGCGAAGATAGCGCCGTGTTAGTGGCAATTTGTGGCAGAAGCTGTTCTCGTTCGTAGAAACAATGGGGATGCGAGGCTAATTCGCTGGAATGAGAAATCTGCGCGCCTTCAAGTTCTTCCTCTGTAATACCTAGCAATACTATAACTTGATGAATGGCTTGCAACATTGGGCCGGCTACGTCATCAGCATAGATTTGATCGCCAGTCATAAGCAGCAAATCAGGCCGCTCTTTCTCGTTGTCAAAGCTGTTGGCGATAAGGGTGTCCACTTGCGCCAGCGCATCACTTCCATCGTAATGGGGTTTACGACAAGAGCCATGAAGTATAGTGGTAGGTGTTTTTGTATAAACGAAATTCAAATGCTGTTGTCTAGGGTACAGCAATGCCTGGCATTCTTTCTGCCACTTAGCTTGTAAGGCTTCATCGTGAAAATGTAGCGCGTAATGCACGGGGCAACCCGAGATAAAGGCTTCTTCACTGGAAAACGAGAGTAAGGTGATAAAGGCGTGCGTGCCAACTTGCACATATTCACACTGAGTTTGCCCTTTTATCGTGTTTTGTTGTTGCGATAACGACAGGGTGATGCTTGGTGCGTCTTGGGTCACCAACCATATGTGACACGCATTTTCTGAAACACGTCTTACAATTGGCCCAGCAATGACCGCAGGTAAAGAATGAATAGAAATAACTAACTCCTGTCACATTGATGTTAACGCATTGCTTTACCTTACTCTTTTTTGGAATTAAACGGTATGCCAGATATACTCGGTTACAAATTTTTCACGGGACTCCCATTTATGTATAAACGATTAGTTGTTTCTCTTTTTATTAGCCTGTCTTTGTTTGCTTGTAGTGAAAGTAAGCCACCCATCATCGTACAGCAGGAAAGTGAAAGCATCGTTTCTCACGGTAAGTGGATTTTGGATGAGAATGGTCAGGTTATGGCTGACCCACAAACGTCTGGCTTAATTGCGTTTCAAGGTCAATTAGTGTCAATTTCCGATGGCAGTGCATTAGAAGCGCAACAGCGTAAACTACATTTTATAGCGCCAGATTCACCAACGTTAACCGGGTCTAGCAATAGCTTTAGTTTGTCTTCGCGGGTAAAACGCAGTTGCTTTAATGCCTACCTGACGAATGCGCCAGATTTAGAAGCGCTAGCAGTAGACCCAAGAAACCCAAATGTGTTGTACACGGTGACGGAAGACGCCACACGTACAGGGACTTTTTCCAGTCGATGTGAGAAAAAGTATGAAGACACAGGGTCC
>MDSX01011076.1_pt1 | contig 14539 bp, 8 predicted proteins | sample 811141 | NCBI WGS metagenome assembly MDSX01 (sample SAMN05326642, study PRJNA326480) | marine metagenome | isolation source: seawater | place: Atlantic Ocean: South East | collected 2010
ATATTATTTAAAGCAATTCTGGTTCCATAAACATCATTTAATTGTAATGCAGACCATTGACTATTACGTGTAACTATAATATTATTTACAACAGTAGCATTTAGTACATTGTTTGCTTTAATTCCAGCTACATTTTGTCCATTATGAGCAGGATTTCCTTCTGAAACAGAAATATCTTGAATAATCTCATGGACTCCATTATAATATAACGTGTTGTTTTGATAAATTGCTGATGAAGATTCTGAATGATCAAAATTAATACCATTTTTTCCATTATTTACACATAAATTATTCTCAAATAAAAAGGTGCCATTATATTCTGGATCACTTCTGGTAACATAAATTCCTTGTCCATCAAGTATATTATTATATTCAGCTGTTCCATAGTCTGAACTCGGAGGATTTGCATTGTCAGGTAATTGAATTGCATAAAAAGGAATTCGATTCCAATTATTAAACACCGTATTTCCACGGATTATCATTTTGATATCTGATGTATTATCATCTTCAGATGCTATTGTTTCGGCAAAAACAATAGCACTTGAAGCAGAAGAAGTCCACCAAGTAGAATTATATATTCTATTATTTTCAATAGTTATGTAATCACTATCATTAAATCTAATGGCAGAACCAGGAGTATTATAAACATTATTATTTTTTATTATAACATTATTATGAGCTCCATAACCTCCCCATATACCCTTACCATTGAAATAAGTGTTATTATAATTAGTTGATTCATCATCATCTTCAGATAGTTGAATTTTGTAGTTTCTATCTGCAATTGCTTGATCATAAGTTATAGAAGCTGAAGGGCCTTCAACCTCAAAACCTTCTATTATTATGTAATTCATATTATTAGCAATTAAAATACCTCCTTGACCGTCAAATTCTATTTTAGGAGAATCACCAGGATAATTCCTTAATGTGATATAAGACCCCTCAGCACCTGATTTATTTATATTTACTACATGAGGGTTATTCATGTTTGTGTTAGTTGAAATATCTACAGCTCCATAATTTTCATTTTGGTAAATTCCATCCATAACATACACTGTTCCTCCAGCATTAACCATTGAAACTCCTTTGTTTATAGTCTTAAATGGTGAAGAAAGCGACCCTGAATTAGTATCTGAACCCAATGAATTGGACACATAATAATCCTGAGAAAAAACAAAAACTGAGCTTAAAATAATAACACTTAAAAGTCTAAATCCAAGTTTAGAATAATTTCTCATTAATATTAGATTTATTACTTGTTAATTATAGTATTAACTGTTTTTATTGAACCATCCTGGTTGTGAAAAAATTCAGTAACCTTTACATTTCTTAAATTATTTTGACTTGAAAGTTGAGTGTCATGATAAAAAAGATACCATTTTCCATCAATCTCTATTGTTGAATGATGGTTAGTCCAACCTTGAACAGGATTGTTTAATATCCCTTGATATGTGAAAGGACCGTAAGGGTTATCTCCTGTTGCATATACAATATAGTGTGTGTCCCCAGTGGAATAACTCAAGTAATAAAGTCCATCTTTTTTATGTATCCATGCAGCTTCAAAGAAACGTCTATCATGATCTTTGGTTAAAATTGGATTTCCAGATTTATCTATTATTCTAATAGGTTTTACCTCCTCAGCAAAACTTATCATATCATCAGACATTTTAGCAATTCTTGGTGAAATAGCAGGGCTATTAGGAATTCCGTTATCCTGAGTATCACATCCTGATGGTGTATAATTATTTTCTTCATCCCATCTTTGAAGTTGTCCTCCCCAAATTCCACCAAAATACATATAGTAACTACCATCATCATCTTGAAAAACTGCTGGATCCATACTATAACTTCCCTCTATTGCATTTTTTGTTGATTTAAATGGTCCTTCAGGGCTATTAGAGACAGCAACTCCTATTTTAAATATATCTTCTTTATCTTTTGTTGGAAAATACAAGTAGTATTTACCATCTTTATGCGCAGCATCAGGTGCCCAAAATTGTCTTTTTGCCCAAGGGACATCATCCAAATCCAACCCTACATCATGAATAGTTACTGGGCCTCCAATGTAATCCATTGAGAGAACCCTGTAATCTCTCATGGCATACTGACTACCACAATCATCAGTGTCAGGCTCAGCAACTTCAATATCATGAGATGGATATACATAAATTTTGTTATTGAAAAGGTGAGCAGATGGATCTGCAGTGTATATTTCAGTAACTAATGGTTGATTTAAAAACTCTTGATTATTAATTTTTGCACTAATTATAAATAAGTATAGTAGAGCAAAAAAGATTATGCTTATTTGTATCTTTTTCATAGTAATATTTTAAAATGATTCTTTAAAAACTCTCACATCATCAATTATATAGACACCTAGGTCTAAGTACCAGAACTTAATTTTATGTTTTACTGAACTATTTTGAATTGAAAATGTGTGAGTATATTTTGTCCATTCATCATTTAAATAAAAGTTTTTTCCTTGAAATGATCCTTGGACTTCATTTGATGTAACAAGTTTTATGTTTCCACCTCCTTTAGCATAAAACTCAATTGTAATCTCATCTCCTTGATCTGCTGTATAATCATAATTATATGCTGAACTCACACCCCACCCCTTGTCTGCTATAGATTTAACATCAATTTTTAATGCTTTCGTACTTCCTTGATTTACATCATTTCTTTCAACAGAATAATCAGCCGTGCCATTAAATTTGGTGTTATTTTGCCACCACGGAAATTTTCCTTCTTTATTTAATCTTTCTAGATCACTATTTTTCATATCAACTTCTTCTGATTGAGAAAAAACCTCAATTGAAAAAAATACGATAGATAGAAAAATTATTCTATATAGTTTTATGTTAGTATTCATTTTTTAATATTTATTTACCTACTTTCTTTTGATTTACATATTTACGCATTCTTGCTAGTTTTTCTTTATACTTTTTAACTAACCCCCGACTACTTGGTCTATTCGAAATATCAATATTTTGATCTTTATCATTATTCATATCAAACAACATATTTGCCATTCCTGGCTGACCGTCTGGAATTTTGTCATTAGGATTCAAATTAACAAACTCAGTAAATGAATAATTTTCATCTACAATTGCTTCATGTCTTTGATATCTAGTATAGATCTCATTTTTTAATTTTTTACTTGGATCTTCTAATATAGGCACAAGACTAACTCCATCGAGGTAATCTGGAGGATCTATATTGGCAATCTCACATAATGTTGGGTATACATCAACTAATTCGGCCATTGAACTAGTTTTAACATTTTTCTTCATGTTTGGTGAAGAAACTATTAAAGGGACTCTAATAGCTTCATAAAAAGAGCTATGCTTACACCACAAACCATGCTCCCCTAGAAAAAACCCATGATCTCCCCATAAAATTATAGTAGTATTATCTCTTAGACCTAATTCATCAAGAGCAGTAACGAGCCTACCTATTAAAACATCCATATATGTTACACTTGCATAATAACCATGAACCAAATTCCTGGAAAGATCTTCATCTAACAAGCCTCTTTTAGGAATTCCTACATATCCATTTCTTAATTCAGAAAAATTATGCATTGCTGCTTGAGGTGAATTTTTAGGTTGATAAGTGTTGTCAGCTAATAATATATCTTCGTCACTATACATATCCCAGTACTTTTTAGGCTGAATAAATGGTAGATGAGGTGAAACATATCCAACTGCTAAAAAGAAAGGCTCTCCGGTTTTTTTAAATTTCTTAAGACTTTTAATTGCCAGGCTAGTTACTTTACCATCAGAATAAACGTCATCAGAAACCTCTGCTACTTCCCATGCAGGCCCATGTGGATTTTTATGAGGGTTGTTTCCTCCTTCTTTTCTTATTATATCCCAAGACTCCTCTGCTTGATAATCAAACTGTTTAGCTGCAACAGGAGGCTTAGACCAATCTTCCTCAAAATCATCAGGATGATGATATATTTTTCCATATGAAAGTGCCGTATACCCATTTTCTTTGAAGATCCTCTGTAAGGAAACAGCATTAGGGGTATCTTCAGAAGCTCTAGAATAAAATCTTAAAAACCTATTATAACTTGGACGAACTCCAGTCATTATACTTGCCCTACTTCCTCCACATACTGCAACATTTGTATATGCATTATCAAACTGAACACCTTCTGAAACTAATTTATCTAGATGTGGTGTTATCATTTGATTATTTCCATAACTATTTGTCATTGGTCGTAAGTCATCTACTGAAATAAACAAAATATTATGTTTCTTTTTATTATCTATTTCAACATTACTTGACGAACTTATAAAAGTCAAGCTAAAAATCATTAAAATTAATTTATATATGGTATTTGTCATATTTTATTGGGATTTAATAATGTGATTTAATATACTGATTCTCCTTAATTTTGCCCACTAGATGATCAGGCACTTTAGTCCATTGTGATTTTTTATCTAATGGATGAAGTGACGGCTTAATTATTGGCATTTTTCCTTCTGTAACAAAATCATTTTGACTTTTCATCCAAAACCTTAGTTGATTGTTTAATTTCGTTTTAATATTATGATATTCTTTACTGCCAGCAATATTATTTTTCTCATAAGGGTCTATACTTAAATCATACAATTCTTCGTAAGGAATATTAGGAAATGCTTTAGCTCCTATTTCAATAAATTCATTTATTACATCATTATCAGTATAGTTGTTTTTGTATACCTCAATAGAGTTAAAATTCACAATGTATTTAAATTGCTCATCTCTAATGGATCTAGAAGGGAATATTTTAGCGTCCCTAACATTTTGTTTAGTAGCAACACCATAAACATAGTTGTTTACTTTTTCATTATTATCATTAAATACCTTTGCAAAACTCTTACCATCTATATCTCTAGGTATTGTTATTCCAGCTATATCTAAAATAGTAGGCATAATATCTACAAATGATAGTAACGCATCAGATCTTGAGCCTGATTGTATGTTTTTTGGCCATCTTACTACTAAAGGAGCTCTTAGTCCTTTTTCATAAACACCCCATTTTCCAGAAATACCATGATCAGATGCATAGAAAAATATAGTATTTTCGTCATTTACTTCATCTACCACAGTTAAAACCTCATTCAGTTGATCATTATCCTTCTTAATATTAGAATAGTATGAAGGTTTAAAATTTGGTATATAATTTTCATATGGCTGCTTCAATACATCCTTTTTTGTGAAATTATCATCATTTTCAAAAGGTCCATGCGGAAAAGTAGAGGCTATAAATAAGCAATAAGGTTTCTTTACTTTAGATAGATAAGACTTAACCTTTTCTAACTGTATATATCTATACTGATTATTAATTTTCTTTAAGGGAAAATAGTGTGTCCAATTAAATACTGAACTTGGTTTAACATGGCTTTTACCAGCCAAAACTACTTCATAACCTGCATCTTTTAAATATTTAGTAATACTTGAAATATTAGACTTAACGGGGATATGATTAGCGTAACAACCATTTTTAACAGGATACATTCCTGTTAAAAGTTGAGATCTACTGGGTGAACATATAGCCTGGGCTGTATAAAAATTATCAAATACCATTCCCTGTTTTGCTAGTTTATCTACTGCTGATGATTCAACTAAATCATTCCCGTAAATTTTATAATCCAATTGATCTTGATCATCGGAAAGATAAAATATAAAATTAGGCCTATCATCTGCTATGACAGCATTGTTTTTTTCCTCATTTGATACGAGTAACAATACTAATATTCCAAAATATTTTATAAAATTTATCATTTATTATTTAAGATTATATATTGAGAAAAAACTAAACTTAGGCAAGTAATCATCATTAAATAATAGCGGATAATTTCTTCTACCCTCAACAGGTTTGTAATTTAGCCAACTATGAAGATCGCTTACACCCCAAAAAGTAACGGCTGAAATATTGTCTGAATATTTTTTCAATGTTTTAAACACTGTCTCATATGCCTTTGCTTGATTCATTTCTTTTTCTTTGTCAAAAATAAAGTCTTTATGCAATCTCTTATCGCCACCTTTAAAAAAAGATAAATCTAGTTCAGTAATCTGTATATCTAGACCTAGTTTAGAGAAATTTTTAAGTGCATTGTCTAATAATTTTGGGGAATCATATACAAATAAATGGGCTTGTATTCCAATGCCATCAATTGGAACATTTTTCTTTATTAGCTTTTTTAACATTTTAATTGTTTTTCTCTGCTTTACTACAGGTTTTGTCAAATTAAAATCGTTGTAAAACAATTTTTTTGTTGGATCAATTTTATGAGCATATCTAAAAGCTACTTCAATAAACTCTTCTCCGCATATTTTATACCACATCGATCCTTTCTCTCTGTATAAATTTTCAGAATTATGGTCATTACTTACTGCCTCATTTACCACATCCCATACAGAAACATCTTTATATCTAGTCATTACTGCCTCCATATATTCATATAGTCTTTCATATAAACTTTCTTTATCAAGAAGGTCTCCATTTGAATCTCTAAAAAACCAGTCTGGTGTTTGCTTATGCCATATTAATGTATGACCTCTAACCATTAAATTATTAGTTTTTGCAAAATCCATTATTGCATCAGCTTTTTCCCAAGAAAATGAACCATCATTATTTAATAAAGCCTCAGGTTTCATTTCATTCTCTGCAGTAATTGAAGAATAATGTTTTGTAATCAGTTTACTTAGTTTTGGATTTTTTAAATCGTTATATGAAACTGCTGTTCCTATTATAAAATCTTTATTATATACCTTACTTAAGCTTTCTAAATTATCTATATAAAAATTAAAAAACTTATCTGATTGTGAATACAAATTTGCAATAGAAAAAAACAATGAAAGTATAATAACTCTCATTGTTTTTATAAAATATATTTTATTTTTTATATCCACTAATCAATTAATTCATTTGAATTAACTTCTTCAATTGGAATTGGAAGTCTCATTATTGATTCATCAGTTCTTAAAGTATTATCTACATTGGCTTTAAAAGTATAGACAACATTTCCAGCATCATCTAAAGACTGAGTATTGTGAGGTATAACTGTTTTTTCTAAGAACCAGTCATGCCCTCTTCTTCTATTATTAAACCAATCTTCACCCTCAAATAATAACTCATAACGATACTCTCTCATTATGGCATCTCTAAATGACACTTGATCTGTAAGATATCCATCATGCGGAGTTAAGCCTGATCTAGTTAAAACTTCTTCTACATACATTGTTTGTTGTCCATTTTGAAGCTCATTTGATATCTCAGCTAACATTAATAATAGATCTGCATATCTATAGACATTAAAATTTTGGTTTCCAACTCTTACATCGTTAAATCTGTCTTTAGTAGACCATTTAAAGAAGAAAGGAAAAGCTACTGTAGGATTGTTTCTATTAGCAGTCCATAGAGTAGGATAGCATTTAAATGTGTTATTTGGATTATTTGCTGGCATTCTAATAAATTCAGATATATAAGTTGATGCCATTCTTGAATCTCCTGGATAGGTAGTATTATGAGATTCATATATATCAACATTTACTTTAAGCCATCCAAAAGTATTAGCAACTGAAAATTGTGATGGAGTAAAAGCTCTTACAAAGTCTAATGATTCTTCAAGACTTGATTGAATCTCAAAAATTGATTCAGAAGAACCATCACTATCAGGAGAAATAAATAATGAAGCATAATCATCAACTAGAGTATAATTTCCATATACCTGAAAGGCATTATCATATGCCATTTGCCAATATTCACTTCCACTATCATTACCAGCCAGCTGCATGTACACTTTAGCTAAAAGCATGTTTACTGCATAAGATTTTGGATAATGAGATGGTAAACTGTTAGACATATATGTCAATGCGCTATTACAGTCAGCAATTATTTGATCATATATTTCTTGTTCTGAAGAAACAGCTAAATTTATAGTTTCAGAAGTTGTAGGAGTTAATCTCAATGGTACTTCTTTCCAAGCTCTAACCAGATTAAAATAGGTATGGGCTCTAACAAAATATGCTTGTCCCAATACATCATTAATTATTGTTTCATCTGAGTTTACTGAATCTTCTGAAGGTACAATTGATGCTATTGCATCATTTGCTCTACCAATTATACTGTATGCACCCTTCCAAACTCTTCCTAAATCTACGCTACCAGAACCAACATTTAATGAGCCTTCGTTAAGGTTGTAGACTGATAAAGGATCATTTCCTCCTCTTTTAGTAAAACACATTCCAGAAGAAACAGTGAAGAGTGTATGATATGAGCTTGCATAATAAAAATATTGAGTCATTGAAGAATAAATACCATCCAATGCTTTTACAGCACTATCTGCATTACTAAACACATTCTCATTAGCTAAAAATGGGGGCTCCTCTTCTAGTGTACAACTATAGTTAAATATTAATAAAGTTGATAAAATTAAAATTGATATTTTTTTCATAATATTATTAGTTAAATTTCTTAAAATTCTAAATTAAGTCCAATTGTCCATGCCTTAACATTTGGAGATTGATAAAAATCTACACCAATTCTAGTTGCATCCCATAAAAATGATGTGATTTCAGGATCATAGCCACTATAATCTGTAATAGTAATTAAGTTCTGTCCTGAAACATAAATATTACATCTAGAAAACATTCCTGACTCTTTGACTGGAATATCATAACCTAGAGTTACATTCTTTAGTCTAAAATAGCTTCCATTTTCAATTATTCTGTCATTCATTGCTAAAGCATTGTTGTTTCCAGTATATCCAAGTCTAGGAAATAAATTATTCTCTGCATCTGGTCTCCATGCATTATAATAAGCATCACTTAAGACATTACTATAAGTTCCCTCTGCAACACCTAAGTCTAATTGCATACCATTTGCTATATCATTTCCTTCAACACCATTAACAAGTGCGCTTAAAGACCAGTTTTTATAATTTAAGTTTAGGTTTATACCATACACATAATCTGGATTTGGGTTACCAATTATTGTTCTGTCAGATGCATTAATTACTCCATCACCATTTTGGTCAATTATTCTAATATCTCCAGGCTGAGCATTATCAACAGATATTACATCAGTAGACTGATAAATCCCATCAGTAGCATAACCATAGAAAAGACCTGGCTCCTCACCTTCAATAAATATATTAGAAGGGTATTTAAAATATGTGCCTGTTGAAACTGGAGTTCCTAAATAAAATGACCTGTCTTCAAGCACACCATTAGACATATATATTTCTGATAGTGCAATACCAAGATCACCTATTTTACTTTTGTTAAATGCTATATTCCCTCCTATTGAAAAATTAAGATCGTCTGTATCTACAATTTGATAAACTGCGGCAATTTCTAATCCTTTATTTTCTAAAGCACCCCTATTTGTATAAAAAGCTGCTCCATTTAAGTTTGAAAATCCTGTAGACGGCGGTAGTGGTGGTAATTGCAATAAATCCTTAGTTTTCTTATTATACACATCTATTGATCCACTAATAGGTAAAAAATCGAATTTAAAATCAGCACCAAAATTTAATTGCTCTGTAGTTTCCCATTTTAAATTTTCATTTGCAATATTTAGCGGAACGAATCCTATTGCAACTCCGTCTCCAGGAACTGCAACTAATTCAGGGCCATAATTTGCAAAAGTCTGATATGCCCTAATAGCTTGATTTCCAATTCTACCCCAACCTAATCTGATCTTAAGCTCTTCAAATAAATTTAAATTAGAAATAAAATCTTCTTGCTCAGCCCTCCAAGCAAATGCAGCAGATGGGAAATAACTGTATCTATTTTCATCTGAGAATTTAGATGAACCATCAGCTCTAAAACTAAAAGTAAAAACATATTTATTCATTAAAGTATAATTAACCCTTCCTAAATAAGACAATAGCTGAGTTTTTGATTCTAATGTCCTAAGAGGCTGGGCAACTAATTGACCATAAAATGGATTGGTATATGTGAATTGATATGTTGAAAAATCTTCAACACTATAAAAATCATTAACTGATTTTCTAACATCGTATGTGATACCTATTACAGCATTTACCCTATGTCTACTATTTCCTTTATAATAACTAAGAAGATTGTTTATTTGATATGAACTAGCATTAACCTCTGAAATATTTAATTGACCATTAGTAAAGCTTCCTGTCCATGTAGTAGGTCCTGACCATCTTCTTCTCTCTTTAGTTCTATTATTACCTCCAATTCTTACACTATATTTTAATCCTTGAACTGGAAGCTTATATGTAAGTCTCATATTTCCAAAATATCTTGTCTCATTAGAAATATCATCATAATCATATATCCACTTTAAAGGATTTGAAATATATGCATCTTCAGAATCATTTAAATCATCTTCAGGAATCGCAGCCGTTAAGGGTCTAAAGGCATTCACTGTTCTGGTAAAACTTCTACTTCCAGCTGCTCTATCGCCATCTTGAGCAAAATCTCCTTTAGCTTTAAAAGCATTTACTCTAGCTTCAATTCTTAAATTTTCATTTAGATCACGATTAAAATTAAATCTTACATCCCCTTTTCTATAACTTGATCCTAAAACTGTACCTTGATGATCTAAATAATCTGCAGACATATAATAATTACCTTTATCATCTCCTCCACTTATTGTCATTCCTGTATTTTGACTTATACCTTGCCTGTATATTTCATTATGCCAATTACGAATCTGCATTGGATTCTCAGCTATATTGCCAGCTGCATCCATAGAATAAACTTGACCATCTTCTGTATGATATAATAGCTGATTTGAATTATTACGTTCATTTCTATAAAGCGCATAACCAACACCATCAAGCATATCCATTCTCTTTGAAACTGTTGATGCTGTTGTAGTGGTATAAGTTTTTATTTCTGCTTCACCTGATGTACCTTTCTTTGTAGTTATAATAATTACTCCATTTGCTCCTCTTGATCCATATATTGCAGTAGCTGAAGCATCTTTTAGCACCTCAATACTTTCAATATCTCTTGGGTTTATCCCATTTAATCCGTTTTGATTGACTTGAAGAGAGTTTCCATCTAATGCAACAGTAGCATCTTCAGAAGCTGAGGATACAATAATTCCATCGATAACATACAATGGGTCATTATTTCCTCTTAGACTATTGCTTCCTCTAATCTTCACAGAAACACCAGCATTAGGATTAGCTAGGTTTCCAGTAACCTGAACTCCTGCTACTCTACCCTGCAATAAATTATCTACAGTATTTGCCTGTCTAGCTGAAGTTTCATCGACTTTTACAGAAGCTATAGAACCTGTAAGATCCTTTTTTAAAACTGTACCATATCCAACTACAACAACCTCTTCTAATACAGTTGTGTCAGTTTCCATTGAGATATTAACATTATTAATTAATGAAACATCTACTTGCTGCGTGTAAAAACCTACATAAGAAAAAACCAATGTTTTATCTTGATCCGATGGGATAAAAATTGAAAATTCTCCATCAAAATCAGTAACTGCACCAAGACTTGTAGAGTTTTTAACCTGAATTGACACTCCTGGCAAAGGCATTCCTTGATCATCTAATACACTACCTGTAACCGTCTTAGATTGAGAAAAAATAATGACAGGAAACAAGAATAATAGTAGTAATAACTTTTTTGCTAGATTCATAATTTTTAGTTTATTAATTTAATTGTTAAATTAACTTTTATAAAAAAAATCTATTTTTTTAAAAATAGATTTTACAGTTAATTTGTACTAAATATAAAGATTTTTTGAATAGAGAACAATCTAAAATATTTAACCACTTAATTATCAATAATATAACCATTAAAAAGATGAAAATTAAGCTCACCAGTATATTATATACATTAATTCTTACACTAAACTATAGTTGCTTAAATATGGGTAGTAAAGAATCTAATAGGCCAAATATTGTATTTATTATGGCCGATGATCACGCAGTAAGTGCAATTAGTTCATACAATGATTGGCTATCAGGTCATATAAATACTCCTAATATTGATAAAATTGCTAATGAAGGAATGATTATGAATGCTACTTATAATACCAATAGCATTTGTGGACCTAGCAGAGCAGCAATATTAACAGGGAAATATAGTCATATTAATGGGTTTTTTAAAAATGAAGGTGGTGGAGATTTTGATGGTACTCAGCAAACTTTTCCAAAGCTATTTCAAAAATCAGGCTATCAAACTGCTGTCATTGGAAAATGGCACCTAGGAACAGCGCCAACCGGATTTGATTATTCAAAGGTTATGGTTAACCAAGGCGGACAAGGAACTTACTTTAATACTGTATTTGTTGAAAATGGAAAGGATACTATATTAGAAAATTCAAGACACTCAACTGCTCAGGTAGCTCATGATGCAATAAACTGGATCTCTAAAAAAAGAGATAAATCAAAGCCTTTTATGCTGATGTATCAATTTAAAGCTCCTCATAGGCCATGGAGTCCTGACCCTAAATTTAAAGAACTTTACAGCGATTATGATCTTCCTTATCCTGAGAGTTTTAATGATGATTATGCAGGTAGAAAAGCAGCTTCTGAAAATATGTTAGAGATAGAAAACCACATGAATAGGAAAGACTTAAAATTAACTCCTCCAGAAGGATTATCAAAAAAAGAATTAGGAAAATGGAATAGATTTGGAAATTCAGGAGAATTTTGGACACCAAATGATACTCTTCAAGGGGAAGAATTAAAAAAGTGGAAATATCAGAGATACATTAAAGATTATTTAAGATGCGTTGTTGGAGTTGACGATGCTGTAGGAAAAATGCTAGAATACCTAAAAGAAAACAATCTTGAAAAAAATACCGTTGTAGTTTATACTTCTGATCAAGGATTTTATTTAGGTGAGCATGGATGGTTTGATAAGCGATGGATGTATGAACCATCATTTAGAATGCCATTTATGGTTAAATATCCTGAAAAGATTAAATCAGGTAGTGTAAATGATAATCTTATTGTTAATGTAGATTTTGCTCCTACCCTTTTAGATATTGCTGGAATTGAAGTTCCAGAAGATATTCAAGGGGTTAGTTTTAAAAATCAGCTCTATGGAGATAAGTATATAAAAAGAGATGCTATTTATTATCACTATTATGAATATCCTTTTTGGCATAAGGTTCAACCACACTATGGTGTGAGTAATGGAAATTATAAACTAATTCATTATTATTTTAATATGGATCAGTGGGAGTTATTTGATTTAAAAAATGATAAAGATGAGCTAAATAACTTATATGATTTAGATGAATATAAGGAGGTTGTATCGGACTTAAAAATTAGATTAAAAGAGCTGCAAACTGAATATAAAGATGATATGCCTTTAGAAGATATGAGAAAAATGACAAGGCTTAGAATAAAAAGAGTATACAATGAATAAGTATTTACTATTTCTGCTTCTTATAATATTTAGCTATCAGAATAGCTATTCTGAAGAAGACCCAAATATTGTAATTATATTATTAGATGATATGGGTTATGGGGATATTGAAAGCTTTGGTGCAATTGATTATTATACCCCTAACATTAATAATCTAGCTGATAATGGAATGCTATTTACAAATTTTTATTCAGCACAAGCAGTGTGTAGTGCTTCTAGAGCAGGGCTCTTAACTGGAACTTACCCTAACAGAATTGGAATACATGGAGCACTTTTCCCACAATCTAAAATTGGATTAAATACATCAGAAAAAACTATTGCTGAAATATTAAAAGAGAAGAATTACAAAACAGCTGTTATAGGGAAATGGCATCTAGGCTACCAAAAAGAATTTCTACCCTTAAATCATGGTTTTGATTATTACTATGGAATTCCCTATTCTAATGATATGTGGCCTGTTGATTTTGATGGAAACCAGATTGAAAATGATAATGATTGGAGAAAGAAAAATTATCCACAACTTCCTATAATTGAGAATTTTAATAAGGTAGCTGAGGTAAGAACTTTAGAGGATCAAGCTGAACTCACCACAGCTTACACTAAAAAGTCTGTTGAATTTATAAATAAGAATGCTAAAAAGCCTTTCTTCCTTTATGTACCTCATTCAATGCCTCATGTACCAATTGCTGCATCTAAAAAGTTTAAAGGAAAAAGTAAGCAAGGTTTATATGGAGATGTGATAATGGAGCTTGACTGGTCTTTAGGAGAAATTGTTAAAGCACTTAGAAAAAATGATATACTTGAAAATACCATGATAATTTTCACTAGCGATAATGGACCATGGTTAAACTTTGGTAATCACGCTGGAAATACAGCAGGACTAAGAGAAGGAAAAGGGACTGTTTTTGAAGGTGGCCAGAGGGTTCCAACAATTATTTCTTGGCCTAAGGCTATAAAAAAATCTACCATATCTAATAAATTAGCAGCCTCGATAGATATACTTCCTACCATTACAAAGATTGTAAAGGGAAAATTACCAAATCACAAGATAGATGGTGTTAGTATCTTAGATATATTAAAAGGAAAAAAGACTAAAGCTAGAGATCATTTCTTTTATTACTACAAAACAAATAGTTTGGAGGCTGTTAGAAAAGATCAT
>MDSX01067685.1_pt1 | contig 14525 bp, 7 predicted proteins | sample 811141 | NCBI WGS metagenome assembly MDSX01 (sample SAMN05326642, study PRJNA326480) | marine metagenome | isolation source: seawater | place: Atlantic Ocean: South East | collected 2010
GGAACGTCTGGCGGGGGAACATTAGCTGCCCTGGATTTGGCCTGGATTGACTGCCGATTCTATTTGCTGTGAAGCTGATCACATCAGCAGTTAATTGACCCTGGCGAACAAACCGATATGTTCCAGTGGCGCTTCCAGTAACGTCAATTGACGAGCCGCCTTCAGTTGCGCTGACTTTGAAAACCGTGGCTGTTAATCCTGACGCAATCACGTAATAGGTAGTTCCCGTCGTTATGCCGGTTGGTAACGTTCCATCAGTTGCGCTAAGCGTAACCTGGTCATTTGCAACAAGGTTGTGAGCATTAGCACTTGTGAAAGTATCAAGGCTTGGATCGATTACAACTGAGTCCTCAGACCTGTCAGCGCCATAGGCTGCAACGCGAGCAGATCCTGTGAAGTTAGGCAAACGGCTATATCCATCAGCAACCAAGCCCTGATTGCCAAAGTCAGTCGTTCCGCCGCCGCTTAAGTTAGCTTGACCGCCAGTCTCTGATTTAACATGAAACGTGCAAAATGTGCCAAAAAATGATACTAATTGAGCATATCCGTCGTTTAATACTAAGCATCCAGGCCCACCTAAATTCACCTGTGTGTAAGAATCCACCACCATGGAGCGGATTGGACTATTTAATGCACACTTGTTGCCGTCGACCTCAATGCCGCCTCCGGTATCACCAACAGAGACTGAACCTGCCGTACCAGCATCATCCTCAGCAGTAACGCTGGAGCAGTTTTGTACATAAGGTGATTTCAGAATAAACGCACCTAAACCACTTGCGTTTAGCGGTGCTGCAGTGTTATCAGCCTGATCATCAAATGAAATTGCCCATGATTGCTGGTCGTTAGCAAGGTCAGCTTGATGCCCAGCAAACTCAAGGCCCCAGCACCAAAAGCCTGAATCGACCTTGAAAAAGCCATTCATTTCCTGCCCAGCGGCAGGCTGGATTTTTACTTGGCGCAATGACTTTGCAAAAATACCTACATCTCTAGGAACGCGAAGAGGTAGCGAAGCCTCTGTGTACGTTCCGGGGGAAACTTCGATTACGTCACCGGGCTCTGCGGCCGCAATTGCAGCCGCAAACGTTAATAGCGGTTCTTCTGGCGAAGTGCCATTATTGCCGTCGCTAGCCTTAACGTCCTTACTTAAATAAATTCTACGACTATCACGAGCGCGTTTTGCAATTAAATCTTCAAGGCTAATTTTTTTTACTGTGTTTGAAGAGGCGTCAAGTATTGCAATTTGATCATTGTTGACTGGACTTGTGTAAGAAACATGGTTAGAAAAACCAGGCATATACCCTGCGCTAGCGTGGTCACCCCAACCATAAGCCGAGTCCCATTGGCCAATCTTTGTTGCTGTGATGTCACTAGCAACGTGAGCCGTAAATACAGGGTCAGTTTCTGTAAAATTCGTTTGGTACCCAGCCGTGGCGTGATTACCCCAACCATACGCGGTATCCCAATTAGATATGTTTAATCCACTGGTTATATTACTCTTAAAAGTAGAAAATAAAGCCTTCTTTGTAGTGCCAGTAGAAGAAGATGTAGTATCACTAACATCAACAGTTAACAAAACATCCTGATCAGCTATGTCGCTTAATTGAGTAAATTCTGATATTTTCTTACCTGTAGTCATGGTTTTAGTTGTAAAGAATGTAGGTGGAGTCTTCGGCCTCTAGATAATGTGCGCCGTCTAGAGTCAATATCTGAGCTGTTGTATCTATACTTTCATCTATTATTTCCGGTTCAAAAAACGCATCTCCTTGTTGCCAAAGGTCTGCGGCTAAAAACGCGTACTGGGCCCTGGAATTTATAGAGCCACTTAACCAGTACTTTGTAATAGATTCTACCAGATCCCAAGTCTTTCCGTTTCTATTGTAGTAAAACGGAAGTCTTAAGAATAGGTTGTTTACTTTTTCTTCTGTAGAGATAGAAGTCACTCCGGCAATAAGCTGGTTTTCATATACATTAATAGTAGCGTCGTTATCTGATCCGACCTGTGCCAAGGTATATTTTGTAGGTAGCAAAATCGGAGCAATATTCTCTTTGCCCCTTAGCCCAGACTTTACTTGTAAAGTTCCTGTTATATTATTTCCTTCTATTTTTTGATTTTTAATTTCCAGCTCACTCGCTGAATGAGCCTTAATTTGAAATAGGCTAAATAAAAACAATAGTGTGTTTATGCTTCCTTTAGATTCCATTAAGCCATTCCACTCAGTTTTTAATGCTGTAAATGAGCTAGCTTGGTTACCATTATTTCTTATGTAATAGCCTTCGTTGACGACAGTTTGATCGTAGCTATCATATAAAATCTTAGGAATTTTTGATAGATCTATCTGGGATATATCTAGCTCTCCTACTTCTGGATCAGCGGACTCTCTCCAAACCTCTTCAGTAAAAGGATACTGTTCTAGCACTTCACCTTTTATTGTTTTATAGCTACTCCCACCCACCTCTTGAGTTGTGTTTACATCAAACCACCCTAAGGCATTTTTAATTAGTGCCCTTTTATATTTCTCTTCCCATTCGGTATTCCAAAATGGCGCAGTTAGGCCCACGTGCTGGGCCAGCCAATCTAGGTTTTTTACACTGCACTCTGTTGGATCTAAGTACGTATAATAAAATTCTTCTGAGTCGTGCTTCTTTTCTCTTAGGAACTCATCGACTCCGGACAATAACCACTTAGCCACCGGCGCGGCTGGTATCCTATCTATTGGAACTAAAGACCAAGATAACTCGTCTTTTGTAGAGTAGAGCTCTTCTTTTGTCCTGGAAGAATACGCAGGGGACATAGCATAAGCCCTCCTCTGCTCTTCGTCGTATATAGATCTAGGCAAGAACTGCCATGCAGCTGATCTATCAGAAAGAACTGCTATAGTTCCTACATCTACGGAAGATATGGGTAATTTGTATTTATCGGTTTCTGCTCCTATGGTGATGATCTCTTCTTCTTCTGTCCTGTAAGCAGTTGATGAACCAGGTAGTCTTAAGTATATAGGCCTAGTTTTCTCATCTGAGATCGATTTGATTCTTCCTTGCCTTAAATTGCTTTTTGTGACCTGTAAGCAGTTTTTAAACAAGACCCTTAGCTTCCTAAATACTTGAGTAATAAAAGTACGGTTTGTTTCTTGGTTTGTGAACCTATCATCCCACCTTGCTTCCATTATACTAATTACTTTCTTTTTCCATACTTGATCAAGTCCGTACAATATATCTTCTATAGTGGTAAGCACTTCTCTTTCTACATCAAAGTCCGCTAAAGACGCTAGAGTTTTTCCCTTATTTAGCCTTGGGTTGTCTTTATAAGTCTGAGATAAAACGGTATTAATAAACTCTTCCTCTACATGGACAAAACCTGCTAGCGTATCATCGCCGTCCAAGGCATACGTGTAATTAAATACTTTAAAATAGTTTTCTGAAAACACCCTATCTAAATAACCTACAGGAGGCAGGTAAATTAAAGTTGATTTACTGGCCGGCTTATCTATGCCAATTCCATTATAGCTCCCTCTTACTATTGTTTTTAGCTCTATTACCTCTTTTCCACCTACAAAGTATTCTAGAGGGGTTTGTGTATCACCAAATAGAGAAGCAGATGTGTACTTCCACTTATAACTCGACTGCTTTTTAATTTTTCCTATAATGCACTTGCCGGGGTTACAATCTTTATTGCTCCCTTCTCCACTCGCGCAACTCATCTTCTGTGCAGCACAGTTTTCTTTACCCCCGTTCAAGTCCCCAGGTATAGGATCTCCGTGCGCAAACACTTCGTACTCTTCGTTTGTGTTTGCTTCTATGCTACGTGGGTCTGGAGAGAATACATTACCTATCGTTTCGTATCTGAATCCTAACGTAGTCAGTTTTTTAATGTCTCTTTCTACTACTACGTTTCTATCATCGTTAAGATCTAGCTTGGAACTAAAAGAGATCTGAGATAAAGAATGGTCTAAGATCTTTAGCTTCTTTGTCCTAGGAAACTCTGCAACAAACCTGGCTGGTCTATACCCTCTTTTAATAAATTTTCTGTTTCTTTGATCCCAGATAGATAAGTACTCCATTTTTGTTAGCTCCTAATCAAGTTATCGTAGTCCGTGTTTAAAAACGTGTATGTAATAGGCGCTTGAGTAGAAGCGGCAATCAAAGTAACAATGGTTTTATAACCTCTGAAAGTCCTAATAGGATTCGTGTTTGTAAAAGTTTCTGAGGTAGAATCAACAATAGCCTCGTGCTCATCAATGCAAGCGGAATTCACCGTATTAGCACGGAAGGGCGGGTTACAAGAAATATACGAGTCTGTATTTTCTGGCTGAAGTTTTAGGATTTTAATAGACATTATCTTAACCGCTTGCACAAAATTTAAGCTATATACGTTATTAAATAGTTCTTGATAGTTAAACTCTCCTCCTAATTCAATCTCTTGTGGGTTTAACTTGCTATTTACAGTAGAGGCAATACTACTAGCGTAAAAGTCTATACCCGAACTAAATTCTACGTCGTCGTATTCTATGGTTATTGAGGCTTCAACAGGAGAGACTTCTGGTTCTATAATGGATACAGATACACCAAGCGGGACTTTTTTCCTTACAGACTTTAGTATGTCGCTCTTTATCTCATTACTAATTGCTGTTCCGTTGCTATCTCCCAAACATACTATAACGTTATTTGATATACTAGTTTCTAAATTAAAACGTTCCTCGTATGTAAGAACCTTAGCTATAGAGTCAGCAGGTGCCAGGGCAAGAATCTCGTTGTAGTAGTCTTCTGCAGAAATTAAACCCCTCCTTCTAAGAAGAGAAAATGCTTTTGCTTTTAGGTTCTCTACTGTCTCTAGATCTTTCCCGCCACTGGCCGGAGTGAAATTTGTTACACCGTCTAGCCCTAGAATATTTATATTTATTTTTTCTATAACGCCCACCCCGACATTATACACGCTTCCCCACTTTTCAGATTCTACAATTCCAATACCAGAAGTTGCTGTGTCTCCTATCCTGACTTCGTTTTTAAGAATAAACCTAAGTTCTCCGGCTGTAAGAACCAACGTTCCTTTAGGAATAATGACCGTTCTTGTGAATCCTCTTACTTTTACGAACGTAACTTCAGCAACAGATTTTGCACCCACGGATCTCTGTATGCCTAGTTGCCTTAGCCACTGCAAAGTATAGGCTTCTGGAAGGTTATTAATATAATAAAGCAACTCGCTTTGAGCAAAAACCTGTCCTTCTACTATTGCCGATAGAGGAGAAGCAGGACTAAAATCATTTAGTGCGCCTGCTGACTCTAAAAATATCTTAGTTTGCGTATCTCTTACCAGAGCAGCCGTATTCCTCGGATCTAACTGTAGAGGTAATATCGGTCCATAAATATCAGGCATTGTATTAGTTATTCAAATTAACCGTAGCAAGATTTAAGTTATAGATTGGATCACTTACAACTTCTCTAACTCGTGTTAGGCCAGAAGCTAAGTAATTTTCAAAAGAATCTTTTTCTAATAGACTTTCACCTAGTAAAGAGGCCAAAGGGTACCCTACATAACCTAAAATAACGGAGGAGTCAATGTTTCCGCCTAAAGATGTATAGCCCACGTTGTTATAGTAGTTTGCTATAGAGACAGTTCCTAAATCTCTATCTACTCCTCTGTAGTCTTTGCCTATAGAGTTTTGCTCTGACAATTGAATTATTTGATCAGGAGGAGCGTACGTTATTTTTGTTCTGGGATTACTTAATGCTATTAAAACTATATTTTTCAAGTCTTCTAGGATGTAACCCTGGTTATCAAACTCTGCTATAATTTGACTTACTATTTGATCGTAGTTAATCTCTATATCCGAGCTACTAGAGTACCTAGACTTTGTTTCAAAGAGAGCTTCTTCGATAATGTCTGAAAACTCATAATTATAGTTAGAGACCTTATTCAAGTTCTTTAGGAATATATCGCAAACTAAGCTAGAAAACTCTGTAATTCCGTTGCTAAATATATCAATAAAGTCTGTAAGCTCTTCGTCTTTTGCGTATTCTGCTTGTAGTCCTATGGAAAAGACACTAACTAATATATCTTTTGTTCCTACAAAATCTAATACTAGATGCGAAGGAAGCTGTTGGTCTAAAGTCTTAGATACCGAATTGTTTTTTATCTGATCACAAACGTTGTAGAATAGAGATGAAGAGCCATAAGCTACTGACGCTACTCCTCCTGTTGTGGTAAATTTGTCTGTGAGGAAGTTATTTTTAGCCACACTGGGATTCTTTTCTAGTATAGCTTTAAACCGCAGAAAGCAGTTTAAAGGAAGGATAGACTATATGCAATAGAATTGTAAATGAGTCAAGCATCAATTCAAATTTTATCTTCAAACATAATAGGAGAAGAGCCTTTCATCGGGGACCTGGATGAAGGCGAGCTCCTAGTGAATAATGCCGACGGTAGGATTTGGGCGGGGGACTCTATAGGCTCCCCGATTGAATTAGGCGGATCGGTTAAAAATAACCCAATGGGGCCACTTAGGTTCTCTAATTTTATTAGAGTAGACGTAAGCAACCCTGACAATCTTCCTATTTCAAATACGAATCCCTTACAAATACCCGAGGGATACTATAGAGAGATGAGAATTTTAATTACGTTCCCGCAAAATCCCGTATCAAACGTAGTCTATTTTGACTACCCTATTGACTGGGGCGCTAAAGATTCTTGGCTCATAAAATCTTCTGGTATTACTTGGGGACAAGGAATAGCAACAGTTGATGAAGACGCCGACAATCCCATCGATGCTTATAGAGCTCAAGGTAGACAAATAATGATGGAGCTTAGCTCTTTTGGCCCTACTAACTCATGGATGGGCAGATTACTCTGGATAAATAGTATTTCATAATTAACCTCCAATGCTTGATAAGATTACATTCGTAAACGGAACTATTGTTTCTAAAGAGTATCTGAACGAGGTACAAAAAGGAACTAGTTTTGACGCCTCATCTCCCAGAGATGACTACTACTCCGCTTCATCTTCTGATCATAATACTTGGGATGTCTCTCAAAGGGATAAATTAAAAGACTACGAGATTGCTGATCCTAGGGAAGAACAAGAAACCGCAATTGGCCGGTTAGCACATGATGGGATCATTTTAGGATACCCAGACAGTGGGATTAACTTGCTATCCGAAGCTACGTTTACCAAGCCAAAGACTGTTCCCATTATTGTTAACTCGGATCAGTCTATTGAAATTACTACATCTTCTCAAACGTACGGTGTAATAGTTGAAGCTGGTAGCATTATCCTTTCTGACGGGACGACATTTACGTGGCCTAGAACTTTACTTCAGCTCATCGGAGCTTCAGGCCCTAACTACGTCTACGTACTAGAGAGCGACGCTACAATTTCCTCGCCCAAAGTTGTAATTTCTTCAACGCTTCCTGGCATTTCTTCATCGCCTCATGTTCCTCTTGCCGAACTATCTTATACAAATTATCAGTTTGACGTAGATCCAAGCTCCGGAGAAGTTGTTGGTGCTGGCGTAAAAGACTTAAGGCCTAGCGTTTTTATCGGGTCTCTAAATAACTACTCTACTGGTAAGTTAAGAAATACAGATATCTTAAATACTTCACAGAAAATTGTATCGGGTCAGAGAGGTATTGTAGACACCAGAAACGGGTCAGTAATTATAACTCTCCCTGGAAACGACGGCGATACACTACAGTCTGCTGATATCGCGTCTGATAGCGACAGAGTCGCAATTGTTGACTTAGAGGGGACATTCGACCGTTTCCCCGTTGTTCTTCGTCCTGGTGCCGGTGCTAAAATCAACGGATCTGTTGATGACTGGGTTATCAATATTAGAGATGCTCATCTTGAGCTGTTCTATCACGCACCTACCGGAGAATGGAAGTTTGAAGAAACCCCAGGATCGGACTGTAATCCTAAATCCGGGTCGTTTATTAGCTGTGGTGGTAAAGAATTTATTGGCACAAGGCTCGCTTCAGAATGCCCAGATGGCCAAGCAATCCCCGCTAGTTATCCCGACCCTTCAGAAGGTGTCTATAGATACGAGGCTTCTTCGCAAAAATGTTACAAAGAAGTCAATGCTAACACTGCAATTTACTCTAACGGACAGGGTGGATTAGTTAAGGTATTCTCGGCTTCTAGATGCGGAAGAGAAGATTCCTCTGTGCAAGGTATATCTTCTATAACAAAAAACATCATCTACGTCGATCCTTCGATTGGAAACGATGAGACTAATAACACAGGAACAGAGATTAGTGCACCTTTCAGAACTATAGAAAGAGCAGTACTTGAGGCAGCAAGAGCAAGTAGAAGACGCGAAGGCCTCGATGCTTACGACACTGCTGTAATCGAGTTAGCCCCCGGAGACTACTATATAGATAACTCTCCTGGAGTAAATGCCATTGTTGGCGCTAGTAACGCAAATAACTACATTAAGCAAGTAGACACAGGATTTACCTCTTTAGGAGAATGGACAAAAGACAATCCTTATATAGTCATAGAGACAAATGACTCGTCTTCAAACCAACCTCCTATACCATTAAATCTAGGAAGAACTTTATACACACAAAGCGGCGCACTTGGTACTATTTACAAGTTAGAAAAACTTAGTAATGTCTCCTCTAGATGGAAGGTTTATCTTCAGTACGTACAAGGTAGCTTTGCTGCAGGAGATAGACTGTCTTATAACAGATTCTCTGATTTCAACCCTTCTGATGGTGGTGTTATTCTACCTAGAGGTATCTCTATTAACGGCGTTGACTTAAGAAAAGTCAGAGTTCGCCCTATGTATGTCCCTGCTCTAACTCCAGGACAGAATGTAGCACAAGATAGGAAAACTTACATCTTCAAAGTAACAGGTGGAACTTATGTTTCTCTCATCACTTTCACAGATAACCAGCAATTCTCTAGGACTCATAACACTGTTACGGCCATTGGCTTTGCTTCTGAGGAAGAAATTAAGGGATCTGAAACAGAGACTTCTTATTACAGAAAAATTGCTTCTTTGTTTGGCGGAATTGATGGCTGGGCTGATGATAGCGTAACTCCTGTAACCGGAGAGACAACTATTGTTGCTCCTCTAGCCTCTTCTAAATTTGACAGAGAACAAGATTTAGAGCAAAACTCAACTGGTATACAGACCCCTGACCTAGACCTGACCTCTCCTGCCAAGATCCCTGGACAAGCAGTTCTTACAGTTAACGAAGGTGGATCTAAGTCCTACTTCAAACTTCCTGATGTTAACTCTACAAGATCTTCGTCACCCTATGTATTTAATTGTTCTGTAAGATCTATCTTTGGTCTTAACGGGATGTGGGTCGACGGGTCAAGAGTTGCTGGTTTCAAATCAATGGTTACTGCGAACTATACCCAAGTTTCGCTTCAAACGGACCCCAACTGCTTTGAGGCTCCTTCTGTTGAGTACTACAACGATCCTCCTACAGACAAGACTTCTGGAGGCGGAAAGAGATACAGAACTTGTTCCTCAGACCCTTTCAAGTATCGCCATTTTGGATTCAGAGGAAGTTATGATGCTCAGGTTCAGTTAGTTTCCTGCTTTGTTATCGGTAACGCTGATCACTTCATCTCTGAATCAGGAACTGATTTATCTATCACAAACTCCTGTTCTGACTTTGGAGACATTTCTCTGAGAGCTCTAGGATTTAAAAACAAGGCTTTCTCTCAAGACGAAGGTATACCTACAGGTACATACGCAGGAACAAAGATCACAGAGATCATTCCTCCACTGCCGCTTTCTTACGAGATATTGCCCGGGCTTAAAAAGGCAACTCTTGTAGATAATATCATTAACACGGGCATAACTTTAGACTATGCTAATACTCTAGCCTATGTTGTAGAGAATTCTCAAGGGGCCATTCAGCCCTCTACCTTTAGAGTGTATGTGAGAAACTCAAACACTGCTGATCCTTTTGATGCAAACAATGGGCCAGCGGCCTCAAACGTTGCCTTTGGACAATATTCCTACACTAAGAAAGAAGGAGACGACACGTACGCCTTAGTTGGTGGGGATATAAGAAAAAACAGAAAACAGATTTTTATTACTGGTTTTGATGAAGAAGCCGCTTCTATCATCTACACAGCAAACATTGAAGTTCAGCCTTTTGGAGCCCCGGGCTTTGAGGCCCTGGACGACAGGTCTAAGATCTTTGCGTGGGATTCTGCAAAAAATGCGTGGTACGTCAGTGTAAATACGTTGGGAATTGAAGAAGAGACCGCTGATGAAACAAGAGAGGATAAAGGAGACATCGACGGCGATGGTTACTTAACTAAGAAGTTAGACTACGCCTTTAGATATAAAATTACTACTTCTACAGGAGATGCCCAGGTTGATACTTATAAAAAGTTAGACTTTATTTTTGAGAGCTCTCCCCTAAAGATTATCAGAGGAACAGACCAAAGAAGCGATGCTGATCGTGTTTACAGGGTAGTGCTTGAAGGCTACCAGAAAGAGCTAGGCATTAGAAGACCTCAGTCATACTACATCCTTGAAAAGCAGCAAGGTGTTCCTGGTTTCCCTCTAAATGGCGGAAAAGAGCTAGCAGATAGCCCGCTCGCTGTGACTCTAGTCCAGCCTTACGATTCTTATGCTAATCCTGGAGTACCTTCTTCTGAGCTACCATACACGTTCCCCGGTAAGTATATTGTCTACATAGCAAAATCTGGCGATGCTAGGGACGTTTTCACAGGGGATTTCTACCCTGCAAAAGACGCAAACCACCCAGAGCTTACAGAAGACCCCGATAATTCTGTCACAAAAATTGCCATGAAGGCAATGCAAGAACGCCCTGGAGTGTACTTCTCTAGTACTTTAAAAGCGGGAACAGAGCGGGTTTACATTAAGACAAAATCTAATTCGGCTAGCGCGGGGTTCCTTACTAGTCTTCGTAGACCATCTGTCATTAGGGCTTCTGGGCATACATGGGAGTGGACAGGGTATCTCAACTATGACACGGCGTTCCCGACATTCCAAGGAGATCCTCTAGAGCAAGATTACGCGCTTGGCAAGATTATCGTTGAAGAAACTGGCGGAAGGATCTATGCCACAGGCATGAACGAAGAAGGCAATTACTACCTAGGTACTACCGTCTTTGACTTAAGATCCGGCGAACAGTTCTCCATCCCGCTCAAAGCGGACAATGAGCCTGGCAGCGTATCAAACCAGGTTCTTAACAACGTTATTATTAAGAATAACCTCCTTCTTGCAGATAACGCATCTACTGTATTTGGAAAGGATACCAAAATCTTCTTTAGCCAAGACACCGAATTTAAGAGTTTAACAACTGGAGACATTACAGCTACAAAGAACGAAGCGACTCGCATGCAAGTCTATTCCAGTGTTTCAAAAGCGGGTCTTGTTCAACTAGCAGATCCTGGCCAAGTCAGAGGTGCCAGGCTATTAGGTAACAAGGGTGTTTCCAGCCAGGTTGTTGTCACTGCATTCGATCTTGCTACTGAGTTCGACATCAGACTAGATAATAATCTTGCAGAAGGCGTCGGAATAAAACTTTCCAAGACAACCGTTAATCCAGAGGGTGGTGATGCTAGTGACCCAGGCGACGACGTTACACAATTCACTGTGGCTGTTGATCCAAACTACTCAGGTTTTACCCCGATTGGCGGTATAATAATGTATAGTGGTTTGCAAGAGAATTTGGCCCCAGGCTGGGCAGTTTGTAACGGAACTAATGGAACTCCGGACCTTAGAGATCGGTTTATTGTTGGTGCAGGTGGAGGAAAGACTAAAGGCACGTCCGGTGCTGCTGCGATAGAAGGCTCAACAGACGGGTTTTCTCTACTAAAAACTCAGATTCCTGCTCACCGTCACTCGGTCCTTCACTCGCACTACAACGCAGATCGGTACCTAACAGACCACAACTCTCCAACCGACGATTACGATAACGAAGAAGATAGTAGCACTGACGGGAGCTACAGATATCGCGACATCCCAGAAACTACTATGTTGGAATCCGATGGTTCCAGGGGTAACAACGTGTTCTCTGGTTCCGGCACCGCCACCGACATTCCAGGTGGACCAATTGGTGATGGTAGCGCAGGTGATTCAGCGCCTGGCGCCGAGCACGCTCACGGTCTTAGTAGCGTCACAAAAATCGAGCCTAAGTGGTACGCCTTGGCTTTCATTCAAAGACAGTCTTAATTAACATGATCACAACTCGCCCACCAAGCGGTGGTAGGGCTCGTGCACCGAAATGGTGGGGGAAATTTGGGGAAAAGCTCCCTAAGTTTTCTCTGCCTTTTCTTCGCCCTAAAACCTGGACCAAACAATTAGCTTATAAATGGATCAACGCCATACCAGACAAATGTCCGTTTGAACGACAGCTATGGCTTAGAGAGACTCTTGTGCTCTACATCCCTCCTCTTTGCCCTCTCAATCCCTTCTCTCAGCAACTCTACTCTATTAAGCTAGAAGCTAAGACTTATCTCTACGATCTAGAGAAGTAGGTTAAAGAGAGATGTGGGGTTGACATGACGTCTTTCCCATGATATAATAACTAAGTGAGCTAAGAGAGATCTTACTCCAAAGGACACATTTACTAAAGGAACTTAACATGTCTTTCCAGATTAACACGATTGATATTTCAACAAACGCTCCGTCTTTGGCGCCTCTTGCCGGACGCGAGTACACCAGTGAGTACACTTCTCTACCTAACGCCAACCTTCCTAAGGGAATGCGTAAGGACCTCGATACTGTCTTCCAGTACCTAACCAAAGAAGAGCTTCCTCTTGATGAGAATACCTTCTTGATTAAGTCCCGCGATAGCATCTACTTCCGTCTTTTTGGCCCAGTCCTTAAGGTCGGCACCGAGGGCGTAGAAGATACTAAGGACGGAGAACTCTACATTCAGTGGGGTCCCCGATACATCCCCGTTAGCCTTGGCAAAGATGGTTTCAAAACCACCGATGGCCGAGAGATTGAAGCCGAGTTTGGGTCGTATAACTTCTCAGGCCGCGGCGAAGACGCAGCGCTCTTTATGGCAGTAGACGTAGAAGGCGGTCAAACCGTACTTCCAGTTGCTGTTCGTTTTACTGATTGGGAAAACCCTCTTGAGCCTAAAGCAATGAACGCTTTGGCTAAGAAAAAGCCCGCTGACATTGTCGGTCTGCTTCAAAAGATCACTGCTAAAGGTAGTGGAAACGGAACTCGAATCGAGCCAACCGATGAAATTGACTTTCGCGAACTTGAACTCAATACCCCTTACGAGGTAATTGGATATTACCCATGTAAGACTTCTTATGGCTTGACCTATCGCATCTTGATCAATAACTGCCCTGAAGAGGGTAAGATTGCAGGAGCCTGGGCTCACAGCTCAATCAGGCCTCTCCTTGCTACTAAGCCTGAAATCAATCAGGAAAAAGCTGCTACGCTAACACTTCGTAGCAAAGAAGAAATGGACAACGGACGCATCCGCATTCGCTCCACTCTTCTCTTGGCTCAGCAAGAGACTACCGAAGAAGATCTTAACTTAGATTTCTGATATAGATATAAAAACTTAATAGTTCTATCTCCCTGTGACTACCATCACGGGGATTTTTTTGTTTAAAGAGAAGTTACCGCACAAAATAAAAAGCATGGAAGAGAAGGTTAAGCTAGTCGCACCTGATGGGTGGAAAGTGTATATTGAGCCCGGTCCACAGACAGGCGAGGATGAGTATCATTCTCAGTATGTAGATCCTGACGGCAAATACGGAGCAGCTAAGTCCGACAAGCCCGATGTCAGTTCTTATGGTGGCTAATAGCCGTGTACACTAGGTCTAGGCCATGATAGAATAACTCTATCTACAGGCCACTAATGCCGGAAAACATCCTTTTAATCTCAGACATCCATTCACGAGATGATGCTCTCCCCCGGCTCATAGACAATCTCTCTGCCCAACTCAACAACAAAGCCCACCTTATTTTCCTAGGGGACTTAAATGATTGCAGAGACAAGTCTTATCAGGACAAGTGCAGCTTTCAAAAAATTTACACCTTAGTTCGTCAGTTATGCGATGAGGGCTACGCCACCCTAGTCCATTCAAATCACTCACAAAATCTTTGCGACCACTATATAGGTCGTAGGAAAGTAAGAAAAAACGTGATGGGGTTCAAGCATACTCTAGCAGAGCTAGATGAACTAGAAGAGACATACAGAGAAGACATGATAGAGTGGCTGGACACCAGACCTCTCGGAGTGAGTTATACTTTAGATAACGGTAAGCATTATCATATTGCCCACGCATACCACGACCGAAATTTAGACTACGCCGACCCCTCTATATTGTCTCCTGACGAAGTTAATCGTACCCTAAGAGGGATCAAGACTAGCTGGCTTTACCAGGGTAAAAAATATAGCAAACACATCGGCTTCTGGCGTAATCCCAATAAACGAGGAGCAGTTGATAACCATGTTTTATGTGCAGGACATTGGGAACAAGTGATTGTCACTGATAATTGTGTAGTTAATGACCCTGGTGGCCACGAAACTAACGGAAGGATTGGAGTCTACAACGCTTTAC
>MDSX01015402.1_pt1 | contig 14523 bp, 10 predicted proteins | sample 811141 | NCBI WGS metagenome assembly MDSX01 (sample SAMN05326642, study PRJNA326480) | marine metagenome | isolation source: seawater | place: Atlantic Ocean: South East | collected 2010
GAACGCCTGTGGTTGAGTGTTGTGCGTTTTCGAGAGCCTTACGAATCTCAGATACGCGTCCATCCATCATATCAGAAGCGCAGACATAATCTGCTCCGGCTTCAGCATGCGAGACTGCAATTTCACACAAACGAACAACAGATGCGTCGTTTACGATGTGACCATGTTCGACAATTCCACAGTGGCCGTGATTGGTTGCAGTGCACAGACATACGTCCGTCATTACAACGATTGAATCTCCGAATTCAGCCTTAATCTGCTGAACGGCTTTGTGAAGGTGGGAGGATGCATCCGATGCCTTGGTCGCCTGTTCATCTTTCTCAGTGCTGTTGACCACACCAAACAACATGATGGCATGGATTCCATGCTCGGCATCACTACGGATGGTTTCAATGAGGACATCAACGGACTGCTGATGGATTCCTTCCATGCCACGAATCGGTGCATCGACATTGTTTCCTTCAACGACGAAATGTGGCTGTACTAGAGATTGAAGTGAGAAGTCTCCAAACAAAAGATTCCTGCGGGCTTCCGTCCAGCGATTAATTCGTGGTCGTGTTTTCATATCATGCCCTCCTGTTTCGATTCCACCATTCGATCAGATACTCGGTTGTTGGACCCTCTAGGACTGAAACATTGCAATTTTTGAAGTGCTCAAGCGAGAGGATTGTTTCCCTCGTATTGTTCCCCATACAAATAACCTCATTTGGAGCGTTGAGGCCGTTTTCTGCCCAAGACACGGCTGATGATGAAGATGAAATCAGCAAGACGTCCTCGGGTAAGACCTCAGTTTGTGGGATGCTTTTGGACTTGTTTTCATACCCAATCCAATCATGAACGTTGTATCCAGAACTCTTGAGCTGATCAACGAAGTCCGTCGGAGCCACGCTTGAGCGTGGGACGAGGAGTTTGGTTTCAACATCGACATTCGCAGAAATATACTGAAGCAATTCTTTGGAGTTTCTTGCCTTTGCACAGATCGCAACGGTCACACCTCGTCTGAAGCAAGCCCTTGCAGTTCCCTCTCCGATGGCAAGCCATTTGATTCGAGAGATGTCAGGATTCATCTCTGCTGCACGAATCGCACATTTTGCTGCAAATGGGGAAGTAAGAACAAGATAGGGCCATTCTCGCTTTGATTGATACTGTTGAAGGAAATTCTGAGGCCACTCATCGAGCTTTGGAATTAAATCAATCACCGAAAGATTGCTCATCGCAATTCCGTTGTTGGCCAGAACCATCGAGATTCGATCTGAATTGAGCGTTGAGATGTATTTTGGCTTCCCGCTCACAGACTCGAACGCTGGTGCTTCATCATCATGTGGTAGACGGAGTTCAAAATCCTCATACTGGCCTTTGTATGAGAAAATACGATATTCTCGTCCCTCACAAAACGTGGTCCTCCATCCCTGTGGTGAGATACGTACACGCAATTCATCGCCGCGCACTTCGATTCCAGCAGGATAGAGACATCCTCCACCAACCATCTGTAGAATTGACCGCTCTCGGATGACATCCATTTCTGTCGGAGCATGGTTCAGGAGTTGTCGAAGATTGCTGAACTCATCATAGCGTTCAGCGTTGCAATGGATGCAGACCGCTCCTTGTCCCGGAGCTGTTGGCCAGTCATCGGGATGTATTCTCAACGCAGTAAGACGAGTCTGAACCTCATCAAGAACTCCTGTTGTTCGAAGTCGCTCGAGTCCAGTTTGTGCCAAGAGCAAGGCATCGACTCGCCCTTCGAGTAATCGTTCGATTCGTGTCTCAACATGACCTCGAACGGAAAGTGGAATGAGGTCAGGGCGTTGACTTAGCATAAGCGACTGACGACGACCGGAAACGGTTCCAAATGTCGAACCAGGTTGAATGCGTTTGAGCACTTCAACCAAAGGAGTTTCATGGCCTTGGCTAAGAACATCATAGAGTAAAGGGTCATTTGGTTGCCGTTTGAACAGGACCACGTCGGTTGTGGAGCCGCGTTCCAAGTAAGCCAAATTTCTGATGGAATCATGGGTATCCGTTGGCACATCTTTGCTTGAATGAACGGCAATATCGATTTGGTTGTTCATCAGTTGTTGGTCAATGCTGTGAACAAACTGGCCGATTGCAGAAGAAAGATTGCCTCCTAAACTACGGTCTCCAGAGGACTTGATTTGAACAATTTCAGTTTCAATACCCGCTTGATTGAGTATGGAAGCAACGGTATTTGCTTGCCATAACGCAAGGTTGGATGAGCGGGTTCCAATACGAATTGCCATGATTCCTCCAAGTTCAAACGATGGCTGTTAAGGTTCGAATGGATCGTTCAACATCACGAGAGACTTCTCCTAGAAGATGACTGTTGAACTCTCGGTTGGTATTGTTGACATAATCCACCAGTTCTGAGAGATAGAACGAATTGTTTTGTTGGCATATCCATGTCGCGATTTCACGAGCGAAGGCTCCAAGTTGAGGTATTTCTTTTTCCTGTGCCATCGACGAGGATTCCCAAGATGTTGAGAGGTCTTCCATGCGCCCGTAGATGAAGGCCCGGAACTTCGCCTCATTCTTGTTCGTTAAAGCATCCATGTATCGTTTCTGAATATCACGAATCATGTCGTCTCCTTTCTGAATGAGTGCAGTGTATTGAGAGTGGTCGATGTTTCTTGCGGTTTTGATCCAATGTTCCATGCCCAGCAGGCTTTGTTGGTTCGTAATACCACTCTGTTCAATGGATGGTGGCCATGAGAAGTCGAGGATAATGGACTCGCCTTCAACAGGGAGCAGGTTTTGGTCAGTGTATGCAGGCGTTGAACATCGCATGGTTGAGATGACAATATCTGCTTTGTAGCGATTTGCTTCAAACTCATCGTACGTAATCATCGAGCAGTGTTGTGTTAACTCTGGGTTGCGATTCGCAGATTTTTGTGGGTTTCTTGAAACGACGACGACATTGGTTTGGTTGAGTGCGTGAAGGGTTTCGACAGCTTTTTCACCCATCTCTCCGAATCCTAATACGATGGATTGAGCCGTTCCTTTTTCCGATAGAATGTCCTCAAGGGATGTTGTAGCGAGGTTAAGCATCGATTCGGTTGAACTGGTGTAACCGAGTTCTTTGCGAATGACACGTGTCGCAGAAATGACGTGTTCAAAGAATCCAAGATTGTAGGTTTGAATGAGGTTGTTTTCTCTATGAATGTTGATCGATGATCGAAGTTGAGACATAACTTGTAGTTCACCGATAATGAACGAATCCAATCCGCTGCAGATTTTCACAAGATGTCTCCATGCATCCGATCCTGTCAGCGAAAGGAAGGGGATGTCATCGATGCCAACAATTTGTGAGATTCCAGTTGCGAGTGTTCCCGGGTCAACATCAAATCCAACGTAAAGAACACGATTGCAGGTTGAAAATTCAAAGATTTCCGCATCAACAGATTCACTGACTTGACGAATGAAGGAGATTCGGCCGGCCAATCTTAATCCTTCAGTAGTCAAACTCTTTGCAATATCGATGTTTTCAGAGTTAAATTTGAGAGTTAGCAAGCATATTTTGCTGGCCATATTTTGTTTATTGACATGGGCGGAGCCACTGCTCATACCGTTGGCAAGAGCCTCCATTTGAATCCGCAAGTCAGACATCCCCACATCCGCCTTGTATCACTCAAGAATCATGAGTATACAACAGTTTGTTAGCGAATCTATTGCAAGAATCGGTAGAGGACTTCCTTTGACGAGGTAAAAATGGTTTCACATTGAGTGAATTGCATGGCCAAGAGTTGCCAGAACCCCTTCATGTGTCATCTCTGTCATGGTGGGATGTGCATGGATGGTTTGCGCCACATCTTCGAGGAGGGCGCCCATCTCAATGGCGAGAGTCCATTCACCAACCAGTTCGCTGATGTGTGTTCCCACGCCTTGAATGCCGAGAATCCGATGATCGTCCTCCCGAGCAGTAATTCGAATGAATCCAGCAGTCTTCTCAGCTTCCTGTGTGAGTGCTCGACCGTTTGCAGCCAACGGGAACTTACCAGTGATTACAGGGTGACCAGCTTCCTTGGCTTCATCAGGAGAAAGACCAACTGAAACGACTTCCGGTTCTGTAAAGACGATTGCAGGAACGGCTGCGGGCTCATATGCTCGGTTGTGACCTGCAAGAATTTCAGCAACCATTTCCCCTTGGAATGATGCAACATGCGCAAGCATTTCGCCAAGATCACAAACGTCTCCGATTGCGTACACCCCTCTCATGTTGGTTTCACACTTGTTGTTGACTTTGACAAACCCGCGCTCATCAACAGCCACACCTGTCGGAGCAAGAGCAGCACTCATTGGTCGTCGACCAACGGTCACGAGGACCTTATCGACGGTGAGTCGTTCTGGTTCCGTACCTTCTTTGGCATCCTTTGGTGTGTACAGGAGATCGACGCTCCCATCCTTGTTCTCCTCGATGCCTTTTGCAAAGACCTTGGTATGGACTGCAATCTTTTGTTTCTTGATGGCAATTTCAAGAGGTCGTCGAAGTTCCTTATCGAAGATTGGGAGAACTGAATCCATTGCTTCAACGATTGTAACTTCACTTCCAAGCATTCGGAAGGTGATGCCAAGTTCCAGACCAATGTATCCTCCACCGACGACAGCAATTCGCTTCGGTAGTTCTTGCAATGAGAGTGCTTCCTTTGAAGAGATGACATGTTCGCCGTATTTCATGAATGGAAGTTCGATTGGAATGGAGCCATTGGCAAGAATGATATTCTCAGCTTGGATGATGAGGGCGTCCTTTCCTTTGCCGACCTTGACGGTTTTTGCATCTTGGAATTCAGCCCATCCATTTACAAGTTCAACTCCGGCGTTTTTGAGTAATGCCTCGACGCCTTTGTTCAATCGTTCAACAATTCCATCTTTCCATGCAATCGTGTCTTCCATTTTGAGTTCTGCTGGTTTCGGGATGCTGATTCCCATGTGCCCACCTTTCTTGGCGTGGTCAGCAAGTTTGTGAAATGTGTGAGCAGCATGAATCAGCGCCTTCGAGGGAATACATCCACGAATGAGGCATGTTCCTCCAGCACGCTGACCTTCCACAATGACAGTATCCATTCCAAGTTGACCTGCGCGAATAGCAGCAACGTATCCACCAGGTCCTGCACCGATAACCAAAACTTTGCACTGACGAGTTTTCACAAAAACACCTCACATGAAGATGGTTGCTGGATGTTCCAGCATTGACTTGAGAAGTTGAACAAGGCTTGCACCATCGTGGCCATCAACAACACGGTGATCCCATGATGAAGAGAGATTCATGATTCGGCGAACTTCAACGCGTCCATCAACGACAACAGCACGATCTTTGGCATTGTGAACTCCGAGGATTCCGACTTCTGGTTTGTTGATGATTGGAGTGGCTCCAAGTCCACCCATACGTCCGAGGCTGGTGATGGTAAATGTCGAACCACTGAGGTCATCCGCCCCAGCTTTGCCATCCCGAGTAGCTTGCGTAACGCGGCCCATTTCCGCAGCAGCAGACCAGATGTCCATGGCTTCAACATGCTTGACGACAGGAACGTAGAGCCCACGATCGGTCTGAGTCGCAATTCCGAGATGGACTGCCTCATGGCGTGTTACGACTCCCGCTTCGTCGTCGTACAGTGCATTGCACTCTGGGCGTTGGCCAAGACCCTTGACCAGAGCGAGCATGATGAACGGTAGATACGTCAGTTTCGGTGCACCTTCGGGTCGAGTTGCATTGAGGTGCTGACGCAAGGACTCAAGTTCGGTTACATCTACTTCCTCAAAGTACGAGAAGTGCGGAATTGTGCTGTAGGATGCCATCATCGAATCAGCAATCTTGCGTCGCAATCCGATAACTTTGATTTCCTCAGTTCCGGTCTTGGCGACCTTTGTTGAACTTCCCATCGGCATTGTGGCCGTAGCACGGGATGCGCCTCCACTGAGGTGAACATCAAGGTCGGCGTGTGTAATTCGTCCTGCAGGACCTGAACCTGCAACGTGATACAAGTCGACACCAGCAGAACGAGCGCGCTGTCGAACGGCTGGGCTTGCAAGTGGTTTGGTTCCTGGTGCACGTTCAACAACAGGACCTGCAACGGCGACAGGTTCGGGAGTAGGTGCTGGTTTAGGAGCAGGTTCAGGAGCGGGTTCGGGTTCAACCACTGGCTCAGGCGCTTCTTCGACCGCAGGAGCAGCGGGTTCAGCCTCACTTGCTGAGGCATTCCCATCGCCATCAACTTCGAACTCGATGCACACGACGCCGACAGGGAGGATATCTCCTGCTTCGCCGATAATGTTGGAAACGACACCATCGCAAGGTGCTGGTATTTCGACCGTTGCTTTGTCGGTCATGACCGATAAAATCGGATCATCTTCCTTGACGGTGTCACCAACGGCGACCATCCACTCGACGACTTCACCTTCAACGACGCCTTCTCCGATATCTGGTAGTTTGAATGCAAATGTTCCCATGTTTATTCCTCCTGTGTTTTCTTGATTGCATCAGCGATTCGCTGAGGACTTGGCAAATAATCCCATTCCGTTGTGTGGGGGAATGGTGTGTCCCATCCTGTGACACGTTGAATCGGAGCTTCGAGGTGGTAGAAGCATCGTTCTTGGACCGATGCGCTCATTTCAGCACCATATCCACTTGTTTTCGGAGCCTCGTGAACAATCACACAACGACCTGTTTTTTTGACGGAGTTCACAACGGTGTCTCTGTCCCAGGGCACGAGCGTTTGCAGATCGATCAATTCACAATCGATTCCTGAATCCTTGATGGCTTGTTCAGCGACGTGAACCATGGTTCCATAGGCGATGACGGTGCAAGCAGAACCTTCTCGAACGATTCTCGCTTGTTCAAGTGGAATGGTGTAATGCCCTTCCGGTACATCAGCGTCTGGGTGACCATTCCACGTAGGAACATTGTGCGGGTCACCATAGAATGGCCCACGATAGCATCGTTTTGGTTCAAAGAAGATGATGGGGTCGTTGCATTCAATCGATGCAAGCAACAGGCCTTTGGCGTTGTAGGGAGTAGAACAGTACACGACTTTCAGCCCTGGAGTATGAGTGAATTGTGCTTCTGGTGATTGGGAATGATGGTGCCCTCCCTTGATTCCTCCACCTGCGGGTGTTCGGATGGTCAAGGGTGCTGAGAACTCTCCACCAGAGCGGTGTCGAAGCTTTGCAATCTCATTGACAATTTGGTCATAGGCAGGGAAGATGTAATCCGCAAATTGGATTTCAGCAACCGGCCGAAGCCCATTCAGCCCCATTCCCATGGCGATGGCTGCAATTCCACCTTCTGCGAGAGGAGAGTCAAACACGCGATGCGCCCCGTATTCTTTCTGAAGACCTTCAGTGACGCGGAATACGCCTCCAAAATAACCGACATCTTCTCCAAAAATAACGACATTTGGGTCCTGCTTCAGCGAGATTGAAAGGGCAGAGTTGAGCGATTTGATCATGTTCATGTCGGCCATGATATCACTTCCCTAACTCCTCGCGCTGTTCTTGGATGTGCCACGGAACAGTCTCGTAGACTTCTGTAAAGATTGTTGAGGCAGGGGGGTAAGGTCCAGAAGCAAGGTCACCAAACTCGCATGCTTCTTTGTATGCAGCCATGACTTCATCATCGATCTTTTTGGCAAGTGCCTCATGTTTTTCTTCATCCCATTCTCCAATGAGCATGAGATGATCTTTCAACCGTTGAATCGGATCTCCACCCGGCCAGCATGCGGCTTCGTCGTTTGGACGATAGGCCGAAGGGTCATCGGACGATGAGTGTGCGCCCGCACGGTAGGTGTAAACTTCGATGTGTGTGGGACCCATTCCAGCACTTGCTCGATCACGAGCCCACTTTGTAATGCTGTACAGTGCTAAGAAGTCGTTCCCGTCAACTCGGAAGGAAGGAATGTCGTAGGCCAATCCTCGCTCTGCGAATGTACGTCCACCTGTGGCGAGGTTAGCGTGGGTAGAAATTGCCCACTGATTGTTGACCACATTGAGAATGACTGGTGGCTTGAACGTTGATGCAAAGTTGAGTGCGTAGTGATAATCTCCTTGAGCGGAGGTTCCATCGCCAAGCCACGAAATACAGACCTCGTCTTTGTTTTGATACGCACTTGCCATGGCCACGCCGACGGCTTGTGAAAATTGAGTGCCAACAGGAGATGATATCGAAATGAACCGTCCTTCCTTGTAGGTGTAGTGGACAGGCATCTGTCGTCCTCGAACGTTGTCTTCCGTGTTGCCAATGCAGTGACAAATCATGCTGACCATGTCACGTCCACGGACGAATTGAGCACCAGGTTGGCGGTAGGATGGGAAGACCCAATCCTGTGTTTCAAGCGCCATTGTTTGAGCAATCGCAACGGCTTCTTCTCCGAAGGATCGCATGTAGAATGAAAGCTTACCTGTTCGTTGCATTTTGATCATTCTGTCGTCAAAGATTCTGAGTCTCATCATGTATTCAAGGCCTTGAATCAATTCACTTGAATCGAGTTGAGGGTCCCATTCTCCCTTGGCTTCACCTTTGTCATTGAGGACTCGGAGGAGGCCTCGTGCATGCGGGGCAGAATCGTCGGATGTGCACGTCGCTGGTTCTGGTCGCCAAAGATCACCTGGCTGTTCTTTGAATGCCCCTCCAAAATCAGCATCTTCTCCCGGACGGAACGGGGGTATTCCGATGGTGTAAGGGGCGGTCGTAGCCGTCAAACGCTCCGTCATTGTTCCACCTCACAATGACTCGGCATTAAGGCATGTTGGTTCATTGGTTTGGGTTGAACCAGCACATACGCTCCAGGCATTTCTTCTGTATTGTTCTCGTCGAGGGTTTTTCGCGTCAGTAGGCCTGCTTTGTAGGAAGAGCGGACCAATGGGCCACTTGCGACTCCTGCAAATCCCATTTCGATGGCTTTCTGAGCCCAAATATCGTAGAGTTCAGGGTCTGGAAATCGATCGATAGGAAGGTGTCTTTTCGACGGGGCAAGATACTGACCAATCGTTAAGAGGTCAACTCCGGCATCACGTAGCAGATACATGGCTTCCACAATCTCTTCATCGGTTTCTCCCACTCCAACCATCAACGAAGATTTGGTCAACATGTTCGGGCGTAATCGCTTTGCTTCTCGTAAAATTGAGAGTGACTGAGTAAAGGATGCTCGCGGGTCGCGGACGACTTTATCGAGCCGAGGTACGCATTCAACGTTGTGAGCGAACACCAACAATGGACTCCCTTCGAGGAGATGTGCTAAGTCTTCGAGATCGCCTGCCAAATCCGAGCACAGCAATTCTAAGCTGACATCGGGACATCGTTCTGCCACAGCGGCAAGGCATTGTTTGTAGTGGTCGGCTGCGGAGTCATCCAAATCATCTCGATTGACGACCGTAATGACAGCATGGCGAAGGTCCATCGATGCAACAGCATCAGCGAGATGTTGTGGTTCATCGTCATCGAGCGGAGGAGGTGTCTTCCGAGTCCCAACGGCGCAGAAACGGCACCCACGTGTGCATTCCTTTCCAGCGATCATGAACGTGGCGTCACCGCTTGACCAGCAGTCGTGAATGTTGGGGCATTTTGCTTCTTGGCACACCGTGTGCAGTCGGTTGTCCTTCACAGCATCCATCGTATCGTTGAACATGGCTTGCTGTGTACCAGATGGCAGCTTCGTTCGAAACCATGAAGGCAGCCTTGGGCGTGCGGATTTTTGGCTTGCCATTTTGAGATTTTTTGCCATCCGATGCCCCCCTTACCACAAGCCACAAGAACGAACACCAAAAAGGTAAGCAGGCAGGCGAACGGGCGTTTTGCGAGGATACGAGCATATATGTGTGTGAATCGCAACGACAAAGCATGTCAGCCAAGGTGTGTTTTGTGACGGGAAGCGGTCGACGTATCGGTGCTTCCATCATACGAAAATTCGCAAGTGAAGGGTATGCTGTTCTCATTCACGTTTCGACATCGCTCGATGCTGGTGAATTGTTGAAGTCAGAACTCGTAGAGAATGGATGCAAAGCCGACGTTCTCCAAGCGGATTTGAGTGACGAAAATCAGACGTCCGTACTTCTCGAAAACATCAGAAAACATCCCTTTGTTATCGAACGGAATGGTATTGACGTTCTTGTTCACAATGCTTCGGTCTATAGCCAAGTTTCAATCGAAGAATTATCGCTTGAAACCATGCGATTTCTCAACCGATTGCACATCGAAGCCCCGTTGCAAATTTCCCAAGGTCTCTACCCATTGCTTTCAGCTGTGCGTGGTTCAATTATTGCGTTGACCGATACGTCTGCAGGAAAAGCATGGGACCAATTGTCGCATTACACTTCAAGCAAAGCAGGGCTCCGTCAGTTAATGCTCAATCTCGCAGGCGAATACGCTCCAAAAGTCCGAGTCAATTGCGTGGCTCCGGGTGCGATTCTATCTGCCGATTGGGAACACGACCACTTTACCAAAATCATTCAATCGATTCCGCTCAAACGATCCGGTGATGTGGAAGACATTTCTGGCGCAGTGTTCTTCTTCGCAACGTCTCCTTATCTGACTGGACAGGAGCTGTTTGTTGATGGTGGATGGGCTCTCAACTCTTCGTAAGGATTTCATACAGGCTCCGATTCCCAAGGTTATCGAGGTGGCTGAGGTGGTCAAAGGCGCCGGGCTTAAGATCCGGTCCCAGATGGGTTCGAGGGTTCAAATCCCTCCCTCGATACCAATTTGATTGCCTTGAAACCCAATTGTTTGAACATTTCATGCAAAACCGTTTAACGCCTGCTCGCTTCGCATTATACGAGGGATGTCATGACCATGTCTTCGAATCGCTTTGTGTATGCGGTACTGATTGCGCTTTTTATCGCCGTTCTTCCAATGAATCACCCAATTGACATCCTTCCGGATGAAGACATGGTTCAATCTGCAGGTGGAGTCTTGGAGGATTACGAGCTGTACCTCGAAAGCAGCTCAAAATTAACAACGATTGAACCGTCAGGCAGTTACAGCGAAGATACGCTTTTTGGCTCAGGAATGAATTTCCAAACCGATGAATTGATTTCGGATTTGACAATCGAAGGGAAATCATCTTCCGAAGTCCGAATTTTCGCTTACATCAAATTCGAAAGTTCCAACAACCAATCAACATCTGAGGTCAATTTCAAACTCTACGCTGGCTCAGACCTCATTCGTCAACATACCGAATCACTCAGCGATCCCTGTGGAGGCTTCTTCGGAAGCAACTGTGCTTGGGTTCCGTACCAAATCAATCTGGATGTAGGCTCGGATGGATACGATGTCGATAATGGCGATAGAATCAGAATCGAGATTGAGGCTACTGCTGATTGTGAGGGAGGAGGATTTGGATCGTCTTGCGACGTAACTCTTGCCTACGGTGGCCAAGTCGGAAACGGTTACTCTCGCATGGAATTCCGTGCCAATGCTCTCGATGGTTCCCAAGTGAAAGTCCACGAGGTTGGGGACGGATGGAGCGAAACCGAAGTGACGGAGTGGTCACCGACACATCGCACAGACAAGCGAGAGATGCAATTCACAGTGGACATTCGTGACGCCTTCGGTCGCAGCGATATCGATTCGGTTGAACTTGTACTTTACACACCGAATGAAGCGTCTGCCGTCTTTGAGAAAGAATTCAACGACAATGAATTGAGATTGGACAATGACGGTTTGGTTGGCAACTATACGTTTGCATACGAATCCGGAATCGAGCATGGCGAGTATCCCTTGCGTTTGTTGATCACAGATGTTCAGGGGCACGTAATTGAATACTTACATCCGCAAGGTGTTACGTTCCTCGAGTACGATATCTACCTTGATTTCCCCAGCAACCAAATACCGAAATTGTTGGTTGCTCCTGGACAAACTTCGTCCATCGAACTGTCTGTACTTCATACCGGTTCAGTTACCTCTGACCTTCGGGTCGAAATGGAGTTGCAACAATCACTCCCGTCTGGATGGTCTGATCCGAACTGGGACAACCCAGGTGGATACACGCTCAGTGGAGGAGGTTCGAGCGCTCGTCCATTGCTTACCATTCAAGCACCAGAAGATTTGAGCTCTCTCTCGAACTCCTATCAAATCGTCGTTGAAGCGTATGCTTACGCTACGACTGGTGTGGACAGCGGCTCTCAAGTCCGTCTTGTTTCCTTGCCGATAAACGTGGAAAAAGTCAACCAATTTGGCCCTCCGCAAATCGATGTCTTTGAAGACGTTGAGCAGCAAAAGCAAATCTTCGCTTCGGACCGCCCGGAATTGTACAACGAGAACCTCTCGCATTACATCGATTACGACAAAGTTGGAGATTTCTACGTGAGCATCAACAACGTCGGATTCGATGACGACACCTACCGTATTCGTATCCAAGAAATACCTGTGGCATGGAGCCTTAAGTTCATCATCAACGGAACGGGAACCGAACTCACAGAACAGGGCATTGACTCCCTAACACCAACCATCGGTCAAGGAGAAAAGTTGGTGCTCAAGGTTGAGGTATACCCGCCATTTGAGCGAGACGCTGTCGATATCGGTTTGGTGCGTTTGAGTGTCACATCCGACAACAGCGTTGACGAAGTGTTCACCACACCTGTCGCTTGGACTGTGCACCGGACCTTCGGTATCGTGGGCGAGGTAATTTCTGATTCCGATGGTGGAGTTCTGGGTCAAATCGGTCCCGTTTCGCCAGGCTCGACGGTGACTTACAACGTCCGAATCACTGACTCATCTGATGATGCAGGAACAACAAACTGGGTCATCAAAAATCCCGCAGCATTGCAGCGGAACATCGACAACGATCCGGGATATGCAACATGGTTGTATGAAATCACGGATATTGAAGGAAACATTGCTCTTGTTGCTCCCCTTACCGGTGGTCAGTACTTTGACATTGAAGTTCAGATGACCATTCGTCAACAAGTCGAAGCAGGCACCCACGTTGTCTACCTCCAGGTAGCAGAGGAGACAAACGGTGAAGAGGACCCTCGATATTTCGACCTACCACTCACCATCGAAGTGGCGGAAGAGGTCATCCCGGGCAACCTTGTGGTTGAACAGAAATCCCAAACCTCTCTCGTTGGTGCGGGTCAAACCATCGAAATCGAGTATCGAATTGACAACCTTAACAACGTCGAAGTCGATGTCGTTATTTCCGTTCAGGCACCTGACGGTTGGGATGCGACGCTCGATGATGGAGAAATCATTTCATTCACTCTCGAGGCATTCTCCTCGGAAGACTTCACGATGCAGATCACTGCTCCTGAGAAGCTCAAGAGTGGGCAAGTCGTCGAATTTGAATTAACAGTAACCCCGCCGAGTTATCAAGAATGTACGGCAAGTCTTTGTTACGTCCAGAAACCTACCTTCCAATTCAAGACAGAAAATTCTGGCCTTATCAACTCCATCATGAGTGAGATTGAAGATCCAGAACCGACGACAATGGTTCTCTTCTTGTCAGTCCTCGTTCTTGCTGGGTTTGGTCTCTATCGACGAGGCCAAAACAAGGTTAAGGCCGATATGTTTGCAGCAATGGTCGAACCATCAGCGATACAGCCGGAGGCTGGTGACGAAATTCCTTCTGCTGAAGTCGACGACTCACTCGATGAAATTGAAGAATTTGACGACATGGAATTGGAACTTCTTGACATCGAAACAGTCGAAGATGAATCGTAGTTTGTATGAACAACGTACCATTTCCCTTATGTGCTATAGTGACGACCATAACCCATGATTGAAGCGGACACGCTGAAAATTGGTCCTTCCTCGGCGACCAAAATAGACCGTTCACAACGTCGAACGGTAGCGCAGTCTGTCTTTTTAGTCGCTTTGATGGTCTTTTCGACACTGACTGCAATCGATTTTGTAACCGAGGAGGTCAGTGCCGCCTCGGATTTGGACGGTGATGGACTCACATACGGTCTCGAATATCTCATCAACACGGCCGCAACAGATTGGGATTCGGACAACGATGGTCTGCCAGATGGCTGGGAATGGAAGTACGGGCTTGACCCGCTTTCTGCAACCGGTGGCGATGGTGCAGTTGGCGATCCTGATGGAGACGGTATGTCGAATCTCCAAGAATACTCGTACCTTCAACCATCCAACTGGGACAATCCTGCAACAACAGGCGTTCTTGACAACGGTGTTTGGTGGAACGGAACCATTCCCGTCAACGACTGGAACGAAGAAGATTCAATGCAGTTCAATCAACCAAAGTGTGGCGATACCGGTGCTGATGGCCAAGGAAACACAATCCTGTGCGATGAAGACCCGGTAGGAAACGTGTGTGCGAATGGATTTGACGACGACAAGGATGGTCAAGTTGATGGTTCGGATTCCGATAACGACGGCGATGCTGATTGTTCATCTGATGATGATGATGGCGATGGTCTTGTCGATGAAGATCCAAATGGTTGGGATACCGACGGTGACGGCATGCCCGATGGCTGGGAAGCAGCCAATGGACTCAATGCGACAAGTGCCTCCAACGCTGACGGTGCGAACGGTGATCCTGACGGTGACGGTTTGATCAA